>ERZ772990.16-NODE-16-length-50496-cov-8.31302_pt1 | contig 50496 bp, 45 predicted proteins | sample MGYA00511674_ERZ772990 | MGnify/ENA primary metagenome ERZ772990 (study PRJEB29015, sample SAMEA2738045) | human oral metagenome | biome: human oral; feature: human-associated habitat; material: saliva | place: China | collected 2233 ...
AATAGGCGTGAAAAAGGCGGTGGCGCCTCGGACACAACCGTCCGAGACGCCACCGCCTACACGTATAAAGGCTGCTACTGCCTCTGCAGCAGCACCATGACCTCGTAGTGGTCCGTATGCGGGAACATGTCCAGCACGCGACCCTGCACCGGCGCATACGAGGGCATGCGCTCCAAGTCCTTCGCCAGGGTCACCGCGTTACAGCTCGAATACACCACACGGTCAATACCCGAACCTTCAATCCACGCGCACAAGCTCTCACCAATACCGCGACGCGGCGGGTTCACCACCAGCATCTGCGGCACCGTGCCCGAAGACACCGCGAACTCCGGTGCATCCTGAGCCGAAAAGTCCACGCCCTCAAGCCCGTACTCAGCAACCGTGCGCTGCGCCGAAGCGACCGCCTCCGCACTAATCTCAATGCCGGTCACCGAGCCGCCGTCCATCACCGAGGCGGCGTGCAGGGCAAAACCGCCCACACCGCAGTACAGGTCCCACAGCGAGCGCGGAGCCACCTCACGCACCCACTCGCGGCCCTGCGCGTACATCGCCTCAGCGACCTTCGTGTTTGTCTGGAAGAAGCTCTGCGGACGCAGATGCAGAGTCAGGTCGTTCACCTGCATCGGCAGGGTCTGACGCCCCGAGAGGATAATCTCCTCATCGCCCTCAACGCGCGCCACCGGTTCACGCAGCAGATTCACCGACAGCACCGCCAGGTTCGGCAGCCGCTCCTGCAGCCAGTCCATCTGGCGGCGAATCGGCACCAGAAGCTTCTTCGAACGCAACACAAAACGCACCATCAGCTCGCCCGCCGCCGAAGCAGTCACCAGGATGTTCTTCAGCTCGCCGCGGCGATTCGGAATGTCATAGGGGGTTAAATCTGCGCGCTGAATCAGCTCGTGTAGCACCGGAATAGTAGCCTGAATCGGCTCCATATAGAGCGGGCATTCGCCAAGATCAGTGGAGGCGCCCGTACGGTAATCCACAATGCCGAGGGTCGGGTTCTTCGCCGAACCGCCCACCACGAGCTTCGCCTTATTGCGGAAGCCCGCCTCCGCGCTGGTCACCGGGTCCAGCCACTGCAGTTGCGGGTAGTTGGCGAGCAGGGTGCGGGCGTGCTCCTGCTTCGCCTGCACCTGCGCGGTGTAGGCGGTCTCAATGCTGGGGCAGGAGGAGCAGAGGTCATCACGAAAATAGGCGCATTCCATAAGGAGCCATTCTACCGCCTCCACCGGCAGGCACGCCGCCGACCCATCACAGACACAGGATGCTCGGCCGCACATGGGCACAGAAAAAGCGGAGGCGGCCACCCCTCATGGGTAGCCGCCCCCGCCTCATACGGATGCGTGGACCTGTGCCGGCTCAAGTACCAGCGTTAGGTCATCACCATGTCACGCTTCGCGTGCCACGGATTCCGTAGAAATTTACCCCATCAGGGATAAATTTCTACTACATCATTCCTGCCATGCCGTCCGCACCGGGAGTAGCCGCGCCAGCGGGCTCCGGCTTGTTCGCAACAACAGCCTCAGTGGTCAGGAACAGACCAGCAATCGACGCAGCGTTCTGCAGAGCCGAACGGGTCACCTTCACCGGGTCAGCAATACCAGCAGCCATCAGGTCCTCGTACTCGCCGGTCGCAGCGTTCAGGCCGGTACCAGCAGGCAGGGAACGAACACGGTCAACCACAACGCCCGGCTCCAGGCCAGCGTTAGCAGCGATCTGCTTCAGCGGTGCGTCAATAGCCACGCGCACAATGTTCGCGCCGGTAGCCTCATCACCGGTCAGCTCCAGCTTGTCGAAGACCTTCACGCCAGCCTGAATCAGAGCAACGCCACCACCGGGGACGATACCCTCCTCAACGGCAGCCTTAGCGTTACGCACAGCATCCTCAATGCGGTGCTTGCGTTCCTTCAGCTCAACCTCAGTTGCGGCACCAGCCTTCAGCACGGCCACGCCACCGGCGAGCTTAGCCAGGCGCTCCTGCAGCTTCTCACGGTCGTAGTCGGAGTCAGAGTTAGCAATCTCTGCGCGGATCTGAGCCACGCGACCCTCGATAGCTGCTGCGTCGCCTGCACCCTCGATGATGGTGGTCTCGTCCTTGGTCACAACGACCTTGCGGGCGGAACCGAGCATGTCCAGGGTTGCTGCGTCCAGGGACAGACCAACCTCTTCGGTGATGACCTGGCCACCGGTCAGGATAGCGATATCAGCCATCTGAGCCTTACGGCGGTCACCGAAGCCCGGAGCCTTCACAGCAACAGACTTGATGGAGCCGCGCATCTTGTTCAGCACCAGCAGAGCCAGAGCCTCACCCTCAACGTCCTCAGCAACGATCAGTAGCGGCTTGCCGGACTGCATAACCTTCTCCAGGACAGGGACGAGGTCCTTAACGTTCGAAATCTTCTGGTTCACAACCAGGATGTAGGGGTCCTCCAGGACTGCTTCCTGACGCTCCGGGTCGGTCACGAAGTAACCGGACAGGAAGCCCTTGTCGAAGCGCATACCCTCAGTCAGTTCTAGGTGCAGACCGAAAGTGTTGGAGTCCTCAACGGTGATGACGCCTTCCTTGCCGACCTTCTCCATTGCCTCAGCAATGAGCTTGCCGATCTCAGCGTCGCCAGCGGAAATCGAAGCGGTTGCAGCAATCTCTTCCTCGGTCTCAACTTCCTTCGCGGAGGAGAGCAGAGCCTCGGTCACAGCCTCAACAGCCTTCTCGATGCCGCGCTTGAGGCTCAGCGGGTCAGCACCAGCAGCCACGTTGCGCAGGCCCTCGCGAACCAGTGCCTGAGCCAGAACGGTAGCGGTGGTGGTACCGTCACCTGCGATGTCGTCAGTCTTCTTAGCAACTTCCTTGACGAGCTCCGCACCAATCTTCTCGTACGGATCCTCCAGCTCGATTTCCTTCGCGATCGAGACACCGTCGTTGGTGATGGTGGGGGCGCCCCACGCCTTCTCCAGCACAACGTTGCGGCCGCGGGGGCCGAGGGTCACCTTCACTGCATCGGCGAGGGTGTTCAAACCGCGCTCAAGGCCGCGGCGTGCCTCTTCGTCAAAAGCAATGAGCTTTGCCATAAGTGTCCTCCTGGACGATCGGATTTTTTCCTTCACCCTTGCGGGTGCGGTACATCTAAAATCGGGTGGCTGCCCCTCCACAACACCCCCGTTACGTAAGGCGCGGGCAGAGTAGGGCGTAAAGCACCCGAATGCTACATCAATTGTGGCACCCGCACCGGCATGGAGCAAACGTTTAAGCCCAAGGTTGAAGGGTTAATCGCCCAGTGCTTAATCTGCGCTCATCATGCCCACCAAAAGGGGCGTTACCGGTGTGCCTACCGGGGGCGCGTGAGGGGCGCTAAAAGCATCAACCCCACCCGGCGCATCAGTGGAATTGCGCGGATGGGGTTGAGATGGGGTTGAGCAGAAGTCGTTATGGCAGAAACAGCGGGCGCGGGCGCAGGTTCACCCGGGCAACCGCCTGAACCTATTCCGCTGCAGTAGCGGAGCCGGTGTAATCCGAGGACAGAATCACGATGACCTCGTGGTTGCCCATCTGCACATCGGAAGTTGCCTGACGCACCTGAGTAATACCCAGCTTCGAGGCGATACTCTGCGCCTGCGACTGGTAGCCCTCAGCGTAGTAGACCACGCTGGTTGCCGGTGCCGCACCCGTGTAGTTTGCTGTCTCGCTGATGGTGTAACCGGTCAGCAGTGCCGCCGCACCGGATGCGCTACCCGCCGGAGCCGCGGCATTGTAGACCGCCACGGAGATGGACTCAGCCAGACCGGTCTTCGTAGCGCTTGCCGATGCGGAAGCCTTAGACGGCGCAGAGGACGCCGACGCGCTTGCGGGGGCGGAGCTGCTCTTCGCGGTGGACGCCGAGTACTGCGGGGAGGCGGTGCGCGGCGCGTACACGTACATCGCGCCGCCGATGAGCAGACCGACTACGCCTGCAGCTACCAGGGGGATAGCGCCCTTGGGGCTCTTTGCCGGGTCAGCATTGACCGCGCGGTAGGTTCCGCGGCGGGCGGTATTTTCGTCTACCTCGTCAAATTCGTCGCGGGGGTAGCTCATTTATCCTCATTTCACGGGTCTCTGTTTACCGGCTGGTACCGTGCCTCCCTGCCTGGCGCGCGGGCGCGGCTGCGGAAGGTACGGTCTTGGTGTTCTAGTACCTAGAGTACCGGCTCAATTAGCGAGAACCAATGTGAACGCCCCGCAACCGGCTGCGAAAGAGACGGACACCGCACAGTGTTCAATCTCTGGTTGAACCTAAGGTGTGCGGGGTTGGATGCATAAGTTGGAGAGCTCGCGCGGCTCCCGCAATTCGAGCCCCTAGTCAGCGTCTCGGCGGGCGCGTAGAACGTCAATAATCTGCGGCGCTGCGGCGCGTACCCGCTCATCGTCGAGCATCACGTTCAGGCGCTGGTAGTAGGCAATCGGGGTGAAACCGGCGGCGATAATCGCTTTCTCTTTGGAACCCTGGTGTTTGAAGCGGCGGCGCTCCACCTCAAGGATGCGGCGCTCCACCGGGGTTAGGCCGCCGGGCTGGTTCTCCGTTTCCGGCTGGCTCTGCGCTTCCAATTGGCTCTGTGCTTCTGGCTGGCTCTGTGCGGTTTCAGCGCGTTCCTGTTCTGACACGTTCCCTCCTGTCTGTAGCTCGCCCGCTGCGGCTGGCGTCTCCTAGCGTGTGTATTCGTCATCCCCTAGTCTAGAAGAGAAACCTAGCCTAGAAGAGAACCTCATCCTAGAGGAGAGCCTCAGTCTAGAGGAGAAGCATTCGTCCCGCGCCCGGCCCCGTCACCGTCCGGGTCGCATCAGCACCAGGAGATTCCCCGAGGAGATTCATGAACCAGCCCCTCAGCAGCATTATGAGCGAGGATTGGGCGGCAGCGCTCGCCCCCGTCGAAGAGCAGATTCACGCCATGGGCGCTTTTCTGCGTGAGGAGCACGCGGCGGGGTACCGTACTTTCCCGCCTGCCGCCGATATTTTCAATGCGTTCCGCCGCCCGATGAGCCGGGTGAAGGTCCTCATTATTGGCCAGGACCCCTACCCCACCCCGGGCAACGCGATGGGTCTGTCGTTCTCGGTGCACCGCGGCATGCCGCTGCCTCGTTCGCTGAACAATATTTACAAGGAACTTGAGGACGATTTGGGTATCGCCCCGGCTAATCACGGCGACCTGTCCTGTTGGGCCGATGAGGGCGTCATGCTACTCAACAGGGTTTTGACGGTGCGTGAGTCTGATGCGGGTTCGCACCGCGGCAAGGGTTGGGAGGAGATTACCGAGTGCGCTATCCGTGCGCTGGTGGCGCGTAACCAGCCGCTGGTGGGTCTGCTGTGGGGCGCGGATGCACGCAAGTGCGCACCCATGCTGCAGCCGTACCCGAGCGTGGAGTCGGCGCATCCTTCGCCGCTGTCTGCTCGTCGTGGTTTCTTTGGTTCGCGCCCGTTTTCGACCGTGAATTCTTTGCTGGTGCAGCAGGGTGCGGAGCCGGTGGATTGGACGGTCCGTTAGGCGCAGCACAAGAGCCGGTGTAAGAGCTGGCTCAGTGGGTGTAGCGAAGGGGCGGTAGCTTGTGAGGTGAACTCGCAAGCTACCGCCCCTTCCCTACATCAATATATGCAATATTGGCTATATACCCTTGAAGGAGGGCTAAGAATCTGCCGGTTCCACATTCCGCGGAGTCGTAAAATGCTGTAGCGCATACTGCATCGTGTAATTGCCCAGAGCAACACCCGAAGCCATCGCCACAACAATCGAAACCGCCGTAATCATATTCTGCATACCCAGAATCACATCCGTCTCAACCGTCAGCAGATACATACCGCGGAAGAACGACAGACCCGGCAGCAAGAACGTAATCGCAGGAATCGAGAAAATCGCCTGAGGCACATGCAGACGGTACGCAAAATACGTGCTCAACGCACCAATCACAACCGCCGCACACGCCGTCGGACCGCGACCCGTGCTCGGACCGGCAAGCAGCTCATAGCCGTAATACGCCGCCAAACCGCAACCCGTAATGACCATCAGCCAACCGACCTTCACCAGCTTCGTCTGCAAAGTAATTGCAAAGGTCGCAATCGCCACCAGGAAGAAGAAAGACGCCGCCAGCGGGGTCGTCGGTTCAAAACGCAGCTGCTCAATATCCAGGGTCGGGCCGTTGAAAATATTGATCGCACTCACCGCAGTCGCAATGCCGACCACCAGACCCAAGAAGCTCATGCCCGTCGACACGAAACGACCCGCAGCCGTCACCGGGAAGCCGTTAATCGCATCCTGCACGGCACCCACCAGACGCGGCGTTGGCAAGAACATAATCATGCCCGCAGCCACCACCAGAGGCGCCGAAATCGCCTCCCCCTGACGCTGCAACACCGAAAGAATGGATCCCTCACCGCCCAGCCAAATCGCCAAGAAGGTCATCAGACCCGCACTAGCGGCCATGCGGAAGAACGCCGGAATACCAATCGAACTCAACCACTGAATCAGCAAGTACACGGGAATAAAAATAATCACCGCACTCAACGCCGTCGCAAAGCTCGCCCCCAGCGCCGCCGTCAGGGTTCCAGCACACGCCAGGTTCGCCGCCCACACCACCAGAGGCGGGAACGGCTTGGGGCGGTGCGTAATCTGGTTCAGCTTCAAATCAGCCATTTCCAGGGTCATACCGCCGCGAGTGATCTTATAGATCAGGCCGTACACCTCGGAGAGCGCCTCATAGTTCTCCGTAGAGGAACGCACCACACGCACCAGAGTGTGGGTAAAACGCTCATCAGCGTTCGCATTGCGCTTTGCGATGCGGGACTCCATGTAAATATCGGGGTCCGAGGTGTAGTTGATGGTCACCGACTGGTTCGTAATATCGACTTCCACCGAGTCCAAACCATACGCCGAAGAGACCGCAATAATCGCCGAGTCCACGTCCATGGCGTCCGCGCCGTAGTGGAACATCGCCTCAGCCAGGCGCAGGGTGAAGTTCAGGGTATCGCGGGCGTACTCCTTCTCACGGCGGAAAGCCTCACGACGCTCGTGTTCGTCAGAGCGGATAGTCGGCACGAACTGACGCTGAGCAATACGCTGGGCGCCGCGCGGGGCGGCGGGTGCCGCCTCCTCAGTGCGCACGAAAGAGCGGAGGCGACGCGAACCCCAACGGCCGCCACTACCGCGCCCGAGGAGGCCCTGAGCGCCCCTATCAACCAGCGGTACGGAGGTGGTGGGCATCGAGACGGGCCCGGTCTTCGGCATTGCGGCAGGATCCGCGCCGTAGCGTCGGGCTGCGTGCGAGTTCGGCACCTGCGGAATCATGCCGGTCATGGGCACCGGCTGGGAGGGGCGGGTCAGCGCCTCCTCGGTCACCATATTGCTGGAGGTGGTGGGGTGCGGGTCCTCGCGGTATGCGTCTAGGTCGTCGTCAGGTACGAGGGAGGGGTCAATGACGGTGCGCGCACCGTGACCGTTAGGGCGCAGCTCGGGGTCGCCGGTGGGCTCTACCTCCTGCGCGGGGATACCCATGTCTGCTGCGGCCTCCTGCAGTACCTCACTGACAGCTTCCGCTGCGACGGTACCTTCCTGAGCCTTCGCGGCAGGGGCCTGCTGAGCCAACACGCGGCGCAATTTCTCGTCGGTAACCTGGTCTAGTGAAACCAGGGGAAAACCGCGCTTACCGGCAATGTAGCCCGCGGTAGTATTCTGCTCGCTTCCTTCCGTTGCGGCAGTGTTTACTTCGCCTGCATGCGAAGCATCCCGCGATGTGGAGGTCGCGGGGGTGTTCCTCGATTCTGCCAATGTCCCTCCCAGATAGACAGTGCCTTTTTAGTCTAACAAGGGCGCGATTCTGCGGTAGCACCGGGGAGCAAAAATACTGTTTTTCTAGGTGTTGTTTTCTGCACTAACGGCACCATGTGTGACCTGCGTTGGATAGCTTCATTGAAATGATGAGAAAGCGGGGTCGCTACTGTACAGAAAATATTGTGGGGAATATTTTTGCGGGTATTTCGAGGAAAAAATAAAGGTTATTTATACATTAAGATTTAGCGGGAAAATAACCCCCTTATGCCTCCACCCATAACGCAATGAAACATGAATTATTCATAATAAAAAATATCCCGCCACCGAAGTGACGGGATATTCACGCTTTAAGGCGGTAGCCTTCACAGCATCCGAAGCGCACCGCTTAGGGGTTCACCTCAGAGGCGAGAGTCAATTACTCAGCGTCGTGGTCGGTCTCGAGGATCTTAACCAGCGAGTCCAGAGCCTCTTCAGCACCTTCACCCTCAGCGCGCAGGACAACAACGTCGCCGTGCTTTGCACCCAGGGACATCAGGGACAGAATCGATGCAGCGTCCATAGCCTCATCTGCGGGCTCGCCCTTAGCAGCAATGGTCACCTCAACGGGGAGGTCGCCAGCTGCCTCAGCGAAGATAGCTGCCGGACGTGCGTGCAGGCCAACACGGCTTGCAATAGTGGCTTCGCGCTCTGCCATTATGTTTCTCCTTTGATTAAGGAACCGAAAATATATCAGTACCTATTCTAAATGAACGGGGCGCTTCAGGACCCGCCCTTACTCTATAAATTGTACCGTTCAGCCATACGCTAACAAGTACAAAAATGCCGGATGCAGAAATAAAACTCTACACCCGGCATTTTCACGAGCCCGAACCACCTAGCGCACCCCATCAAGGTGCGGCAGGCAGCCCCGGAATCGTTTTAAGGCTTAGAGGCCCAGCTCGTCCAGAATCGGCAGAGCCTTGCGTGCGCTCTCCTTCGCCTCAGCAGAAGAAATCTGCTGCAGAGCGATAGCCGCAATCTGCTGTGCCTTCTCCTTGGTCACGGACTTCAGAACCGCAGCCACAGCGGGGATAGCGCCAGCGTTCATGGACAGGGTGTCAACACCCAGACCAATCAGAACAACAGCCAGAGCCGGGTCAGCCGCAGCCTCACCACAGACGCTCACGTACTTCTTCTTACCCGCGGTGACCGATGCACGCTGAGCACCCTCAACGGTCATCTTAATCATCTTCAGCACTGCAGGCTGCCAGGGGTTGTTCAGGTGCGCCAGGTCGCCCAGCAGACGGTCAGCCGCCATGGTGTACTGGGTCAGGTCGTTGGTGCCGATGGACACGAAGTCGACCTCACCCAGGATAGCCTCAGCGTTCATCACAGCTGCGGGGGTCTCAACCATCACACCGTGAACGGGCAGGCCAATCTCCTTGAGCATGTTCGCGAAGTTGCGTGCCTCGGAGGTGGTCGAAATCATCGGAGCCATAACCCAGATGTCAGCGTCGGAGTTCTCCGAAGCGGCCTTAATAGCCTCCAGCTGGCGGGTCAGAACGCCCGGAACGGTCCAGTCGGTACGGAAACCGCGAACACCCAGTGCGGGGTTCTCTTCGGGGTTCACGTTCAGGAACGGCAGGGGCTTGTCAGCGCCAGCGTCCAGGGTACGGACCACAATGTGCTTGCCGGGGAATGCGTCAAACACGGACTTGTAGGTCTTAGCCTGAGTCTCGATGGACGGCTCAGCGTCGTGGCCCAGGAAGCCGAACTCGGTGCGGAGCAGGCCAACACCCTCAGCCTTCAGGCTTGCAGCCTTCTCAGCGGACTTGCCGTCACCAACGTTTGCGTATAGCGGAACGCGGGTGCCGTCAGCCAGCACACCCTGACCGTCGAAGTCAGCGACGGGCTTGCGGTTTGCGTACTTGATTGCTGCTTCGCGGTCAGCGTCGGTGGGCTCGGTGTCAACGATGCCTTCGTTAGAGTCCACGTAGACGATGGTGCCGTCAGCAATCTCGGTCACGCCCTTAGCCGCAACGATAGCGGGCAGACCCAAGCCGCGAGCCAGAATAGCGGTGTGCGCCTGGGGGCCACCGTCAGAGGTGATCAGTGCGATAACCTTCTCGGGGTCCAGGGTTGCGGTATCAGCCGGTGCCAGGTCAATAGCAGCCAGGATGAACGGCTCGTCAGAAACGGGGATGCCGGGAGCCTGCTGGCCAGTCAGCTCAGCAACGATGCGGGCACGCACGTCGTGGATGTCGGTGACGCGCTCAGCCATGTAGCCACCCAGAGCAGCCATCTGGTCTGCGAAGGAGGTTGCAGCCTCCCAGATTGCGCGCTCGGGAGCCATCTCCTGAGTCTCAACCAGCTTAATAGCGCTCTTGATGAGTGCACGGTCGGTAGCCATCTGAGAAGTAGACTTCAGAACAGCCTTACCGTCACGGCTTGCGTTCTCTGCGCGAGCCAGCAGGTCTTCCTTGACGCGGACCGACGCGTCCTTGATGCGCTGTGCTGCAGCCTCAGCGGTCTCACCGCTCAGACGCAGACCGTCCTTGGGTTCCTCGATGGGCTTAGGCATCTGAAGAACGGGGCCAATAACGCGGCCGGCGTATACGCCGACGCCCTTGTAGGTAGTCATAGAGTTCATGTCCTATCTGTGGTTTGTCTACAGTGTAACGTGTTTTTTCACGCTCGCGCCTGCAAACAGACGGTCAAATGAAGGTGAGGTTATACGGCCTTTATGCGGATGCCTTAGAACGGGCACCCAGGGACTTCAGCACCACGTACAGCAGCGCCGAAACAACGGTACCGGCAACAACAGCCGCCAGGAACATCAGCGGGTTCTGCGCCAGACCAATAATCCAAATACCACCGTGCGGAGCCGGGGAAGCCACGTGCGCACCCATGGAGATTGCACCGGCGATAGCGCCACCAACAATGGTCGAAGGAATCACGCGAGCCGGGTCAGCCGAGGCGAAGGGAATAGCGCCCTCAGAGATGAAGGATGCACCCAGCAGCCACGCAGCCTTACCGTTCTCACGCTCGTTCTCGTTGAACAGCTTGGGGCGCAGGGTGGTTGCCAGTGCCATAGCCAGCGGCGGAACCATACCGGAGATAATGACGGCAGCCATGATTTCCTGGTTTACGGTCGCACCCGAGGACAGGCCGGCGGTTGCGAAGAGGTAAGCAGCCTTGTTGATGGGGCCGCCCAGGTCAGAAGCCATCATGGCGCCCAGGATCAGACCCAGCACCAGAGCGGAGCCACCAGACATGGAGGTCAGCCAATCCTGCAGGGTGGTCATAACCCACGCCAGGGGCGCACCGAGCAGCAGGTACATTGCCAGGCCGGCAACCAGAGAAGTCACCAGCGGGGTGATGACCACGGGCATCATCGAGCCAAGCCAGCGGGGCAGCTTCAGGGTACCCAGAGCGTACGCAATCAGACCGGCGAGAATACCGCCAACAATACCGCCGAGGAAGCCTGCGTTCACGGCAAGAGCCACCGAACCGGCGATAAAGCCCGGAGCGATACCGGGACGCTGAGCCAAACCGTACGCAATGTACGCGGCAAGAGCCGGAACCATCAGGCTCAGACCGAAACCACCGATGGTCTGCAGAACAGCACCCAGGTACAGGGTCCAGTGCACATCACCGAGGTTGAACAGGGTTGCCGAGTCGAGAATCGCCTTGGTGTTCACCTCGCCAAGGTTCGGCACCGTAATTGCCTCGAAAACGAAGCCCAGGGCGACCAAAATACCGCCGGCAGCAACGAACGGAATCATGTAGGAGATACCGGTCATCACGGCCTTGTAGATGCGCGAGCCCCAAGCGCCTTCGGTAGCGCCTGCGCTATCCTCACCGCTGGATGCGGCAGCGGCAACGCGCGCACCATTGGGGTTCTCAGCCTCAGCCAGAGCCTCCGCAATCATTTCCTTAGGCTCGTCAATACCGCGCTTGACGGGAGACTCGACAAAGGGCTTACCCGCGAAGCGGTTACGCTCACGCACGTTCACGGACACCGCGAAAATCACGGCGTCGGCGGCGTCAATATCGGCCTGGCTCAGGGTTTCGTTACCCGAGGAGCCCTGGGTCTCAACCTTCAGGTCGTAGCCGAGCTCTTCAGCAGCGTACTTGAGGGCGTCCGCAGCCATGTAGGTGTGAGCGATACCGGTGGGGCATGCGGTCACAGCAACAATCTTCTTCACCGGAGCCGAAGCAACGGGAGCTTCCTGAGCGGAGGCAGCAGGTGCGGCGGGTGCGGCCTCGGCGGGCTTAGCCTCTGCCTTCTTCTCACCTACGCCGAGCGCACCGTTGACCAGCTCAACGATCTCTTCAGCCGAGGAGGCTTCGCGCAGGGACGCGGTGAAGCTCTTCTTCATCAGGGAGCGTGCCAGGGTGGAGAGTAGCTTCAGGTGAGCCTGGTCAGCGCCATCGGGCGCAGCAATGAAGAAAATCAGGTCGGCGGGGCCGTCCTTTGCACCGAAGGAAACTGCCGGGTTGGGTCGTGCCATTGCCAGGGTTGGCTCGGTGACGGCGGCGCTACGGCAGTGCGGAATCGCAATACCGCCGGGGATACCGGTGTCGGTCTTGGATTCACGTGCCTCGGCAGCCGCGTAGAGCTGCTCGAAGTCGGTAGCGCGTCCGGCATTTACGACTGCCTGGGCGAGCTTGGCAATTACGTCGAATCGGGTCTCACCGAGATTCTCGTCCAACAGAACGAGATCTGCGGTAATCAGATCAGACATATTCCCTCCTCGGGTATGTGTTGGGGCGGGGATTCGCTCAGCGGTGCCGAGCTTCTCCCCTATATGAGTTCAAAGTGTGTGCACTGTGTGTGTTGTGTTCGTATATGCGTGCGGCTGTTGAGGTGGCACCGGTTTATATTCCCTCCCAGCTTATATTCCTTTCAGAGAATAAAAGCTGGAGGTGCGAAAACAGCCCGAATTAGAGCTTTAGAGCTGCAGCTGACGAACAGTGACCTTCCCAGGAGTGGTCTGCTCCAGCGAAGGCATACGGGTACCGGGCAGAGCAGCAGCAGCCGAACCGTGAGCTACCGCCTGAACCAGGCAACCGGGGGCATCCTCACCACGAGTGTGGGCAATCAAGAAACCGGACAGCGACGAGTCACCGGCACCCACAGTGCTACGAACCTGAATCGGCTCGTGCACAGCGTGCCAGATACCCTGCTCGGTGACCAGCACTGCGCCGCCGCCGCCGAGGGTGGCAAGCACGTACTCGATGCCGTCGCCGAGCAGCTTCTGGGCGGTGCGGGCGGTCAGCTCGGGGCTAGCCTCCAGCTCCTCCCAGTTATCGCTACCGGTCAGCTGAGCCAGCTCCTCAGAGTTGGGCTTAATCAGGGTGGGCTTGTGCTCACCGGCGACGGTCGCGATCAGCGGCGCCTCAGAGGTATCAATAGCAATCTTGCCCTCGTAGCCGGAGGCGCGCAGTGCCGCCACCAGCTCGGAATAGTAGGTCGGCTCCAGGCCCGGAGGCAGCGAACCGGCCAGAACCACCCAGTCGGCGCCCTTGGAACGCTCAACCACCAGCGCATCCAGCTTCTGACGCAGTTCGGCGTCAAAAACGGTGCCGGGGGCGTTCAGCTTGGTGGTGGTGCCATCCGGATCAACCACGGTGATGTTCGAGCGAATCGGCTCACCGGTGGGCAGGTTAGCGAACTCAACATCCACAGCCTGCAGTGCGGTCAGCACCGGGTCGGTGGCTTCACCGGGCACGATGGCGAGGGTCGGCACGCCGGAAATCTGCAGGGCGCGGGAAATATTCACGCCCTTGCCACCGGGATCCTGTACGGCACCGACAGCACGCTGCACGGCACCGTGAGCCAGGGGTGCACCGAGTTCAATGGTGCGGTCCAGGCTGGGGTTGGCGGTCAAAGTAATAATCATTAGGCAATCACAATCTCAACGTTTGCGGCCTCGAGTGCCTGACGGAGGGCACCTTCGGGCTCGCGATCAGTAATGAGGGTGTCAATATCCTCAAATCCGGCGAAGCGGACCAGGGATTCCTGACCGAACTTCGCGGAGTCACAAAGCAGGACCACGCGGCGGGCTGCCTTGCAAATTGCGGTCTTGACGATGGCTTCATTCATGCCGGGGGTGGAGATGCCGAAGTGGGCTTCAATGCCGTTGGCACCAATGAAAGCAATATCCGGGCGCATGGTGCCGAAGTGCTCGGCGGCGCGTGCACCAACAGCAGCCCAGGTCATCTTGCGCAGCTGGCCGCCAACCAGTTCAAGGGTGACGCCCTCGGCTTCGGCGAGCTTGACTGCAATGTGCAGTGCGTGGGTGATGATGATGCGGTCATTGCCGGTCTTGAGGCTGAAGTTCTCTGCGCCGATGTGGTCGGCGAGAATTTCGATGGTGGAGCCTGCGTCCAGGACGATGGAGCCCGCCTCGGAGTCGCGCAGGATCTGGTATGCCTTGGTGGCGATGCGGCGCTTCTCGGGGGTGTTCATGCCCTGTCGGGAGGAGATGGAGGACTCCAGGGAGGTGGACTGCTCAATGGTGACAGCACCACCGTGGACACGGCGGAGCTTACCTGCTTCTTCCAGTGCGGCGAGGTCACGACGCACGGTCTCCATGGTCACATCGTAACGGCGCGCAAGGTCAGCGCCGTTGACACGACGTGCGGAGGCAACAAGCTTTGCAATTTCGGCACGGCGTTCTTCTGCGAACATAAATCTGGTGTTCCTTTGGGCTAGTGGGAGGAAATCTGTGCGTTCTTTTCTGCGTTCTGCTCGGCTTTTATGGCCGTGAGAGACATGGTTTCAGCGAGCCAGCAGAGCGCTTGAGGGTAATACTTGATTTTATGTGGGTTTTTGTGGGCAAGTCAATATAAAACGCTGTATTTACCGGAATATTACCCGAACGTTCCCTACCGAAACCACACTATGTTGGGAACCACTGCCTGTTTATGTCTGTTTGACCTAATGAGCTGTTGGGTTTTCCCACTCCCCACCATCCGCGCCCACTATCCACATAGTGCCAAGCACCTACACTGCGCCCTCATGAGGACAAAAAGTGGAGGCGCCGGCTCCGAGAACCCTCGACGAAAAGCCTCGCCAAGAACCCTCGAAACCAGCGCCTCCACCGGGCACAGAACCTTACTTACCTGTACGTTCGCGACGCACGCGACGCCAACGGTGCACACCCAAAGCACCCGCCGCGCCCAGCAGGGCACCCGAGCCGTTCATCAGCACATCTACCGGGTCGCCGGTGCGATCAGGCATGAAACTCTGAATCGTCTCAATGCAGGCGCTGACCAGGAACCCCGAGTACAGCACGTGCGGGCGAGCCTTCGGCTTGAGCAGCAGGGCGAAAAGAAAACCGCCCGGAATAAACATGATGACGTTCGAAAGCTGCTCGATGCTCGAATAGGTGATGAACGCAGGCAGCCAGCCCTCGGCGTGGCCGGTATCCAGCAGCTGCGCCAGGCGGCCGCCCATCTCGTTATCGTCCACGTGCACGGGGGCGAACACGATACTCGCCACCGTCGCACAGTACAGCGCCGTGACGGGCCAGAGGATCAGTCGCCACACGCGAGCGCCGGAGCGACCGCTACCGGGTTGTCCTTTACCGAACTGTGCTTTACCAAACAAGGCGACCCACCTCGTCGAACTGCTTGGTCGAGTCCCACGCGAACAGGCCCGGCACGTCAATCGTGAGCGGCTCGGCATTCGGCACGGTCACGGTCCACTCTTCACCGGCTGCTGCGGAGAGGGCGCGGCGGATAAAGCTGCCGTGGCTGACGGCAATAATCTTCTGGTCGCCCGAGGCTTCAGAGATTTCACGCACGATATTGCGCAGGGTACGCACCGCACGAATGTATACGTCACGCTCGGATTCCACGTTCGGGTAGTAGCGTTCCGGGGCGCGGCGTTCAGGGGCGGGAATGTCCAGGCCCTCGCCGGCACCGTAGGCGCGTTCTACCAGCTCGGGGTAGGTCTTGTGCACCTGCAGGTCGAAGTGCTCACCGACCAGCTGCGCCGTCTCGTGGGCGCGGGATAGCGGCGAGGACACCAGCACGGTGAATTCCAGGCCCATGTCGGCAAGCTTCTTGCCGGTGGTGCGTGCCTGCTCGCGGCCGGTGTCGTTGAGCGGGATGTCGGTGATGCCCTGCATCAGGTTCGCCTTGTTCCAGTCGGTCTGGCCGTGACGAATCAGGGTGAGGGTCGTGTTCTCGGCGCCCGCCGGGACCTCTTCCGGGCCCAGCTCGGGTTCCAGGTGCTGCACGAGCAGGCGGTCGATTGCGTCGTCCAGGTACTGCAGGGGCACCTCGGTCAGGGAGGCGTTCACCGGGATCGGGTAGATGCCGTCCTCGTTGAGCAGTTCGGGGTGGCGCTCAGCGACCAGGGCGGTCATGGTCATAGCGATCAGCATGCCGTGCGCGGCGACCACAACGGTCTGGCCCTCATATTCGCGGCGGACGCGGTTCAGCGCCGCGAGGGAGCGGGCGAGGAAGTCCTTCTTCGGTTCCACGTTGAAGGCGTTATTGGACTGACGGGAGGCGAGAATCAGCTCGCGGGTAGCGACCTGGCCCTCCAAATCACCAAAGGAGCGTTCCTGGAAGCCGTCAACGGCACCGCGGTAGGGTACGCCCAGGCCTTCGGCTACGATTTCGGCGCTTTCTACGGCGCGGGACAGGGGCGAGGAGACGATAGTGTCCACGGTGGTGCCCTCAGCTGCCGCCTGCTTCAGGGCGCCGATGGCGGTGCGGACCTGCTCGCGGCCGGTGTCGTTCAGCGGGATGTCGGTGCCGCCCTGGAAGCGGTGGTCGATGTTCCAGTCGGTCTGTCCGTGGCGCAGGAAGATGATGCGGGTTCCTGCCTCGGGGTTGGGTACCGGAGTGATGATGGGGGTGTTCTGTGCGTCGGTCATCTTTCTAGTATGGCACTGCCTCCATGCAGTTCAAGGGGGCAAGAGGCGTATTCTCTCATGAAGCGCACTCATCCCGCGGTATGAGCTGCGGGGCGGTTGAGCACCCGGTCGGGCAAATTTTTTCAGGGTTTTCCCATATTTTTCAGCCCCCAGACGGAGGGGTGAGCCGCCAAGAAGCTGAGATGATAGAAGTGTACTTCCGTTAGTTCATACCCAATGAAGGTTGTCATGACGCAGAATCCTCAATCTCAGAACCCGCAGTTCCAGGCTCAGAACCCGTACTCAATGACCCCTCCGCAGGCGGCGCAGCCTGCCGGTCAGTATTCCGCTCAGCCCGGTCAGCAGAGTCAGCCTGTTCAGCCCGGTCAACCTAACCAGCAGAGCCAGGCGGGCTACTATCAGGGTCAGCAGGGCTACCCGGCTCAGGCACCTCAGCAGATGCAGCAGGCGCCCTTCGCACGCGGTGCGATTATTTCTGCCCGTAACCTGCACAAGTCGTACGGCAATAACCCGGTGCTGCGTAACGTGAGCCTCGATATTTACCCCGGCGAGTCTGTGGCGATTATGGGTCCTTCCGGTTCCGGTAAGACCACCCTGTTGCACGCGCTTTCGGGCATTATCAAGCTCGATGCCGGTTCTGTGCTGTTCAATGGCCCGACCGGTCAGGTGGCGGTGGAGTCCCTCAGCGAGCGTGAGCGCACCTCCCTGCGCGCTAACTCGTTTGGTTTCGTGTTCCAGCAGGGTCTGCTGGTTCCCGAGCTGACAGCGGAGGAGAACGTCTCTCTCGCAGCGATGATTGCCGGTGTTCCCCGCCAGCAGGCGCGTTCCATTTCGGCTGATCTGCTGAACCGTCTGGGTTTGGGTCAGATGCTGGACCGCCGTATGGGTGAGATGTCTGGCGGTCAGGCTCAGCGTGTGGCTATTGCCCGCTCGCAGGTGAACGGTGCCCCCGTGACTTTCGCGGATGAGCCGACCGGCGCGCTGGATTCGAAGACCGCGCGTGAGGTGATGGCTCTGCTGCTGACCATGATTCCGCAGCAGGGTAAGACTCTGCTGGTGGTGACTCACGACCCGAACGTGGCGGCGGCGTGCTCCCGCGTGGTGTACCTGCAGGACGGTCAGATTGTGAGCGATCAGCGCAATAGCCAGGGCGGTGTTCCCGCGCAGAACAGCTTCCAGAACCTCGGCGCTCAGTCTCAGGCAGGTGCATAATGCAAATCTATGCTCTACTCGCCAAGCGAACCCTATGGAGTTCGCAGGCGATTCTTCCCGTGCTGGCTTTTGCCGCCTCCTCGGCACTATTTTTGACGGTTGCCGGTGGTGTTCAGGCACTGAGTACGTGGCTTGAGCACGCCAACGTTGACCACGAAATGATCAACCTGATGGGCATTCAGAAGCTCTACATGGGTTTGGCGTGGGTTGCCGCTCTGGTGCTGATTGTTCCGCTCTTTACCCTGGGCGCTTCGGCCGCTCGTTTGAGTGCCCGCCGCCGTGATGAGCGTCTGGCTTCCTTGCGTCTGATTGGTGCCTCCACGACCCTGATTGTGGGTCTGTCGGTGGCGGACGCGCTGGTGTACTCTCTTGTGGGTTTCATCATCGGTCTGTTGCTTTACCTGGTGCTGATTTTCCCGTTCGGTGCCCTGCACTTCATGAACGTTCCGCTGGGTGCTGAGAATATGCTCCTGCCGGTGAGCGTGATTTTCTACTGCTTCCTGGGCTGTATGGTTCTGGCGGCTCTCAGCTCCCTCTTCGGTCTGGCGAAGGTCAGCATCAGCCCGCTGGGTGTGCGTACCCGCGCGAAGGCTGGTTCCGCCGGTTACATTGCTCTGGGTATCGGTGTTGTTCTGGTCATTGCCGTGATGATTCTGGCTTCGACCTCGAAGGGTTTTAGCATGTTCTCACCCTTCCAGGACGGCGGTGCCGATAGCGCGATTAAGAACCTAGCGATTTTTATTGCTCTGCCGGGTCTGCTGATGATGGTTGCTATCGACCTGGTTGGTACCTTCCTGGTGTGGGCGTACGCAAAGATTCGTGTGCGTATGACCCAGAAGGCGTCGGTTCTGCTGGGTTACCGTGCGGTGCTGGAGTCTCCGCGCGGGGCGTGGCGTCAGGTTTCGGGTGTGGCGCTGTCGACCTTCTTGGTGACCTTCTTCGGCCCCATCCTGATTCTGGCGGGTGAGATGAACAAAACGGCGAAGGAGGTAGGCCCCGCCGCCGGCCCCTTCATGACCATCATGTCGGACATGTTCCAGGGCATGCTGCTCATGCTGTTCTTCTCGTACCTGCTGGTCACCCTCTCCGCAGTGTTGAACCAGAGCGCCGCCATTTACGAGCGTGGTTCCCTGTACTCTTCGCTGAATATGATGGGTACCCCCACGAGGCTGCTGCAGGCTTCGCGCCTTACCGTGGTTTTCGGTCCGCTGGTGCTCATCAGTGTGGTTTCTGCGCTGCTGGGTCTGCCGCTGACGGCGTTGATTGCGGCGCAGGGTCTTTCCGGTGAAATTCTGACGAAGATGTTCGGTATGACCTTCGGCGCTATTGCGCTGGGTCTGGTACTGGTCTATGTGGGCCTGTTGGCGACCATTCCGTTTATGCGTCAGGTGACCCATAAGCCGGTGTCCGCTCTCTAAGCTGTTTTAGCTTCTGCCCTCCCGTTGCGTCCGTTCTGGATGCGGCGGGAGGGTTTCTTCATGTCTGCTGATGTGCTGCGCGCTTTTGTGCTGCGTGCTTTTGTGCCCTTATCCGGTTTGCGCTCTGCATGTTTTCTCACGCACCGGGCCACCGCTTCCATAGCCTAAAGCCCTGTGAGAGACTGACATTATGTTTGAACACACAGTACCCTCCGATTGGTTCCCCCGCTGCGCAATCTTCGACTGCGACGGCATCCTCCTCGACTCCGAGACCGTCTGGAACGATGTGCAGCGTGAGCTTTTCGCCCGCTGGTCTGTTCCCTTCACCGAAGAGGTGGAGCACCGCCTCACCGGTCTGGCGGCAGCCGACGTCGCGCAGGAGCTTGCCCTGCTCTCCTACGAGGCGCAGAACGGCCAGAAGCCGGACACCGCCTCCGCAGAGTACGCCGCGCACCATGAACGCGTGATGAAAGACCTGCTCACCACCGAGCACGAGGTCATCAGCTCCGGCGTGGACCTGATTGAGGGTGCGCAGAAGTTCCTGGGCTTCCTGAGCGAGCACATGCCGGTTGCGGTGGCGTCGAACTCCACCGCGAACATTCTGACCCTGAAAATGGAAAGCTACGGTTACGCCCCGCTGGTGCGCACCTGGGTCAGCAGCAACGACGTTCCGGCCGGCAAGCCCGCCCCGGACATGTACCTGGAGGCGGCACGTCGCCTCGGCTTTGAAGGCCACGAGGCGCTGGCGTTCGAGGACTCCCCCGCGGGCGCGCAGGCGGCACGTGACGCCGGTACGAAGGTCATGATTTACGTTCCGGAAGGCACCGACCCGGCAAAGGCACCCGCCGGTTTTGGACGCTTCGATTCATTCAAGGACCCGCAGCTCTGGGAGGCGGCACGCACCTGGATCGCCAAGCTTGAGGCAGCTCAGCAGTCTGAAGCAACGCAGGGCTAAGTAATTAGCGCCCCCTCCCCCGGTATGAAGAAAGACCCCCGGCCCGCTCCTCAAGGAGCAGACCGGGGGTCTTCTATGTCTTATCAGCCGTACCTACAGTACCTACAGTAGGCCTACAAGGGGCACGAGCTTATCGGCGCATAACCTTCTTCGCCAGGAAGTTGCCGAGGAACTGAACCAGCTGAACCAGGACGATAATAATCGCCACAACAGCCCAGGTGATCTCATCGTTAAAGCGCTGGTAGCCGTCCACAATCGCGATCTTACCCAGACCGCCAGCACCCACGTAACCGGCCATAGCAGACATATCCACCACGCCGATAATGAGGAAGGTGTAACCCAGGATCAGCGGGCCAAGCGCCTCCGGAATCATCACGGTGAACAGGATGGTCATCTTCGAAGCGCCCATCGCACGAGCCGCCTCAATCACACCCGGGTCAATGGAGACCATGTTCTGCTCCACAATACGGGCAATAGCGAATGCTGCGCCGAAGCTCATCGCGAAGACCGCCGCGTTCACGCCCAGGCGGGTACCCACCACGGCGCTAGTCAGCGGGCCCAGAGCCGCAATCAAAATAATGAACGGAATCGGGCGAATCACGTTCACCAGAATGTTCAGGACCGTGTACACGAAGCGGTTCTGGAAGATATTACCTGCACGGGTGGTGTACAGCAGAGCACCCACAATCAGGCCGACCAGACCTGCACACAGCATCGTAATAGACACCATGTAGAAGGTGTCGCCGATAGCCGGGAGCAGCTTCTCGGGCAGGAACTCAGACCAGTCCGTCTTCGAGGCAGCCAGCGGAAGAGTAGTAGCAAACATTTAGCGCACCTCCTGCACGCGGGTGACGGTCTTCAGCTCGGCAACAGCGGCATCAATACTGGTGATTTCACCCAAGAGTTCCAGGGTGAGGGTACCGTACGCCTTACCCTGCAGGGTCTCGATACCGCCGCCCACAATGTTGAAGCGGACGTTACGGGCGCCCAGGTAGGACAGCACCTTACCGAGCTCCTGGTTACCCTCCACGATTTCAACGTTGATGAGGTAACCCTTGTGGTTTGCGCGCAGTTCAGCCGCTTCCTTGCCGGTGGGGGCAAGCTTCACGGTGGTTGCCACGAACAGCTTCGCCACGTCGGTCTGCGGGTTGGAGAAGACATCGTACACGTTGCCCTGCTCCACCACGCGGCCGGACTCCATAACTGCCACACGGTCAGCGATAGTGGAAACCACATCCATCTCGTGGGTAATGACCACGACGGTCACGCCCAGTTCACGGTTGACCTTCTTCAGCAGTGCAAGCACTTCATGGGTGGTTTCCGGGTCCAGCGCGCTGGTGGACTCATCAGCCAGCAGCAGGGCAGGGTTGGTTGCGAGCGCACGAGCAATGCCCACACGCTGCTTCTGACCGCCCGAAAGCTGGTTCGGGTAGTGACCGGCGCGGTCGGCAAGACCCACGAACTCGAGCATTTCCAGGGCACGAGCGCGGCGGTCCTTCTTAGACCAGCCGGCAATCTTCAGCGGGAACTCGACGTTACCGAGCACGGTGCGGGAGTTCATCAGGTTGAACTGCTGGAAGATCATACCGATGTTGGTGCGTGCTTCACGCAGTTCGGAGTCGCGCTTACCGGAAATCTCGAAGCCGCCAACGGTCAGGGTGCCACTGGTGGTGGTTTCCAGGCCGTTAATGAGGCGGACGAGGGTGGACTTACCGGCGCCGGAGTAGCCGATGATTGCAAAAATTTCACCGCGGTTAATGGTGAGGGAGACATTGTCGACAGCAACTACTGCCTTGGGGCCGTTGCCGAAGACCTTGGAGACTCCGTCCAGAACCACCATGGGCTCGGTGCTGTCACCGAAGCTCTGTACCAGTTCACTCATAAATTTGTATCCGTATATGTCGTGGTTGGGGCGTTAAAGGGCCTTAACGCCGGTACGCAAAGGACGGTAAGCCTTTCGTGACCCGCTTCGGGTGCTTAGACTTACCGCCTTTGCGTATGCCTAGAGGAGGCGTGTATTCAGAAGATTACTTCTTAGCGCGCAGCTTGGCTTCTTCCTTAGCCAGGGACTGACGCAGTTCGTCGGTGCTTACGTTGACCTCAACAGCGGTGCCGCGGGTCTCTTCCTGGACAACGTCCATGACGGCCTTAGTGTGGAAGAGTTCGACGATCTTCTTGTAGGTCTCGTCGTCTGCCTTGTCCTTCTGAGCAACGAAAAGGTTCACGTACTTGATAGCGGAGGGGTCGCTCTTGGGGTCGTCCTGAGCCAGAGCGTCTGCGGGCTTCAGGCCTGCATCCTTGAGGAAGTCGTTGTTGACGACAGCACCGTCAGCGGACTCCATACCGACCACGGTCTGGGTTGCGTCAACGGGGGTGACCTTCACCTTGGAGGCGGAGGTGTCAACGTCGTCGATGGTGGGTGCGTCAACGTCAGCGTTCTTGAAGGTGACCAGACCGTTGGTCTTCAGCAGCTTCAGTGCACGTGCTTCGTTCACGGTGTCGTTCGGGATAACGATTTCGCCGCCCTGGGGGATGTCAGCCAGCTTGGAGTGCTTCTTGGAGAACAGAGCCATCGGGTAGATCACGGTCGGGCCGACGATCTGCAGGTCCTTGTTGGCGCTGACGTTGTAGTTCGACAGGTATGCGATGTGCTGGAAGCGGTTCATGTCGATGTCACCGGCGTCCAGTGCGGGGTTCGGCTCGGTGTAGGCGCTGAACTCCTTGTACTCAATGTCGATGCCCTGCTTCTTAGCTTCTTCCTTCAGGGTCTTGTTGAACTTCTCAGAGCCAACCACACCGATGGTGACCTTCTTGGAGCTGGAGGAAGAGGAGGAGGAGTTGGTGGAACCGCAGCCTGCCAGGCCAATGACCAGGGGGACAACTGCGAGTGCAGCAGCAAACTTCTTCACGGCTATGAATCTTTCTGTTGAATGATGATGCGTTCCACCGGGTGCTGACCTTGGTACTAGCACATCCGATGGTAATGATGATGGGACAATTACAGCACGGGCGGGGGCGGGTGTGGAAGTTAAAAGCCATTCATGAGACACAGAACGTCAAGGTCGTCATATTTTGTCACAATTCGTCATGTAGTGATTATTCCCAGGTCACAAAGCATCACTGACGGTGTATTCAGGCGCACACAAAACGCCGGCCCGGGTGCGAAAACCCAAGCCGGCGTCCATAGTGCCACCCGTTACGGGCGGGCGGGCAGTCAACCGGTGCTACTGGCAACCAGTACTACTGATCGAACTCGCCCGAAGCAATCAACTGCTCACGCACCTTACGGCGCAGAACCTTACCCAGCATCGAACGAGGCAGGTCATCCACCACCACGATGCGGCGCGGAACCTTATAGCGGGTCACCTTCGAATAGCAGTGCTCACGCAGAGTATGCTCCTGCACCACTCGGCCCGGGGCGGCAACCACAGCGGCAACGACCATCTCACCACCGGCGGGCAGCGGAATGCCCACCACCGCCGCATCCGCGACCATATCGTGCTGCTTGAGGGCGACCTCAACCTCCGTCGGGGAGACGTTGAAACCGCCGGTAATAATAACTTCCTTGATGCGGTCCACAATCTGGATGAAGTAGTCATCATCCAGGCGCACAATATCGCCGGTACGCAGCCAACCATCGGGGGTGATGGTCTTCGCCGTCTCGTCCTCACGCTTCCAGTAGCCAGCGAAACGCTGGGGGCCCTTCACCCACAGCTCGCCCTCTTCGCCATCGGGTACGTCTTCACCGGTTTCCGGGTCCACCACACGAATATCGGTGGAGGGGAACGGAACACCAATAAAACCGGCGCGGCGAGTGTCATTGAGCGGGTTGCAGGACACCAGCGGCGCGCACTCGGTCAGGCCGTAGCCTTCCACCATGAAACCGCCGGAAGCTTCCTCCCACTCGGCAACCAGCTCAGGCGGCAGGTTCATTGCCCCGGACACCGCGTAACGGATGCCCTCCAGGGACACGCCGCGCTTCTTCGCCTCATCCATGAGGCGGCGATACACCGGCGGAACCGCAGGAAGAATGGTCGGGCGGGTCTTCTTCATCGCCTTCAAAATCAGGTCCATGTCCACGGTTGGGAACAGCACCAGGCGGGCACGGCACAGCGACGCAATCGTCACGCCCAGGGTCATGCCGTACGCGTGGAACAGCGGCAGAACCGAGTAAATCACCTCGTCATCGCCCGGGTTGATCCACGCCTCACCCATACGGCCGTTGGACTCCAGGTTACGGTGCGTGAGCATCACGCCCTTCGGCAGACCGGTCGTACCCGAGGTGTACTGCAGCAGCGCAATATCGTGCGCCGTCGGGCGGCGATGCGCAGGGTCAATACGCTCGCTCTTCACCAGCTGAGCCCACGACACCGTACCCGGAGCGGAGCCGGTTAGCTTCTCACGCGAAGCACGCGCGCTCTTCAACGGCAGCTTCAGCGCGGTACGCATCAGCGCGGGCATCGCCGAAATCATGTTCACCGAATAAATATGGTTCGGGCGGATATCCGCCGGAAGACCCGTAATATGCGAAGCGATCTTATCCCACACAATCGCGACCTTCGCGCCGTGGTCCTCAAACATGTGGCGCAACTCCGCGCCCGTGTACAGAGGGTTATGCTCCACCACAATCGCGCCCAGGCGCAGAATCGCGTAGAACGCCGCAATATGCTGAGGGCAGTTCGGCAAAATCAGCGCCACACGGTCACCCGCCTGCACACCCGCCACGCGCAGGCCCTCCGCCGCACGCTCAATCTGATCGCCCAACTCAGCGTAGGTCGTGGTCGCGCCAAAGAACTCCAGCGCCACCTTGTGGGGTACGGTGCGAACCGCCTCGTCAATGAGGTGGCTCAGCGACGTTTCGGGCAGCTCAATATCGCGGGCAGTCCACGAAGAATAATTCTTCAACCAGGGGCGATGCGCCAACGGATGCGCGCCAGCAGATGCGCCAGCCGACGCGCCAGCGGGTGATGCAGGTGCCGCCGCATCCTGCAGGTTCGTGTTCTTCTGAGCCTCAGTCATGCATTGATTGTGCCTTCCCACACCCTCACGCTTCAACTCAGCAGTAGCTTTTCCCGCGCTGAAAATCACGCCGTACACCCACCCCGGATACCGCAATAAACACCGAAACACTCAGGCAGAATCCCATAACTCTGGGATACTTAAAGCATGAGTAAACGACAGCAAGACATCACCGACGAGCAGTTCAAGAAGCTCCTCCGCGAAATTTCCAAACGATTCGCCATCGCCGGAGGAGTCGTCATCCTGTTCGGAATGGCCATCATCGCACTTGCTTACCTCCTGGGAGGAGCCCACTAATGCGCACCCCGCAGCGCCCCACCGGCGAAACCTTCAACCGCATGACCAACGGTTCCGTCTACATGCCCGACGCCGAATGCGCCGCACAGTTCAAGCGCATTTACGCTGCAACCGTCCTCGCCGAAGAACACTACGCACGCGGTGAACATGCACAGGCAATGCACGTCTACCGTGAACACCTCGGCCACCTGGGCGAACACGCCCACATTCGCCCCGGCGCACGCTTTGACTACGGCGTGAACACCTACATCGGTGACGGTTCCTTCTTCAACTTCGGCGCCGTCTTCCTGGACGTCTGCCCGATCCGCATCGGCTCCACCGTGCTGGTTGGCAGCAACGTACAGTTCATGACCCCCACCCACCCGCTCCACCCCGGCGACCGCGCCGACTACTGGGAAGCAGGCGCACCCATCACCGTTGAAGACAACGTGTGGATCGGTAGCGGAGCTATCATCTTGGGCGGCGTGACCATCGGCAAGAACTCCGTCATCGGCGCAGGCACCGTCGTCACCAAGGACGTCCCCGCTAACTCCCTCGTGGTGGGCAACCCCGGCCGCGTCATCCGCACCCTGGACGAGAACGAACGCCCCGCACACCCGCACACCTTCTCCGCAGAAGCTATGGAAGAAGCACGCGCCTTCTACACTGACCGCAACCGCTAAATCAGCGCCCAGGATTAGATTCAAAGGACTTAATGAACGCGCAGAACAACACCCCACAGCAGCGCCCGGCTACCGCGGCGTCCACGCCTACCGAAAGTGACCTGTGGGAGGCGGCATTCTCCTCCGACGACCCCACCGTGGTCCTGACCGATGAGGAGCTGAATGCGGCACGCCGCGCCCACGAAAAGGCGCGCGAGTCGAGCTCTTCGGCACAGTCCTCCGCACAGTCCTCGCAGGATGCAACCCGCCCCCTCACCGAGGCGGCTACCGCAACCCAGCCAATCCTCTCCCCCGGTGCCACCTCTCAAGGCGCAGAATCCGGCGCTGACTTCGGCGCACCCGGAGACGACAACCTCAGCTGGCTCGACAAGCCTGCAGCCCCCAGCACGGACAACGTACGCGGCGGCGCAACTGCCGCCCCCGCTACCGCACCTGCCACCGTTGCAAGCTACGAGGTGCCCGCACCCGGCAACGCCCATGCGGCGTCGAGCGCCCCGCAGGCTACCCCCGCGGCAGATGACCACTTCGTCATCCCCACCCCCGCAGGTGATGCCGCCGGTTCGGAGCCCATCCTCACCGCCGCAACCGCGCTGTCCATGCAGAAGAGCCGCTACTCCCGCATGCACCTGCTGCCCGGTCTGCTCGGCTGGCTGATCACCCTCTCCCTCATGGACGGTGGCCAGTGGGCTATCCAGTCGTGGCTGACCCTGACCGGTCAGAGCGAGTCCATCGAGTACGCCTCGGTGGTCTCCCGCCTGTTCAGCGGCGCTTCGAACGCCGTGCCGGTCGCGGTGGCGTTGAGTGTGCTCATCTTCTTCGCCTACCTGGTGGGCGGTTACGCGGCCGGACGCATGGCACGATTCGCCGGCGTGAAGCAGGGCATCGCCGTATGGCTCTGGCAGATTATGGCGCTCATCCTGGGTTCCCTGGCGACTTTCCTCGCGCCTCAGCTGTTCCAGAACGGTGTCGCGTCCCTGTCCCTGCAGAAGCTGATTGCGGGCGATTTCGCGAACGGTCTGCTCGCGGTTCTGCTGGTTCTGGCGTTGAGCTTCCTCGGCGCTATCCTCGGCGGCCTGCTGGGACGCCTGTACCACCGCCGCGTGGACAAGTACCCGAGCGACCAGGTGGCACGCGAGGACGCCTAGGCTTCTAAACGCCCGCGCCTCGTTGCGATAGGAATAAACCGTACAGAAAACCTCCGGTACCTTACGAAAGGCACCGGAGGTTTTCTGTATCTGCATGACTTAATCAGCGCAATAATACGACGCTGACTAGCTAAAACATGCCGCCTAGTGGTCCAGCAGCAGTGCAGGCTCCTCAAGAATCGCAGCCACATCAGCCATGAAACGAGCCGACAGGTCGCCATCCACCACACGGTGATCGAAGGAGCCGCCCAGGGTCGTCACCCAGCGAGGAATAACCTCACCATCAACCACCCACGGCTTCTGCTTAATCGTACCGAAGGCAATAATCGCCACCTCACCAGGGTTAATAATCGGGGTACCCGTATCAATACCCAGCGAACCGATATTCGTAATGGTCAGGGTGCCGTTCGCCATCTCAGCGGGCTGAGTCTTACCCTCGCGGGCGCGAGTGGTCAGGTTGTTCAGCGCAACCGCCAGCTCGCGCAGGGACAGCTCCTGAGCGTCCTTAATATTCGGAACCATCAGGCCGCGCGGGGTCGCCGCAGCAATACCCAGGTTCATGAAGTGCTTAATCTGGATTTCGCTATCGGTCCAGGTCGCGTTGACCTGCGGGTTACGCTCAGCAGCCCAAATAACCGCGGCGGCAAGCACCAGCAACGGGGTAACCTTCACGCCCTCAAAGTGGCGAGACTTCTTCAAACGCTTCACGAACTCCATGGTGCGGGAAGCATCAACGTCCACGAAGATGGACACGTGCGGGGCGCTAAACGCCGAAGCAACCATCGCCTTCGCGGTAGCCTTACGCACGCCACGCACCGGGATGCGCTCAATGCGGTCACCGGGGGTGGTTGCGGGCTGCCAGAAGGGCTGACGGGCGCCGCTATGCTGCACATCGCTCAGGTGCGCCACATAGTTCATGAGGTCCTGCTTGGTCACCTGGCCGCGCGCACCGGTAGCGGTCACGTTCGCCAGGTCAACACCCAGCTCCTTTGCAGCAAGACGCACCGGAGGCGGCGCGAGGGTCGGGCGGTGCGGAACCTGCTCGGGCGGCAGGGGCGCTGCGGGAGCGGCAGCTACGGGCTCGGGTGCCAGACGCTGCACCACCGAGTTCAGCGGGGTGTTCTCCACAAAGCGGGAGGCGCGCTCAGCCAGCTCGCTCAGCAGGCCCTGGTTGCGGTTCACCGGGTCGGCGGGGGTGTGCGCCACGGGTGCCTGAACAGCCGGTGCGGCCGGTGCCGCTGCAGCCTGTGCGGGCTGGGTTGCGGAGGCGGGGCGCTTGCGGGCGCGACGCTTCACCGCATCCGCCTTGGGGCCGGAGCCGACCAGCGCGGTGCCGGACTCAGCCTCTGCCGCGGCGGGGGCTGCCGGGGTTGCGGGTGCGTCGCCGCCGCCGGAGATGCTGATAATCGGGGTGCCCACCTCAACGGTTTCACCCTCGGCAACGAGCAGCGCCTCGACGGTGCCGGCGAAGGGCGAGGGAAGTTCCACGACGCTCTTCGCGGTTTCAATTTCGACGAGGACATCGTTGATGGCGACCTCGATGCCGACTGCCACCTTCCAGCTGAGGATTTCTGCTTCGGTCAGGCCTTCACCCACGTCAGGGAGCGGGAAAATCTGGGACATTTCTACCTCTCACTAGGGCATATACCCTATACGGAATATTCAGTGCGGGTTTGCAACCCGCAATAGCGCAACACGCTGATACGTCAGATCAGGGAATGCCTAGTAGTCAAAAGCGCGGTCAACCGCCTCAAGGATACGGTCAATATCGGGCACGTACTCTTCCTCAACACGGGAAACCGGGTACGGCATGTAGTAGCCGCCCACACGAATCACCGGCGCCTGCAGGCTGTAGAAGCAACGCTCCGTAATCGCCGCAGCCAGCTCACCACCCATACCACCGAAGGTCGGCGCCTCGTGCGCAACAATCAGGCGGCCAGTCTTCGCCACCGAAGCAGCAACGGTCGGTACATCCAGCGGCGAAATCGAGCGCAGGTCAATGACCTCAATTGAGCGGCCATCCTCCACGGCAGCCTCTGCGGCGGCCAGAGCAACCGGCACCAGCGGACCGTACGCAACGATGGTCGCGTCCGTACCTTCACGCACCACCTGGGCGCTAAACGGATCAAAGGAAGTGTCGCTAAAGTCCACTTCACCCTTGAGCCAGTAGCGGCGCTTCGGCTCAAAAATAATGACCGGGTCAGGGCACTCAATCGCCTTGCGGGTCATCCAGTACGCCTCGTGCGGGGTCGAGGGGGTCACAATACGCAGACCCGCGGTGTGGGCGAACAGCGCCTCCGGGGACTCGGAGTGGTGCTCCACCGAACCAATCACACCACCGTACGGAATGCGGATGGTCACCGGCACCGTGTACTGCTTATCGGTGCGGTTATGAATCTTCGCCAGCTGGCTCGTGATCTGGTTGTAGGCGGGGAACACGAAGCCGTCGAACTGAATCTCCGGCACGGGGCGGTAGCCACGCAACGCCATACCGATGGAGGTGCCGATAATGCCGGACTCGCCCAGGGGCGCGTCCATGACGCGGCGGTCACCGAAGCGCGCCTGCAGGCCTTCGGTCACACGGTACACGCCGCCGAGCTTGCCGATATCCTCACCGAGCATGACGACGGTGCGGTCAGCTTCCATGGCGTCTTCCAGGCCGCGGGTAATCGCCTTGGCGAGGGTCAAACGTTCAATTTTCTCGCTCATGCTTACTCCTCTTCAAAGCCTGCAACGTAGTTACGGTAGAACTCGCGGTCGTCTTCCACCTGCTGGTGTTCCTGCACGTAGACGCGGTCGAAGAAACGCTCAAAGTCGGCAACTTCGGAGTTCAGCACTGCCTCACGCACGCCGGATGCGACCTGCTGCGCGGATTCTGCAACCTCTTTGAAGAAGGCATCGTCGGCGTAGCCGTTATCGCGCAGGTGCTTTTCAAGGCGAAGCATGGGATCGCGGCGCAGGGGACCTTCCAGGTCGGCATCGGTGCGGTACTTGGTGGGGTCGTCCGCGGTGGTGTGCGGGCCGAGGCGGTAGGTCTCAGCTTCAATCAGCACGGGGCCTTCACCGGCACGGATTTTCTCCATGGCGTAGCGGGTTGCGGCGAGCACCGCGAGAACGTCGTTGCCGTCCACGCGGATACCTTCAAAGCCGTAGCCTGCGGCGCGGGTGGACACCGGCACGCGAGACTGCACCTCGAAGGGCACGGAGATAGCCCAGCGGTTGTTCTGCACGAAGAAGAGCACCGGGGCGTTATAGGAGGCGGCGAAAACCATGGATTCGTGGGCGTCACCCTCGGTGGAGGAGCCGTCACCGAAGTAGACCGCCACTGCGGGCTTCTGGGTGTCCTCGGCGGGGTCGGTTGCCTGGCCCTGACCGGTGCGGCGGGTGCCGGTTTCAGCTTCGATGTCGGCATCGAAGTTCAGGCCCATGGCGTAGCCGACGGCGTGCAGGGTCTGCGCGGCAAGCACCTTGGTGTAGGTGTGGAAGTTGTGTGCCTTCATGTCCCAGCCGTGGGTGGTGGAGCCGCGGAAGATGGTGATCAGGTCGCGGAAGTCCACGCCACGCGTCAGGGCGACGGCGTGCTCACGGTAGGAGGGGAAGATGTAGTCGTTGGGTGCGTAGGCGAGTGCGGAGCCGACCTGTGCGGCTTCCTGGCCTCGGCTGGGCACCCAGAGGGCGAGCTGACCCTGGCGTTGCAGGGCGGTTGCCTCGTCGTCGAATCGGCGGGTGGTGTACATGAGGCGGTATGCCTCGCGCAGGGTGTCTGCGTTGACGTCTTCGATGTACCGGCTGTAGGTGGGGTGTTCGTGTACGGTGCCGTTTTCATCCATGATCTGGATGCGTTCGGGCACTCCGGGGTACTTGTCGTTCTCGTGCATCTAACCTCCACACGTGACGAGGGCTTGGCCCTCAGCGGCTTGGGTTTTAGTCTCAACGTTCACCTGATGGTGCAGGGTTTGAGGTGTTCCGGCAAGCCTGTGAGGGTCTGGGCATATGTAGTTACCAGTCTACTCTTTTCGGCTTTATCTCGCGGCAGTTACGCTGATAACACAGCGTATTATGCCCTGTCATTCACTATTTGAACATCATTAAATTAAACCTCCCATATATTCTTTCTAGGGAATATGTGGGAGGTTTAATTTAACTCTTGAGAGCTTTTTTTAGCCACCATTTTTCCCACGCGAGAACCATTTGAAAAGCTCAAACGAACCTCGACAAGGGAAAATAGTACATTGTTCAATTAGGGCTCAATCAGGGCAGGGTGGGCACTCCCACCCCTTCACAAGAGAGCCTAGAGCCCCTTCGCGAAGACCTCACAGAGCGAGAGGAAACGGTCATTCGCCTCCACCTCGCCAATGCTCACGCGAACGCCCTCGGTACCAAACGCACGCACCGACAGCGCATGCTCAGCCATCAGCTGCACAAACTCACCCGTGCGCTCCCCCAGGGGCAGCCACACGAAGTTCGCGTAAGTACTCGGGAAATCGTAGCCCAACTCCCGCAGTCGAGCGGTCACGCGCTCACGCTCAGAGACCAGGTGGCTCACACGCTCCATCACCGCGTCCTCATGCTCGATGGAGGCGATAGCCGCCGCCTCCGCCAGCGCCGTCACGGCGAACGGGGTTGCCGCCACGCGCAGGTGCTGCGTAATCTGCGGGTGCGAAATCGAGTAGCCCACACGCAGACCCGCCAGGCCCTGCGCCTTGGAGAAAGTGCGCAGAATGATGACGTTCTCGTAGTCGCGGTAGATGTCCAGGCCGTTCAGCGGGGCTTCTTCACCCTCCGGCACGGTGGAGGCGGCGCAAAACTCGAAGTACGCCTCATCAATCACCACGGGGATGTGGGCGGGCACCTTCGCCAGGAACGCACGGATCTGGCTTTCGGTGACGGCGGGGCCGGTCGGATTGTTGGGGGTGCAGACCAGAATCAGGCGGGTGCGGTCGGTGATGGCTGCCGCCATGGCGTCGAGGTCGTGCGAGCCGTCGGGCAGGTTCGGCACCTGCACGCTGCGAGCGCCCATAATGCCGACGAGGATCGGGTATGCCTCGAAGGAGCGCCAGGCGTAGATGACTTCGTCCTGCACGCCGTCTGCGTTGACGCCGGCGAAGGTTTTGAGGATTTGGTTGAGCGCGCCGAGGCTTCCGGCACCGGTGACGATGTCGTCAGCGTCCACGCCGAGCCGTGCGGAGAGCTTCTGGCGCAGGGCGGTGGAGAGCGGGTCGGGGTAGCGGTGCGCGGTCGCAAATTCTGCGAGGACGCGCGCGACCTCGGGTACGGGACCCAGCGGGTTCTCGTTGGAGGAGAGCTTGTACTGGGTGAGGCCTTCAACGGGTGCGGGTGGCTTGCCTGCCGCGTAGCTGGGCAGGGTGTTGAAGACGGGGCGGACCGGGATATTGGCGTGTTCAGCTGACTGGCTCATGGTTCCAGTATGTGCCTGCGGGCGGCTCGGGGGCTAACGCTTCTCACCTGGAGAGCAGGTCGCGAGCAAGCTGTAGCTGTGCAGACAGCAGGTACTAGCCGCGAGCGCTGCACGCAAAGGCTGTACACAAAGATGGAGAGGCGCCGCCGGGGTTGTTCCCGGCGACGCCCCTCCTTTTCTCTTCTCTACTCTACTCGCCCCTCCACCCTCCACCGAGCCGTCAAGAATGGTTCTTGAGGCTGGGTTTTAGACTGGTGCTTTTAGGCCATCAGGGGTTCACGCTCCTCGAGGGGATTCAGGTCCTCGGGAGGGCCTGGGGCGCGGAACCCGGGGTCGATGTCCTCGGGCGGAGCCGGTACCAGGAACCCGGGGTCAATGCTCTTAGGCGGGAGCATGGGCGCAGGCGCAGGTTTCAGGTCCGGCAGGGTCGGGATGAGCGACTCGCCACCGTCGTAGTCTCCACCCTGTCGGGGCCCGAGGAACGGATCCCTGAGCACAGAACCAGCATTAGGGAGCTGCAGACGATCGATGATTGGCTGAGTAACAGCCTTTTCGATGTGCGTATGCAGATCTGCGGGTTTGGGCAGAATATCCGGCGGGATTAGACCTGCAGGGGGCAGCGAACCCTCTGCCTCGATTCGGGCAGGCATATTGATGGGAGCAGGCTCCGGACGGTTCAGGTCCCCCGGCATATTGATGGCGGGCGGAATATTCTGCGGGTTATATCCCTGCAGGAGGGGCACCTTGGGCATCTGCGGCGCAGGGGTTTCGGGCCATGCAGGTTTCGGGTTCTGAGGCTTTTCCTCCGGAGTCGGCTCGGGGTGAGGGAGGGTCTTTTTGACGCCCTCGATGATGGCGGGAATCTGCCCAGCAGCCGCCTGTACGGTTTCTCCAGCTTCTCGCTGGAGACCCTCGGCCCTCTGCTTGGCAATCTCCATACCCAGCTGGGCATCTGCAATGGTATCTTCGATACCACGCTTTGCTTGCCCCAGGCGCCCGCCTGTCTTCTCATCAGCGAACTCAGCTATACCCAAGGCACCAGGCACAGTTCCTGATGCAAGGGCTGCCGTGCCGTAGACCTCGGTACGTTTGATAGTTATACCCACTCGTAGAGCGGGAGGCAGACCGTCCGGCAGGCTTGAGGCTGAGGTTACCTTCTGTTCCCCCAGCACGTACTCTTTGCCGTCCATCGCGGAGCGCATGCCGCCAGGCACCTTGCCACTATGCCCTTCACGTTTTAGTGCTTCGTGGTAATTCTCGCCATGATGTTCAGGGTTATTGACGGTGATTGCCGTATCGCGTTCATCAGGACTCCATGTTCCCCCGAAAATTTGGGCAAGAGGATTCACCGCTGAGTCAGGAACCCAGTCACCGTCTCCTTCCACGTAGTCCACAGCAAAATCACGGCGTTTAGCAGGCAGGCCTCGTAGCGGAGCCCCTTGGGCGTAGACACCCACAATGTTGATTTCTTGAGCGACTTCAGTACTATTCGCCATGTTGTAAACAATCATGGCTCCCTGGCTGAAACCCTCCAGGTACACGCGGGCACCCTGAGGTGCTCCGGCATCGCGGAGGGCTTGCAAAACCATCTGATAGGCGGGGTTCTCCAGAGTATCTTTGCCCAATGCTTCGCGTTCGGCACCAGGGACATCTATGATGGATCCGCCCCAGGAGTTAAAGTTGGTACCTGGAACGCTCACCACATACAGGGCATGGGCTGGGTCGCCTTCGTGCCCTGCTTCGTACATAACGGTGACGAGCACGGCACTACGTTCAGCGGTCGAGGGGTTCTGGCGGGAACGCTCAAATTCCTGATCCTGCACCTTAGCCGCTGCCATAAGACGCTCCGAGCTGGCGCCTATGGAGAGCTGGCTTTTCTCGCCACGATGCGCAGCAATACCGTATTCGTCAGCAGAAGCGGTCCGAATATTATGAGCCTTAGCACCAAGCAAGGTATCGATTCCAGATTTGGCGATACTGAATAGGCCACCGCCCAGTGCCTTTCGAGCAAGTCCTCGCGGAATGCCAAACATGTCTGCAAGGCGGTCAAATGTTCGCTGACGCGCAATTTCGGGATTCCACTTGGCATCAAAGTAGGCGGTGGCTCCGAAGAGAATACCCGCAATGATAGGCGAATACGGTAGCGTCCGAGAGGCTGAGAAGTACCCAAGCTCGGGAATGGTGAGCTTCAAGAGGTAGTTAGCTTCGCCGGGTTCCCCAGCGATGAGGCCGCGGAAGTGATCTCGGGTGCTACGTCCGTCGGGTAGCTTGCCGTCCTTTGCGATGCCCATGGAGTCGAACCAGCCAGCGACGATATTTTCGGTCTGCAGGTAGGAGCTGTGGGCGGCGCGGACGGCAGCAGCGGTGACGCCGAACTTTGCGGCACTCATACCGAGGTCTGCGGCAAGGCCGGTGCAGAGGGCGGCAGCCTGCTGGGCGCGTCCGTTGATGCCGAGGAAGAGCCGAGTTTCAGTGGCGATGCCAAGAATGGGCATGGTGCGGTCGGCGCAGGTGCGGCTAACAATGTCGAGGCCGTCGGCAATAGCGGGCATTTCTTCAAGCTCAACGCTGATGGTGCCTGCGGTGGGCCCTGCGGAGTCGCTGAGGTCACCGATGGGGGCAACGGTGGGTCCGGTAATCATGGTGTCTCCTAGGGTGGGGTTAGTGGGTTCGGATGAGCGAGCTCAGCCCGTCGGGCAGGTTCACGTGCATGAGTGAATCCAGCGTTGACTGGGCTTTTTGCACGCCTGAGCGGGCGATGATTTCGCCAGGGTTGAGTTTTTCGAGGGCGTCGGCGGCACTGTCGGCGAGTTTGCCGAGTAGGTTATCTACGGCGGAGGCGGCGGCTTGGATTGCCTGCGCTTTGGCGGTGAGGTCGTTGGCGAGTTCTTCACCGGCGGCGGCGATCATGGCGGCGGCGCCTTCGGCTTGTTCGGCTTGGTTGCGGATTTTTTCGCGGTGTTCTTGGAGTTGTCGCCGGTAGGCGCGTCCGGCTTCGGAGGCCCAGTGGTCGCCGTTGAGTTCGTTGGCGCGTTGGTGTGCGGTGCGGATTTCTTGGGCTTCGGTGCGCATCCGGTGGGAGAGTTCTGCGCCTTTGGCTCGGGCGAGCGCGGCGGCGGCCATGAGCTGGCTGGCGAGAGCGTGTCCGGCTGCGGTGCCGATGCCCATGTGTCCTGCTGCTCGGAGGATGTCGGTTGGTTCGATCCGGGGCAGGTGGGGTGCGGGAGGTGGTGTGGTGTCGACGATGGTGTTCATGGTGTGTCCTTTCGCGGCGGGTTTGTTTTAGGCTAAATCTGCCGCGGTGACTGTGCAGGCCGAGTGCGCGAACCTGTGGATAACTCAGGCTTGTTTCGAAAAATTCGCACGTTTTGCGCCCTTAAGACCCGAAAAACACCCCTCCCGTACCCCCTCGTTTTGTCATGTTTCTGCAACTAACCGAGCTACCCATCACGTCCATATGCTCTGCCCGCCTCTTTTTTTCAGCGAATTCATGCAAAAATAAAGTTATGTCTCACACCAATAACACCTTCTTGCCTTCTGGCCGTATTGATCTGGGCACCGGCGAACTTGCGCTGGGCCCCCTGGACGGACGCTACGCATCCGCCACCGCACCCCTGACCAACTACCTTTCTGAGGCGGCGCTGAACCGCGACCGCATTCACGTTGAGGTTGAGTGGTTCATTTACCTGTGCGAGCACGAGGTGCTGCCGGGTCTGTCTCCGCTGAGCGAGGAGCAGAAGAAGGGCCTGCGCGCCATTGTGACCGATTTCAACGCTGATTCTGTGGCGGAGCTGGCTGAGATTGAGGCTGTCACCGTTCACGATGTTAAGGCTGTCGAATACTACATTGGCCGCCGGCTGGAGGGCCTGGGCCTGGGCCACCTGGTGCCGCTGGTTCACTTCGGTTGCACTTCTGAGGACATTAACAACCTCGCGTACGCGCTGGGCATCAAGGATGCTGTTGAGAACGTGTGGGTTCCTGCCGCTGAGAACCTGATTGAGGTTCTGCTGAAGCTGGCTGAGGAAGGGCGCAACGTGCCGATGCTGTGCCGTACTCACGGTCAGCCGGCTACCCCCTCCACCCTGGGTAAGGAGCTGGGCGTGCTCGCCTACCGCCTGAAGCGCCAGGTCAAGCACGTGAAGGCGACCGAGTTCCTCGGCAAGATTAATGGCGCGACCGGTACTTACGCGGCGCACTATGCGTCGGTTCCTGACGCTGATTGGCAGGATGTTTCTCGTGGTTTTGTGGAGCACCTGGGTCTGATCTGGAACCCGCTGACCACTCAGATTGAGTCGCACGACTGGCAGGCTGAGCTGTACTCGGATATCGCTCATTTCAACCGTGTGTTGCACAACCTCTGCACCGATGTGTGGAGCTACATTTCGATTGGTTTCTTCCGTCAGATTCCGGTGGCTGGTGCGACCGGTTCGTCGACCATGCCGCACAAGGTGAACCCGATTCGCTTTGAGAATGCAGAGGCTAACCTGGAGCTCTCCAACGCTCTGCTGGATTCGCTGGCTTCGACCCTGGTGACTTCTCGTTGGCAGCGTGACCTGACTGACTCCTCGGCGCAGCGCAATATTGGTGTGGCGTTTGGTCACTCGGTGCTGGCTATCTCCAATGTGGTGAAGGGTCTTGAGCGTCTGGATATTGCGACCGAGGTTATTTCCGCTGACCTGGATGCGAACTGGGAGGTTCTGGCTGAGGCGATCCAGATGGTGATGCGTGCTGAGGCTATCGCAGGTGTTCCGGGCATGGAGAACCCGTATGAGCGTCTGAAGGAGCTGACTCGCGGTCACCGCGTGGATGCCGCTCGTCTGAAGGAGTTCGTGGCTACGCTGGGCCTGTCCCCCGAGGCTGAGGCGCGTCTGTCAGCGCTGACTCCGCACACCTATAACGGTATTGCGGCTCAGCTGCTGGATCACGCGAAGAACGCTTAGTCCGTAGCAAAGATATAAACAAAAGACCCCGGGTCCCTGCATTCAGGGATTCGGGGTCTTTAGTGTGTTTGGGTCTTCGCTATGTTCTGTTAGCCAGCGGGTTTAGCGGCCGAGCATGCGGCGGTGACCGGTTTCGGTGTCGTTGCCCTTGCCGCGGGTGAAGACCTTGCCTGCCGCCTTACCTGCATCCTTGACGCCCTTGAGCAGGGAGCCAGCCACGCTGGAGGAGCCTTCCGAACCTTCGCCGCCCTGTACGCGCGGTGCACGCGGGGTAATCATGAGCTCTGCGGGGAAGTAGGCGGGTGCGTCGCCGAAGGCTCGGCGGGTGTTGCGCACAACGTCCTTGCCGAGGGTCAGGTTTGCGCCGCCGCCAACGACTGCGCCTACACCGAAGGGCAGGGCACGGCCGAGCAGAGCACCGGTCTGGCGGGTGAGGAATCGGCGGATGAACATATTGCGGATGGTGCGTTCGACGCTGAACATCTTGCCGCCGGAGGAGTTGCCGAGCAGCATGCCCCACTTGTTGGAGACGCCGCTTGCCTTGCCGGTCTGCAGGAGCACGGTATTCATGAGCTGGGAGCCTTCGTCACCGAGCATGATTGCCATGACCATGGAGCGGGCGGTTTCGGCGTCGTGTACGTGCACGCCGTGCAGTTCTGCGACTGCCTGGGCGTAGAGGGCGGTGCGTTCGAGGTAGCCGCCGACTGCGAGCGCGGACAGGCTCATGGAGGTGACAGTACCTACGCCGGGCACGAATGCGGATGCGCCGGTGACGCCGCCAATGGCGGTGATGTCGCGCAGGTAGGTGCGGTCGAGGCGCTTGTGGATCTGTTCGGGGGTTTCGTCGGGGTGCGCTTCACGCAGTTTTTTGACGATGGACAGCGCGAGCGGTCGTTGCATGCGCAGTACGTTGTCGAGGGTGGTGGTTAGCGCGGGACGGGGGTTGCCGTCTTCATCGAATAGAGACTTCTTCGGGTCAAGCATGCTCTCAGTAAATCATGGCTGGGTGAATATTTCCTGAATATGGGGGTTGTGGTGGGGTGTGGGGGTGAAATTTCACCGAGGGCGTGGAGGTTTTTGGCGGGTTGTTAAGGTGTTTTGGTCATTATTTGCGCCCAGTTTTAAAGCGCGTAAAATTGTCCTAGATTACACACTATTCATTGTTTGCATAGTGCGTGACCTGTTTCACGACGATTCGGGTTGCGCCTGATAGCAGATAGCGGCTGACACCTCTTCTGGACTATAAGGATTGCTATGACTTCTTCCACCCATACGCCCAATGCTGCGCGTTCCCCCGTCATGACTCAGGGGTTGGGTGTTGCGTACGCGACCGGCGCGATTATTTCGGCGCAGTTCGGTGCGGCTCTTGCCAAGCAGCTGATGGGCGATTTGGGCCCCTGGGGCGTGGTCACTCTGCGCCTGCTGACCTCCACCATTTTGATGTGGGCGTTCTTCCGCCCGCAGATTCGTTCGTGGACCCGCCAACAGTGGCTGACGGTCATTGTCATGGGTATTGCGCTGACGGGTGCGAATGCATTCTTCTATGTGGCGATTGAGCAGGTTCCGCTGGCGATTGCGGTGGCTATTGAGTTTATGGGTCCGCTGGTGCTGGCGACGGTTATGTCGCGCCGCAAGCTGGACCTGGTGTGGATTGCGCTGTCCTTTACGGGCATGGCGATTCTGACTGCCGAGTCGCAGGCGAAGCCGGAGGATTTCGCCCTGGTGGGTGTGTTCTTTGCGGTGCTGACCGCTATTTCTCGTGCCGCCTACATCCTGGCAACGGAGAAGGTGGGCGCGCTCATCCCGGGCATGGGTGGCATGGTCATGGGTAACGCTGTTTCGACCCTGCTGGTTCTGCCGTTCCCGTTTATTCTGAGCGGCAATAACCTGTTGAAGGTCACTCAGGATGTGAACCTGCTGGCTATTGGCTGCCTGATGGGTCTGTTGGCTTCTGCCCTGCCGGCGCTGGGTGAGGTTTCTTCCCTGCGCCTGCTGCCCGCGCACATTTATAGCGTGGTGCTGTCCCTGGAGCCTGCGATTGCGGCGGCTGTGGGTATTGTGGTGCTTGGTGAGGCGACCGGCCTGGTTCGTTGGGCTGCTATTGCTCTGCTGGTGGCTGCGAGTATCGGCATTTCAATTTCTCACGCTCGTGCGCAGAAGAAGGCGCAGGAGGAGGGCACTATGGAGGATCCCGACCGTTACCTGCCCGGTGCGGTGGATGCTCACGGCGTGGATATTGCACATATGGCGACTAGCTCCATTACGATTCCTTCTGCCGAGCAGATTAAGGCTGACCGTGAGGCGAAGGGCCTCTAACGGCTGAGCTTTAGCCGTGTCAACGGTTTCTAGCACCCCCGGGCAACGAGTAGGATAGTATCTCGTGTTGCCCGGGGTGCGCTCTTTAACTGCGCTGTTCAGGTTCTTGCCCCCGCCCAAATCGATACGTCATGTGTACACCTTGAGAGATGCACCGCCTCCTCGTGAGGCGCTGGGAGGAGAACCTTGTCACATACCACCCACCAACGCCCCGCGCTGGGCATTATGTTTGTGCTGATATCCTGCTCCTCATTGCAGTTCGGCGCCGCCTTCGCAGTCACTCTTTTCCCGCTGTTTGGTGCGCTGGCTATTAGCGTCAGCCGCCTGGCGATTGCCTCTATTGTGGTCGGTAGCGCCGTGTGGTTGGCTGCGCGTTGGCGTACCCGCCGCGGCGGCGAAATGCCGCCGGGTGCGCTGTCCTGGTCGAAGGAGCAGTGGCGTGCCGTCATCATTTTCGGTATGACTTTCGGTCTGATGAACGGCTTCTTCTATTGCGCGATTGACCGTATCCCGATTGGTTTGGCGGTGGCGGTGGAGTTCTTGGGTCCGCTGGCTTTGGCGTCTATGCTGACTCGCAGGCTCCGCGACGCGGTGTGGGTGCTCTGCGCCCTGGCGGGCATGCTGGTGCTCGGTTATGAGGCGGCAGTCGGCAAGGATACCGACTACCTGGGCCTGACGTTCGCACTGATTGCTGGCGTGTTCTGGGCGCTGTATATTCGCTCTAGCGCGAAGGTGGGTGCCCTGGTTCCGGGTGCGAGCGGCCTGGCGGTGGCGATGCTCGTTGGCGCTGTGTTTATTGCCCCGGTGGCGGCGGTTGTTCCGGCGCCTCAGCCGATCTGGAATGCGGCCCAGGATCCGATGCTGCTCCTCATGATTTTTGGTACCGCCATGTTCGCCTCGGTGATTCCCTATAGCGCGGAGCTGATGGCTCTGCGCAACCTGCCGGAGCGCGTATTTAGCGTGCTGATGAGCATGGAGCCCGCTATTGCGGCGATTGCCGGTTGGGCGCTGCTGAATCAGGAGACCGGCCCGATTCGTTGGGTGGCGATTTTCCTGCTGATGACCGCGAGCGTGGGTATTACGCTCACCACCACGAACGGCGGTTCCTCCACGCAGAAGGGTGACGGCGAGGGTCCCGTTCCCATGCCGCTACCCGAGTAAAACCAAAATTCCGCCGGCGCGCAGCACACAGAAAACCCCTACAGAAAACCGTTGAGGCGGGTACCAGCTAGGTACCCGCCTCAACGGTTTTGTATGCCGGGTTTAGCTCTCAGTCAGCTCTTCCAGCAGGTCGCGCAGCTCATCGGTGGTGAGCACCTCCGCCGGATGCGGGCCCAGGGCGTACAGCCAGTCCTGGGTGTCCTCGTCCAGCTCACGGGCGGTACCAACCAGCACGAGGTTACCTTCGTTCTGCCCGCTGAGCATGGAGCTTTCGCACAGGCACCACACGTGGTCGAAGACTTCCAGCATGGCGGTTGCCTGTAGCTGGAAGAAGGGCAGACCCGCGTCGTCACCCACGTTGATCGCAACCATGCCGCGCTCACTCAGGGCGTCCTTGAGTTCGCGGTAGAACTCGCGGTTTGCCAGGTGGGCGGGTGCGTCCATGCCGGTGAAGATGTCGAGGATAATCGCATCGAAGCCGGGCACGCCCATCAGCTCGGGCAGGTTCGTCAGCTGCTCGCGGGCGTCCCCCACCACCAACCGGCAGTCGGTTCCGGCGGGTAGCGGCAGGCGGTCCGTCACGAAGCCCATGAGCTCCGGCTCAATATCCACGGCAACCTGGCGGGAGCCGGGGCGGGTCGCCTGAATATAACGCACGAGGGTGAGCGCACCGGCGCCCAGGTGTGCGGCGGTGATAGGTTCGCCGGCGGGTGCGAGCGCATCCACCGTGTTCGCAATGCGGCGCAGGTACTCGTAGAACACGTAGTCGGGGTTCTGCACGTCCACGTGGGACTGCTCGGCACCACCGATTTCGAGGACGTAGCCGTGGTCGCTGAACCCGTCGGGGTGGATTTCGGCGCGCTGACCGCCGGAGAGCTGAATGTGCGCCACTACTTCACGCCAGCTTCACGCTTGAAGGTGCTGACCAGATCATCCACCGAGGAGGACGAATCCAGGCCCTCAACGACCTTGTCATTCACGGCGAAGGTGGGGGTACCCTTCACACCGATCTTCACGGCGTGCTCGTAGTCGCGCTGAATGGGCTTGACAGTGTCGGAGGCGAGCAGGACCTTGTCGAATTCTTCGACGTTCAGGCCCAGTTCCTTAGCGTAGTCGTTGAAGAGGGTGCGCAGCTTATCGCGTTCCTTGATGTTCTTCCAGTCGTTCTGGGTGGCGAAGAGCTTGTTCGCCATTTCAAGATGCTTGCCCTGCGCCTCGGCGGCTTCCACGGCAAGTGCGGCGGGTACGGCGTTGGCGTGCATGTTCAGCGGCATGTTGCGCACGGTCACGTTCATGATGCCGTCGAGCTTCTTGGCAGCTTCCTCGAACTTGGGTTCTGCCTTGGCGCAGTAGGGGCACTGGTAGTCGGTGTACAGGGTTGCGGTGCCTGCGCCGGGTACTTCGCGGTTGAGGCGGTAGCCGACGTAGCCGTCATCGGCGGTTGCCGAGGCAGTAGCCGAAGCCGAGGGGTCAGCAGATGCCGAAGCGCTCGTGGAGGTAGCGGCGGTGCTTGCGGAGGCGCTCGCCGAACCGCTGGAAGATGCCGAAGCGGAGGGCTGGGAGGAGCTGGAACCGCATGCGCTCAGTCCCAGGGCGGCGGCGGGCACTACGCCCAGCAGCAGGGTGCGGCGGTTGAGGGGTGAAGTCATGGGGGTTCCTCTCTCTACGGGTGGCGGGCTGGCCTGTGAGTAATCAGTCTGTGGTCAATCAGTCTGTGGTTAAGGTGCACTGTGAGGTGCGCTCAGCCGCCGTGGTTACAGGGTTTATTGTATGCCCCTGCCCTAAACATTCCCTATCTTCGGGCGGGTTTGCGGGGCGAATGCAGTGCACACCATAGGATCCCTGCCGTCTGCTCGCGCCTGCGGGCGCGATGTTGAAAGTAATTAGCCTCTCCCCCGCCTTTTTGGTACTATTGCGGGGTATGCACTGTTCGCCGACTGCTTTCGGGTAGCTGTGAATGATTGCGTATGTGCCTCTATAGCTCAGGGGTAGAGCATTTCCCTCGTAAAGAAAAGGTCGTGGGTTCGAATCCCACTGGGGGCTCCACATCCGCCGTAACGCGTGCCGGTTTCCGGTGTGTTGCGGCGGTTTTTAGCATCTGAGAGATGCCGTTTTCTTGAAGATGTCACAGTCGATTTTTAGGAGATTCTCATGTCTTCTCGTTCTTCACATGCTCAGCGCCTGCAGAACCGTTCGCAGGCTGGTCGCACCTCCGCGGGCTCTGCACGCCCGATGAGCCCGACGATGCGTTTTGCTCTGGTGTACGTGTTGGCGCTGGTGATTTCCCTGGCGGTGTGGTTCTTCTACCGTTCCGTGTATGAGGATGACACCTCGTTCTTGGTGCCGATTGTGATTTCTTTGGTGACTTCGTACGTGTGCGCTCATGCGTTGACGGGCGGCAAGTCGCCCCGCAACTAGACCGCCGACCGGCAGTCCACCAGGCTGTAGCCTCATGAGGTTTTAGGCAGACAAAAGCCGCGCATCCGGTTCCCCGTTCAGGGTTCGGATGCGCGGCTTTTTACGCGTGTACTTTACGTCAGCACCTTACTTGGAGGCACGCTGGAAGTCGCTGTCGGTCTTGCCCCACAGGCCGTAAACCTTGGCGAGTTCCTTGACCTTCTTTGCACGCAGGTAACGCGGCAGGTAGGAGCCGTCGCGGGGGCCGTCGAGGGGCACGTCGAGCATCTGGTGTGCTTCTTCGATTTCGATCTCGCTGGGGGAGAATGCCGCGTTGATGGTCTCCGTCTGGCGGATGTCCAGGGTGATCTTACCGGTCATGCCGTGGTCGTTCGCGTAGCCGCACGCCTTGGAGAGGTCAGCGCCGTATGCGCCGAGAGTCGGGCCGTCGATGGGGCCGGGCAGACCGCCCAGGGTGGAGGCGATGACCAGCTGCGAACGCACGTAGGCGAGCGCCATGGGGGTTGCGGAGGAACCGGTGTCGCGGCGGTAGTCACCTGCGCCGAATGCGAGGCGGAAAGTGCCGATTGTGCGGGCAATTTCGACGGAGTGGTGCACGCCGAGTGCGGACTCAATCAGTGCGATGATGGGGGTTCCGGGGGGCAGCTCGGCTGCGGTGCGGTCAATGTCGGTGGCGTGCTCTGCGGTGGCGAGCATGACGCCTCGCAGGCCCTTCACGTTCTTGAGGGCCTTGACGTCCTTCCACCAGTGTTCGGTGGTGATGGCGTTGATTCGCACCCATGCGACGACGCCGGAGTTGAGCATACGGACGACCTGTTCGCGGGCGGCGTCCTTCTCTTCAGGGGGGCAGCCGTCTTCGAGGTCGATGATGATGGAGTCAGCCTCGGATTCGAAGGCCTCTTCAAAAACTTCTTCGGAGGAGTTGGCGCGCACGAGGAGCCAAGAGCGTGAGAGGCTGGGGCGCAGCTGACGCGCACGCTCATTGCGGTGGAATTCAAACATGGTGTGTGACTTCTTCCGTGAATTGTATATGCATTGGGTTGTGCCGTAGAGGGGCAGGAAAAAGCCTGCGGTTCTTCCGCGCGTACCATCGCATTGTGTCGTCACCTCCATTGTGACGGAACCGCATAAGAAGCGTCCTACACCTCCTCTTTAAGCGTATCGCCTGTTGAAGTGCACATCAAACTAACTCGCCTGTTGACCGCAATTTAGGCCCGGCGCCATACCTCAACCGGCGCTATGCCTCAACCAGTTGGGTGCGGCCCACGGGGATTCCATCGTCGAAGATCAGCTCGCCGGCGGCTTCTTTCTGGGCGCGCTGAATCAGGCGTTCGGCGTCCTCAATGTGCTGGATGACGGTTTCCACGCGGCGGTGCACGCTCACCTGGCGGTCGCAGCCGGTGGCGCATTCGCCGAAGCAGCGTGCCATGGCGAGTGCTTCCGCGCAGAGTGCCACGGCGTTACCCGCCTTGGAGAGGGCGCGGTTCAGGTCGGAGTAGGTGCCGAACGGGGAGGCGGGAATATCGCCGTCGCTGGGGGCGAGGCGGTGCGCCTCCATAACGACCGCACGCACGCGGGGAATCAGGTCGGCGAGTGCGTTGGCGTCCGGCACAATGAGTTCAATCATGGAGGCGGACGAATCGGTTGCCGCTAGGCGTTCGAGGACCTGGTGGAAGCGGTCAATACCGCGAATGAACCGGTCGTGGGATCGGCGCCAGATGCCCTTGCCGAGTTCGGCGTCGTCGCGGCGTGATTGCAGGTAGCTTTTAAGTCCCATGTGTCCTCCTCTGCGTGGTGTGTGTGCCGTATTGGTTGGTCTGTGGAGGTTGCCGGCGTTGGGCTCTGCGGCGACCCGCAAACCTCCCTACACTTAGGTTACCCTAAATCTCTTTTAGTGACGAGATGTCAGCAGTCAGTTAATCATTTCGACCCAGATTTTCATCACGCCCCTCACGCAACGCTCCCCGCGGCACCCACCTGATGCGACGCCCACCTGATGCGACGCCACGGGGAGCGCAACGATTTCTAGACCATGCGCAGCACAACCTTGCCGCGATGCTGACCCGAGTCGAAGTACTCGTGGGCGGCAGCCGCCTCCTCCATGTCGAAGATACGGTCGAGCCCCACGCCAATCCTGCCGGATTCGATGAGTGGCAGCACGTGTTCGCGTACGCCGCGCAGAATCTCAGCCTTCTGCCAATCCGAACGGGTGCGCAGGCTCGTGGCGTGCACCGACAGGCGGCGGGTGAGCATGTAGCCCAGGTTCACTTCTGCTTTGGCGCCACCCTGCAGGCCGATAATGCACAGGTGCCCGCCGTCGGCGAGGGTGTGCAGGTTATCGTCCAGGTACTTTCCGCCCACGACGTCGAGGATGTAATCGGCACCGCGTCCGCCGGTTTCAGCCAACAGAACTTCACGGAACGAATGTTCGGTATAAATAATGGGTTCAGCGCCTAGTGAACGCACATATTCTGCTTTTTCCTCGGTGCTGACGGTCGCAAACACACGAGTACCCGCAGCAAGCGCCAGCTGAATAGCATGCACACCGATACCGCCGGTACCGCCGTGAATGAGCACCACCGCGGGTTCACCGTCTTCTTTAAGGTTTTCGGCGGGGTTCATGCTCATACCGCAGGTGAGCACCAGGTTCGAGTAGACGGTTGCCGCGACTTCGGGAATGCCGGCGGCTTCAGCGAAACTCAGCTGTTCGGGTACGGGCAGCACGTGGTCGACGGGGACGGTCACGTAGTCGGCGTAGCCGCCTCCAGCGAGGAGCGCCATGACGGGGGTACCGCGGTTCTCCACGGAGGCGCCCTCACCGACCGCTTCAATAACGCCGGCTACTTCGAGGCCGTAGATGGGGCTTGCCCCGGCGGGCGGCGGGTAGAATCCGCGGCGCTGTAGCGCGTCGGCGCGGTTGATTCCGGCGGCGTGAACACGGATGAGAACTTCGTGGGATCGGGGTACGGGGGCGGGGACTTCGCTGATTGTCAGAGCCTCAGGTCCACCGTGACTGTTCTCAATAATTGCTCTCATGAGTCCTCCTCATTGCCGGAAGCACCATCGTTGGTGCGCGATTTACAGAAAGCTTATCGCATGAGATAATCTCGTAGTGCCCTGCGGCACGGTATTGCCATAAAATGCCGGTCTCTGGTGCGTATGGATGGTTGTCCGAGCGGCCGAAGGAGCTGGTCTTGAAAACCAGTAGGCGGTAACCCCGTCTCAAGGGTTCAAATCCCTTACCATCCGCGTTTTAGCTTCTGCTCCTCGTGTGGAGCGTAAAGAGCCCCGTTCCTCGTATTGAGGAACGGGGCTCTTTGCATACGCCGTTTCGAGTTACCGGTAGCGTTGTTAATTGATGTGCGACAAGGCGTTTGCAATCAACATGATGAGGAAGGCAATACCAATGAAGAAGCATAGCCCCAGCCCGTTGAGAATACGACCTCCTAGGGCGCGCACACCGTGCCGCTGCGCTACCCGCCCCTGCCAGATGCCCAGGATGTTCAGCACCGGCGCAGCGAGAGATATCATCAGGCTGCTTGGTCCAAGACCCTGGACAAGCAACCAGAACCCTAGAAAGAAAGACAGCGGGCCGAGGAAGCCGAAAAGCAGGGAGAAGTTCGCTGCCCTTTCACCGTCTTGCGCCCCTTGCACCTCGGAAGGTTGCTCGCTCGCACGTTGCGACCAATCGTCCGTGTCCTCAGCATCGGACGGCTGGCTGTCATCTTCCTGGTAAAGCTTGGCGTATTCGGGGTTGTAATCGAAATCTTCATCGTTTTGGGGTAGCTGCGACATCGCATCCACAACCTTTCACATTCCACACACGAGGGGCGTTAACTTCACCCTAAACCTTCCCCCGCACGGGAACAAGCATGTCAGGACCATTCCACGAAACATACGGCATATACACAGCAAACCCCGCTCCTCGTCTTGAGGAGCAGGGCTTTCTCATGCTCACCAGCACAAACTATGACCGGTCATGCCCAATAAAACGAGAGTATCTTCAGACCCACCACTATATTGGTGCTTTTATAAAGAATGACTGAGGCTTATCAGAAACAAGATGACAAAAATATAGAGAGCAAGGACAATACCTACACCCGCCCAGCTGAGAATACGACCCGCTAGGGCAGGGACACCGTGCCGTTTAGCCACTCGCCCCTGCCAGATACCCAAGATGCCCAGTATCAGTGAGATAAAGGTGAGATCTGGCGCCCAGACCCAGCTCGATAGCGGGATACACAGTAGGCTGAGGGCGCCGAAAAACAATGAAAGACTTGCCGCGTTCTGCCCATCCCGCCGTTTTGAGAAGCCAGGTGAAACTTTTTTTCCGGGTAGTAGCTGGTTGCCTAAAACACCAGCGTAGGGTTGCCAACTGCCATTTGTATGGTTGAGCTTGGCGTATTCGGGACTGTAATCGAAATCTTCATTGGTTTGGGGTAGCTGCGACATCGCATCCACAACCTTTCAATACCGGGTGTTACGTGGCTATCGAAGTGAGAGAGCGCTCAGGCTCGTCGATGGGCCTGCATCATTGAAGCCGTACAGAGCAAACCCAATCATTACGATGAAGCCGACAATGGCGATAACAATGACAATTCCTATCCCGCTGAGAAGCAGACCCACGTTGGCGTCTTCACCGTGCTGTCTTGCCACTCGTGCTTGCCAGAGACCCAAGAGGCTCAGTAATGGCACAGCAATGATTATTGGCATACCGATACCAAAGCCATGGGAAACCCACCAAAACGCTAGGGCGAGAGCAAGCATACCGAAGACACCGAAAATCAGGGAGAGATTTGCGGCTTTTTCGCCAGGGCCCATCTTCCACACGCTCGAAGAGAACTCACTCGCGGGTAGCGGCTGGTCGTCCGTACCAGACTGCATGCTACCGCTCCCCTGGTGGGGCTTAGCGTATTCGGGGTTGTTATCGAAGGCTTCATTGTTTTGGGGTAGCTGCGACATCGCATCCACAACCTTTCACATTTAACGTTGGAGAGGTATTACACCCACTAGCCCCTCCCCTGAGTACTAGAGCGAGAGGACATGCAGGCTTCTCGATAGACCGGCATCAGTAGTCTTTAAGGCCAGAAAAGAGAATCGTGAGGAATACGACGAGGGCGCTTAGGAGCAGAAAAATGATCATGCCCACCACGTTGAGTATCATGCCCAGGATGGCATGCATACCGTGCCGTCTCGCCACTCGCGCTTGCCAGATTCCTAGGGAACTCAGTATCAGTGAGAAGGGGATGAAGTACAGCGACGAACGGACGCCGGGGATGCACGCAAAGCTGAGGGCACCGAAGAGTAGGGAGAGGTTCGCGGCGAACCGTCCAGTTTCCTGGCTCAAGACATCCTCTGAGAACTCACTCGCGGGTTGTAACTGTCCGCCCGTAGCTACAGTACCGGGGTGCCCGTTACTGTTCTCCTGGTAGGGTTCGCTGTATTCGGGGCTGTTATCGAGAGTTTCGTTGTTTTGGGGTAGTTGCGACATCGCATCCACGACCTTTCAGAATCTACACGCGTTAGTTGAATACCTCAGCCTAGTGCTTCGCAAAAACTTATTTGGCGTTGAACCACGCCCACGCAATCAGTACGTACCCAAGGGCAAGCATGGCGATAGCTGTCCAGCTCAGGATTTGACCCGCAAGAGAAACTACGCCGTAACTATCCGCTTCCTTAGCTTTATGTAGACCAAGGAAACTCAAGATGATGGTGGGGATACCGAAAAACCACGAACCCAACACCAAGATATTGATGAGGCTGAGCACACCGAAAGTGAGTGAAAGTTGGGAGGCTCGCTCCCCTAGATTAGTCGCTGTTTTCCCACCGCTCTGCATCATAGGGGGCTCTTCAATATCAGCACCCTGTTTGTGGCGATGAGGTTTCGAGCGCAGACCAGCTACTGGGTCGGAATACGGGCCAAGGATTGGATCCTGCATCGTTGCATCATAACCTTTCAATACCGGGTGTTAAGCCCACCCTAGACCTTCCCCCACACGGGAACAAGCATGTCAGGACCAATCCGCAAAACATACGGCATATACACAGCAAACCCCGCTCCTCGCATTGAGGAACAGGGCTCTTTGCATACGCCGTTTTGAGTTGCCGGGAGCGTCGTTATATGCCGCCGGTCAGGACAATCAAGAACAATGCGCCGAGGACGGCGAAGGGAAGGGCAAAAATTACACCCGCCCAGCTGAGAATACGACCCGCTAGGGCAGGCACACCGTGCCGATTCGCTACCCGTCCCTGCCAGGCGCCCAGGACGTTCAGCAACGGCGCAACGATAACTATCCGAAGACCACCACTGTCAAAATCATGAACAAACCACCAGCACCCTAGAAAGAAAAACAGGAGGCCGAGGAAGCCAAAGAGTAGGGAGACGTTCGCTGCCTTTTTACCATCTTGTGCCCCTTGCACCTCGGGAGGTAGTTCGCTCGCGCGTTGTTGCCGGTCGCCCATGTCGTCAGCGTCAGACGGCTGGCTGTCGTTCGTCTGGTAGAGCTTGGCATATTCGGGATTGTAATCAAAAACTTCATTATTTTGGGGCATCATAACCTTTCACATTCCACACACTAGGTAATCACCTCGGCTTGGGCTTTCACCGATGCACCTATCGGCTGGTGTTAAACCACGCCCACAGTGTCCAGACGTTCACGAGCACAAAGCTGACAATGGCCACCCAACTCAGCACGCGACCCGCGGCAGGAATCGCACCGTAGCGATCTGCTTCCTTAGCTTTCCATAGACCAAGAGCACCCAGAGCAACAGAAGGGATACCGAAAAGCCACCAGCCCCATACCGCAACATGAACTGCGCCCCGAAACTTGGACGCGTTTAATAATAGCCGCTACGCGGCCTCCT
>ERZ772990.17-NODE-17-length-49079-cov-9.24241_pt1 | contig 49079 bp, 72 predicted proteins | sample MGYA00511674_ERZ772990 | MGnify/ENA primary metagenome ERZ772990 (study PRJEB29015, sample SAMEA2738045) | human oral metagenome | biome: human oral; feature: human-associated habitat; material: saliva | place: China | collected 2233 ...
GAGTTTGGCGTATTCTTCTTCGCGCGAGATTTTCAGGCGTTGCTGCTCGGCTTCGTGAAACCCAATGAGATAAATATATAGGAATGATGAGATAAATGGGAAGAAGTGGGATGATGGGGGATTAGGCGGGATGGGAAAAGTGAAAAAGAGTTGCAAATAGTGAAACAAAAAACGGACGGTTTTTTATCGTCCGTTTTTTGTTGTCAGAGTCCTTTTTTGAGGGCGGCGATGGCGATGTCTAGGATTCGGCGTTCGGCGTCTGGTTGGGGTTGGTTGTTGCCGTTGATGGGGAGATAGGGGCGCGCGGGGAGGTTGGTTTTGTGGCCACGGCCTGCTTGACCGCCGAGGTGGTGGATGGCGGCATATTTTTTGTTGCTGCCGATGCGGGCATAGTTGCTGCCGACCTGTGTGGTCAGGCTGGCGGCGAGTTGCCCGCTTTTTTGCAGGGTTTTTCCTCCTTCGTCTGCGGCGCGACGGCTTTGTTTCCACCGCTGTCCGCCCCAACCTTCGGACTCGAAGTTTTCTTCGGTAATAGACAGCAATTCGGTGGCGATGCCCCGCATCATGGTGCGGATATCGGTGGCGTTTTTGAGCAGTGTACTTAGACCGTGGTCGAGCCTCTCTGCATCTAATTTAATTTCAAGCATGATCAGCCCCTCAATAATTCGCGCACCCATGCCAATGATTCGGGGGTTAGGGCGTTTTTGAATTGTCGGTTAGCCATCATGGTCTTGATGGCGATACGGGCGATGTTCGGATGGGTTGCTTGCGCTTTGTCTATGGCGATTTGCGCCATGCGGGACAGCATGGATTTGCCTTGATTGGCATTAAAGCCCGCATTGGGGGCGATAAATTTGTTGTTGATGCGGATGCCGGTACGCTGTGCGTAACGCTCCTCGCCGGTATAGGGATTTGAACCTATATCGACGGTAATGGTTTCGAGCGTCGGGCGGGGTTGGACGCGTCCCTCACCCGCACTGCGCGAGAGGGGTTTGACGCGGCACCGACAGCGGAAATCAAGCGGCGGATATAAGGTATCCCAAATAGGGTCGTCGGCGGCATAGACACGGTTGTGCATCATACGGTGAGTATCGCGGGTGCGGCTGTCGTTGATGGCGACGTACTGCCAATAAGGGTGTGTGTCGATGGAGTCCATCATTTCGGCGTAGCGGCCTGCCATGTAGGCTGACTGCATATTGGTCAGATAGATGGTTTTCAGGCGGTGGGGGCTGCCAAGCCGTACGCTTTGGGTTTCGCCTTCGGGATTTTTAATTTCCTGCCTGCCCCACCAGCCTTTGCGTTGTAAGACGGGGGCGAGTTCGCGGCTGAACTCTTCCATCGTCCGGCCTTGTTCGGCGGCATCGACAACGGCGGAATAGATGTCGGAGAGTACATCCATTTTTGCGGTTTTGGCCACCGTAAAGGCAGTGGCGTGCGCGTCGTCCAACATATCCTGCCAATCCCAAGATATGGCAATGCCTTTTTGCTTGAGATAGGCGACGGCGGCTTCCGGCGTCATGCCGAAGACGGCTTTGATATCTTCGGGGGTCACGATTTAATCTCCCCCGCCACTTCAACTTTTCCAATCAATTCTGAAAGAAAAATCAGGCGTGCCAACTCGTTTTGCAAGGCGGTATCGTCCATATCCGGATAGGCGGCGGACAGACGGTCGAGCAGGTTTTCGGCGGTTTCTCCGCGACTTAATTCGGCCACTAGGACGGCAGTCAGCAGGTCGCCTTGTTTATTCAGAATGCCTGTATCGGGGGCGAGTCCGTCGATGACCAAACCTGCATCCGTCAAATCGGACTCGGCGAAATCGGCAGCCCTGCCTATTTGGGTTGGTTGGACTTCGTCCGCCAAGTCGCCGTCCTCAAGGCCGTATGTGCGTTGCCAGTATTGGTTGGTAAACTTGGCACCGGCATCCGTCATCAATTTGTCCCGCTCGGCACGCTCTTTTGTGCCGCTCTCTTCGTTTTCAAACAGCACGAATTTTGGCGCGGATACGTCACCAAAATTAATCTCCACAACCCACTCTATCAACTGATTGAGTGCCGTCTCGACGATACGGGTATCGCCGTCGCGGATGTCGTCCGTTACCTCCAAGCCTGCGGTCGCGCTGGCGTGGGTACTGTCTTTTTCGGTGGTTTGGTCTTGTCCGAGCAGAGCAATGCTGATTTCGGAGCGGCAATAACGGATGAGCTTGTCGTAGGCATCAATAGATGATGCTTTGCCGCTTGCCTCGTGGATTTCGACGCTGGAATCACTGGGAATGGTGCCGACGCTGTTGCCGAGCAGGGCTTCGAGCGCGTCTAGCAGTTTGTCGGTATCCTGCGGGGTGTTGGAACGCGGCTCTTTACCAATCAGCCAAGGCGCACCGTATTTCTCGGTGAACTGCATCCAAAATTTAAGGCCGGCGCGTTTGAAGGTGACCAGCCAAAAAACCAAGCCCAAATCGCCTAAGCCGTAGGGGTTGAGATAATCTGCCTCGTGTGTCGGGCAGAGGAACTTATAAGGCGGGGGAATGGTATCGGTCAGCCCGTTTTGGATGTAACGCAACTCGCCGTCGTCGTTGAAGGCGAACCACTCTTGAGGCTTGGCGATGATTTTTTCAGGCAGCCATGCAGAATCGGTACGCCAAATCAGCTCGATGGGTTGATAGCCGTAAAAAACGGCGTTTAAAACATCTTTAATCAGGCGGTAAACATCGGTTTCAGCCAGCCAGCTATCAATAAAATCCCGGACGTTTTGGGGCGTATCTTCGCCCTCAAGCCGCCATTCGAGGCGGGCGACGGCAGCTTTTCGGCGGCGTACCAACGAGCCGACCAACGGGTCGCGCATCAGCTCGCGGTAAACGGAGATTTGCCTGCCCATTTTGCGCAAAACGGGGTCGGGATTAGGCAGCCAGCCGTCAAAACCGCTGAAAAACTGTCGGGAAACGGCGAGATGTGCAGATAAATCCTGCGGCTTGAAGGTCATGATGCCTTGACTGGTTTTGAGTTTGAGGTGGGGCTTGGGCATGAATAAAACTTTCTATCAAAAAGGTAAGCACAATTCATATATTTTTCGCCAGAGATATGGCAATGATTGAGCCGTATCTTTTATAAACTTGAAAGGACTGTGCGGATTCCAATGTTTAGACGGTAGTTTTGCCAGTATCAGAAGTAGAGGGTAAGAAGCGAGTAGCATTAGAAAAATTATGAATCTTGCTACAAGCAATACTGTAAAAGGCAGTGATGCAATAAGCGTAATTGCCACCAATACGGGTAAACACAGGGTGAAAATAATTTTCTCGATGGTTTTATCATTCATATCAATATCCTTTGGTTAATGCACTTTTTCGGCGGATTCGGCGGCTGGCTACGCGTATCGGGCCGGTATTCAGCTCGCGGCTGGCGTAATGGGCAAGGACAAAGGCAATCGCCGCGTCGCCGTGGCGTTTTTTGCCGTCCGCACCTTTGGTGCGGGTGTCGGGAATACGCGGCACGCCCCTGACCAGCTCGAAGGCACGCAGGTCGGTCAGTATGTCTTCGTCTTTGGGGATCGCGTCCAACGTGCCGTCTTCGAGGGCGGCTTTGAACGGCGCGGTATGGGTGCGGTACCAGTTTTCAGAGAGCATGACCGACTCGCATACCTCCGCGCCAAATTCGTCGCGCATGGCTTCGGCGATTGATTGGCCGTTGCCGCGCGCGTCCAATGCCGCTCCGCGCAGATTGGGTAAGCCGTGCAACAGGTGTTTCATGATTTGCTCTTGTTGGGCAAACGGCATATTGCCCAACTCCAACACGAACGGCGGCTTAAGGCTTAAATTAGGCTGCTGCAATAAAGGGACGATGACGGTACGGTCGCCGCTGCGGGCAAAGTCTTCGCCGACAAAGCTGGTGCGGGTTTTATCCAAACCGTCGAGCAGCGGTTGAAGGGTGTCGGCTATCCAGTCCGCCACTTCAGCGGCGCGGCGCGGCTCGGGCAAGAGGCCGAAGTCGTCGGTCTGGTCGTGGCGGATAACCGGCGTGTATGGGGTCATACGGCTTTCGATTAAGGCACGGTTCAGCCATTTGCCGCCGCCGTTTTTCGGGATACAGTCCAACTCTTCAGATGCGTCGTCGCCGTAGAAATCACGGATTTCCTTGCACCACGCGGCTTCGCCGTCTGCCGTCCACTCCTTGCCCAAACGCAGGCAGATGCGGCGGTAGAGGCCGTCTGAAACGGCCTCGTCGAAAGTAATGCGGTGGATGGAGTACGGCTTTTTGCCCGCACGAATGTCGGTAATCAGCTCGTTGAACGGATTGTCCACCCCGTCATGGGTAGAGATGATGTGTACTTGCCCGCCCCACATCAGCAATGCCATTGCCGCTTTGAGCAGCTCTCCAAGCTGCTCGTGGAACGCCGCTTCGTCGATGATGACGCGCCCCTGCTTACCGCGAAGGTTTGAGGGGCGGCTGGATAAGGCGGTAACGCGCCAGCCGGACGCGAAACGGATGACGAAGGCGAGGACGGATTTTTTGTCGTCACCCTCGACGAACACCTCCTCGGTCTCTTCGATTTCTCCCGCCGCCAAACCGTAGAATTTCGCCCAGTTGGCACAATCGCGGATAAACTCCAAAGCCATGTCTTTGTTGTAGCCTATGTACCATGCGTCCATGCCGCCCGATGAGGCGGCAAGTAAGGCGGTATCGGCAGCCTCTCCCCAGCTCAGACCGATGCGTCGGGATTTTTCGCAGAGTTTGACGGGAGAGTTATCGGCGCACCAACGCTGCTGATAAGGCAGCAATGCCGATGGCGTGCGGTCTTCAATTTTGGTCGTCATGATGCGATACCTAAAATCTGTTTACGGATGGCTTCGGCAGCCGCGTCGGACAGCCCGCCTTTTTTTGCCTGCTTGGCCACGTTTTCGGCGGCGGCTTCGACTTTGGCTTTAACTTTTGCCTGATATTCTTTAAGGCGCGTTCCGGCGGTAATCAGCCCGCTGATTTTGCGCGCGCCCTCGCTCATAATTCCGAAGCGGTCAAGCGCGTTTAACTCGTCTTCGGGCATTTCGCCAATCTGCACCAATGCCTCAAACAACTCTGTCTGCAACATCGCCATCAAGGCTTCGGAGCGGGTATCCCCCTCGTCTGCCGCGCCTTCGGCAATCAGGCGTGCCGCTTCGGTGCTGTTTTTGATGGCGGCAAACCGACGCTGTACTTTTTGGCCGTACCGATGGGCGGCGGAGCGGCTGATTTCGTAGCCCTGCTGCTGCAACCATTCGGATAATGCCTGATAGTCGGCGAAGCCGTTTTCGACGAGCTTGCGTTCGAACTCGTGTCGGACGGCTTCGGGGAGCTGGTCGATGACGCTGCGTTTTGCCATATCAGCTCCACACTTTTTCGGGGCGGGCGATACCGGCGCGGCACTCGACTGTGTATTCGGCAATATCGACACCCAAACTGGTCAGGTCGGCAAACCACAAGCCGTGCGGTGCTTTATTCAGCTCGACCATTTTGCGGTCGGCAAGGTAGTCGAGCTGCTGGCGCAGTTCGGTGGCGGTGGTCTGCGGGTAAATCGCGTTCATGATGTCCAGCAGAAAGGTCTCGCTGGTGGTGTGCGGGCGGGCTTTATTAAGGGTGTTGATGATGTTCCAACGCATCCCCTCGCGGCGTTGTTTCGCAATCAATTCTTGGCTAATCATTTCTTTACGCTTTCCATCTTGTATATTTCAGTGAGTTTTTCGGCAACATTGTCGAGCTTGGCTTCGAGGACGACCTGATTGCGGATGTAGTCTTCCCGCAAAACATAGGTCAGAGGCAGGCCGGCGTTAAATTCCGCCAGTTTGTTTTCCATGATTTCGACTTTGCCTTGCAGGCGTTCCTGCTGTTTTTGGCGTTCGTCCTGCTGCTCGCGGAATTGCGCCAGCAGCATTTTGCCGAAGGTAAAACAGATGCCGAGGAATGAGAGTAAAAAGCCGACAAGTTGCCAAAACTCGATGTGAATAAAGGTTTTTTCCATTTTTAAGGCCATCCGTGTTCAAAATATTCTTGGCAGACAACGCAGCGCGTACAGCCTTTGACTGCCTGTTGTCTTGCTTCCGGTATCGGGCTGCCGCAATCTTCACAATGACTGAGGCTGGCGGTGGTTTCAGACGGCGGTTGATGCTTTGCCAGGGATTCTGCGAGAAAGATGGCTTCGCGTTCGGATGCGCGGTCGGCAAAATCAGTCATTTTTCAGACGGCCTTTCTTGTACCATGTCTGCCAGCCGGAAATTTGTTTTTCCAGTTTTTGGCAGTATTCGCCATAGCGGACGGCGTGGTTTAAAAGTTGTTCGGGAGAGCCGCCACTCAGACGCTCGGGGCGTTCGTGAACGAGCAGCAGCTCGGAAGAGACGGGGGGAATTTCCGCGACGGTAACGGTTTTAATCGTGGCCGAGGGCACGGTTGTAGAGTTGCACGCTGTTAGTGCCAAGGCCGTTAAAACGGTTGCCGTCTTTTTGTACAGTTTCATCAATCTGCTTCTCCAATTGAGCCGCTTGGCGGCCGATTTGCTGATAGGCGGTTGCCAAATCGCGGCTTTGTGCTTGTGCGAAATCAAACCAACGCTGTTTTTCTTCATTAGCCGCTTTGAGCTTTTCGGTATAGAGCTGCTCGGCGACCAAGGCTGAAGCCTGATAAGTAGCAATGACTTCGGCTTTTTCAGCTGCCGCCTTCTTTGCTGAGGACGTATAGCCGCAGAAATAAATCGTTGGTACTGCACCTGCTATCAGAAAAATCAGAATCAGGGTCTGCCAAACAGGGTTAAACGTTTTCCACATCGTCTTTTCCTTTATGAATTTCAGCGACCTGCGGAATCGTCGCGATGCCGCGTTTGATTAATGCATACCCGCCGACCAATGCGCCATAAGCCCACCAGAGCCATTCCGGTGCATCAGCGGTTTGCGAGAACTTGTAAGTCATAGAGGCGGCTGCCACGTTTGCCCATAGTTTGGTATGGCTGATTTTCCCTGTGGCCGGATTGGATACCAAGCCGCCCAACCATTTGAAAAAGGCGGTTATTTGCGACGCTTTTTTTTGGCTGCGCGTTTCGCGGCGGCTACCCCGCTCTTGCGGTGGGCTTGCGTCCAACATCCCTGAGTCGGCATGGCGTAGCGAATGCCCAGATCGCTTTGGCTGAAATCGGGCAGCATGGCTGCGGTCATTAGGGCGATGAGTGACTTTTTTGACATGGTTTTTCTCCCTTTAATCGGTGTTATCTGCAGACGCATGAATCAGGTTTTGTGCCACGCGGCGAATCCAGCCTTTGCCAAATGATGTGAACGTGCCGAGCTTGGTATAAAACACCAAACGTTCGGCATTGAAACGGAGCAGGAGATCATTTTCAGGAAGTGAATTGATGGCTTTGAGGCTGATTTCGCCGATGATGCCGTCGTCCGGCACACCTGCAGCGCGTTGGAGCATACGGGCGGCATTGCCGTAACCGTGGTTGACGCAGGCATCAAAAAATTGGAAAGCGACCGCTTCGGGCATTTGGTCTGCGTGGTAACGCTCCCAAAACGCCTTTCGGTAAATGCCGATAGCCTGCTCGCGGGTCATGGCACGCATAGAACCGGTAAAGCCGTTTGCCTGCGCGGTACGCTTGGTGACGCCCCAGTTGGTTTCACCGCCGGGGTCTTTGGGATGGTTGACGTAACCGCCCTCGTGGGAGAGGACGCGGTTGATGAATTGGTTGAATTTGTCTGACATGGAAAATCCCTGTATTGAGGTTGAAATCAATACAGGGATTTTAGAAAAGGTCGTCTGAATGGGCTTTTAAAGGAGGTTAAAACCTGCCGGAAGCTAAGGTGTAATACACAGCTCAACTTCGGGATTGCATTTATCGCTTTTCATATATGCTTCATTTGAATCGTCCATTGCCTCAATCTGCATAGGTATATCCGATTTTGCCAACATGGAAACACTTTTCTGCTTACGATTGACCGTAATGAAATAATCCACTCCATTTTGATTATAAGTGGCTTGCATTTTTTTGACGGCAGTCTGAATGGCATCCATAAATGCCAAACGGTCTATCTCATAATCCAACGCAATAGCTGTGTAATACATACTCACTAAGCAATTGTTGATTCTTTGAGTTTTCGCCAATGTATTACAATTTATCCGGACGTTCTCAAAAATATCTCCTTCCTTGACCAGTTTTGCAGACAACGTAATGCCATTACCAAGGTCTTTTGTTTGATGTGTCTTGCCCGCAACAATTGATATTCTTGGGAACAAATCCATCATTCCATTGTTCAATTCATTGAACCGTTCCGAAAATGTTTCAGGATGAGGACCAATCATCCCTCCTGTTTTCATCACTCCTCCTGCATTAACCAAATGTGCAGCAGCCAATAAGAAAATTCCAAGATATATTTTTGTTTCCATTCTATTTCTTTCAGAAATCATCTTTTCTTTTTCGGGCAATTCTTGCCGCTTCCGCCCGGGTTGCAGTCGCAAGCTCGTCCGTCGCCGTCCCTGTCCAAACTCTTCCAGCCGCTCAATCCTGATTTTTTGCGGGCTTCATAAAATTTCTGCGCTGCCTGCTGCGTCGGAAAGTCTTTGCAGCTTTTCGCCAAGGCGGGGGCGGATGCGGAAAACATCATAACAGACACCAGCAATGTCAAATAACCCTTTTTCATTTTGTCTCCTTAATACAGGTCTTTGGATACCTGAACCACCTGCCCGATGACTTGTATATCAGGGTGGTCTGCCAGCATCAGCGGCATAGGCGGATAGGTCGTGTTGTCGGAAATCAAGAGCAGGCTGCCGTCGATTTGGCGTTGGACACGCTTTACCCATAAAACGTCGCCGCTGCGGATAACGTAAATCTGGCCGTCGCGCGGATTGGTTTTGGAGGTATCAACCAGCAGCGTGTCTTTGCTGCTGATGGTCGGCTCCATGCTGTCGCCTTTAGCTGTAACGATGTTGAGGTCTTGCTCATGCAGGCCGCGCTGGAGCAGCCAGTCTCGCCGGAACGCCAAATGATTGGCGGGGTCTGTTACGCCGTAGGCGGTCGTGCCGTTGCCCGCGGAGACCTCGACATCGAACATGGGGATATAGGCGTAGTCGTCTGACAATGCCGTCAAACTAGAAATATTCCTTTTGCTATTCTTTTTCCCAGAAATCAGCCAGTTTGCATCAACATCAAATTTGCTCAATATTTTTTCCACCATATCAAATGGTGGACGCTGCTTTCCGCTTAAAACATCATTTACCCTGGATACTTTTTCATCTATCAAATCGGCAAATTCAGCGATAGTCAGCTCTTCTTTTGCAAGAAGTTCACGAATATTTCCAGTAAAAATCAAACTCATAGAATTAATCCTTAAAAATAAACTAGAAATAATCTTGCTAGCTAGAAATATTCCTATTATACTTGCATCAAGTTTGATACAAGATTGTTTAAATCTTTAAACAATCATGATTCTAGCACGAGAACGAAATAGGAGATATTCCGTGAAAGCAGAAAAAATAAAAGCAGGTTTCCGAGAGCGCGGTGAAACGATGAAGGATTGGTGCATGGCGCGTGGTTATGACCCGACGTACGTGTCCCGCATTCTGAACGGAACCGTCAAGGCAAATCGGGGGAAGGCGCATCAAATCGCGCTGGAACTCGGGCTTAAGTCCAAACAAGACGCAGCGTAGGAGTCGATATGGCAGAAAGTAAAAGGGTACAACGGCTATTGAGGGTCTTTATCGCGCTTGACGAGCATCCGATTATCGGTCTGAGCAATAAGGATTTATCGGTCGGACTGGGGCTGACGCCATCGCAAGTCAGCAGGGATATTGATGATTTGGTTGCATCGGGATTGGTCATCAAGCTCGAAAACGGCAACTACGCCTACGGTATCAAAACCCTGCAAATCGCAGAGCGATTTAGAAAACAGCAAGAGCGGCTGAATGCGCGCTTGCAAGAATTGGAAAACCGAATTTACTAAATGCGACGACGTCGTCGCATTTGAGGAGCAAAAGAAATGGCAACAGAAATTTTAGGGCATACGGTCGGCGCAACGGCAAACGAACTGGCTATCCACAGCATGGAGGTTATGGACAAGTTTTCGAGCGGCGAGGCCTACAACGAGACGGTATGGATTGAGCGCGGACGATTTGCGGTACGCCAAACGATGGAAGGGATGTTTGAGCTGGGACGCGCGCTGATCATCATCAAGGAGCATACGCCGCATGGGCGGTTTGCCGAAATCGCTGAAAAAGAATTCGGCCTCGGACGGCGGGAATCCCAAAGACTGATGAATGCCACCCTCCGATTTATCGACCCGAAAATGAAACAGGTGCAGCCTAAGCTGATGACGTTGGGCAAATCCAAACTGCTCGAGCTGCTGGTAGAAGACGACGACACTTTATTGGAGCTTGCCGAAGGCGGCGAGGTCAACGGCAACACTTTTGACGATGTCGACCGTATGACGGTCAAGGAGCTGCGCGTCGCCCTGCGCGAAAGCCGCGAAACGGCGGAAGCGAAAGATAAGGTAATTGCCGATAAAAATAAAAAGGTTGATGAGCTGGCGGAAAAGCTGTCGAAAAAGCAGACGGGTGTCAAAGAGCCTAAACCTGCGGATGTGGGCATCGAGCTGACGATGCAGCTTGGCAGTCTGGAAGTCGGTATCCGCTCGCAAATCAGCCGATTGCGCGAGATGTTTGAACAGATGGCGGCTCACGGCGAGGCGCATGGATTTGACCATCGCGCGAAGATGGTCGGCACGCTCAATCAAATTATTTTGGACTGCGAGCAACTGCGCGAAAGCTATGCCCTTCCGACCGAAGCCCCGACAGACAATGTGCCGGAATGGTTGGGCGGTGAAACGGGAGAAGGCGATGAATCCGGCAATGATTGAGCGTCTCAAGGCAGTCGAGAATCAGGCGGAAGCAATGGGACGCGGCGCACGCTCTGCATATCTTAAGCAGCAGGCGCAGGAATTGGGCATCAGCCTTGCCACGCTATACCGCAAGCTGGAAGCGGTCAGCGTCAAGCCGACGCGCAAACGGCGCAGCGATGCGGGCAAGACGGAGCTGAAGCCGGAAGAAGCCAAATTGATTTCGGCGGTTTTGGTGGAGGCCATGAGGCGCAACGGCAAGCGGTTGATGTCGGTGCGGCAGGCGGTGGAAATGCTGCGCGCCAACGGAAAAATCGAGGCGGCGCGGATTGATGAGGAAACCGGGGAAGTCATCCCGCTATCTGAAAACACCATTACCCGGGCTTTACGAGAGTACAAGCTGCATCCCGACCAACTGCTCCAACCCGAACCGGTCAGCCGGATGAAATCAGAGCATCCGAACCATTGTTGGCAAATCGACCCGAGTTTGTGCGTTTTGTATTACCTGCCACGTCAGGGCAAGGATACGGGGCTGCGGGTCATGAAAGAAGAGGAGTTTTATAAAAATAAGCCGAAAAACGTCGTCAAAATCGAAAACGACCGCGTCTGGCGGTACACGGGGACAGACCATACCTCCGGCACGATTGCGGTGCGTTATTACTTCGGCGGCGAAACCAGCGCGAACCTCTGCGATTTTTTCATCTACATGATGCAGCAAAAGGCAGACCCGTTAAAAGACCCGTTTCGCGGAGTGCCGCGCATGGTCATGCTTGACCCGGGCAGCGCGAATACTTCGGCGGCGTTTAAAAATTTGTGTAAGTCGTTGGATGTGCATGTGCAAATCAACAAGCCGGGCAATCCGAGAGCCAAAGGGCAAGTGGAAAAAGCCAACGATATTGTCGAGACGGCATTTGAGAGCGGGTTGCGCTTTACCGAGGTACACGACATCGACCAGCTCAATGCTTTATCGGAACGCTGGATGCGTTACTACAACGGTACGCAAAAGCACAGCCGCCACGGCATGACCCGCTATCAGGCCTGGAACAAAATCAAACCCGAGCAGCTCATCCTGCCGCCGCCTGCGGATTATTGCCGAGAACTGGCCATCAGCGCGCCGAAAGAGGCGAAAGTCTCGGCGGATTTGGAAATCCGCTTCGGCGGACGGATGTATAGCGTGAAAGGCATCCAGGGGATTTTGGTGGGTCAGAAAGTTTTGGTCGGTAAGAATCCTTGGGAGGTAAACGGGGCGCGGGTCGCTACTTATGACGCGGAGGGTAACGAGGTTTGGGTATCCGTACCCGAAGTGGTGTTTGACGAGATGGGCTTCCGCTCCGATGCGGCAGTCATCGGGGCGGAATACAAAGCCCCTGCCGATACGGACGCGCAGCAGCATCGAAAAGAGTTGGACAAGCTGGCGATGGGTACGGAAACGCTGGAGGCGGCAGCCGCCAAACGCAAAGGCAAAGCAGTCCCATTCGGCGGCGAAATCGACCCGTACAAACATCAGGAAGATACGCTTGCCGCGCGCAATACGCTGTATATGCCTAAACAGGGACAGCAGATGGCGTACAACCGGATGGAGGTCGCCGAGCAGGTATTGAGCAAGGTGGAAATAGCGAAGCTGTTGAAGCCGCGTATCGAAGCCGAAGGTGGAGACTGGAAACAGGCTGTTGCGCTCATTACCAAACATTATCCGGACGGTGTGGCCGCCAGTCAGTTGGAAGCGGTTTTTGACAAGCTGAAAACGGCAGGCCGTCTGAAATTACATAAAACCGGTTAGGCAAATGCGACGACGTCGTCGCATTTGCGGAGGATTAAAAATGGAAGCAATAACTATCTCTAAACAAGAGTATGAAAATTTGAAAAAGCTGACTGAATCTGCACGTGCTTTAAACGACTTTTTCCTGCCGAAAGTGAATTACGGCGCGAGTTTTTTAGATGCGGACGCACTGGCGGCACTGAGTGATTTTTCGGTCGAAATCGGAAAGGCTGCCGGAAATGAAGACAACGTTTAAGCAAATCGGCAAATCCTATGCCGCCGCGGCAGCCGAAATCGGATGCAGCAAGCCGATGCTGGTGGCGGTAGTCAATCATGGGCAATGGCCGAAAAAAAACGCAGCCGAGCTGCGAAGGAAATTGAAACAATTTTTTGAAACGAATGGTGCGGAAATCCCAGCGAGCCTGAGAAACGAGCCGGAAGCCGCACCTGCCCAAGCAACTTACGAAGACAAGGACAATGAGATGTTACTACGAAAAGCAACTTTAAACCAAGCGGCAAAACAACATTTTAGCCTATTCCGCGATCCGTTTAATGACGAAATCCAGTCTGCGGACGATGTGTATATGACGCCGGATGTGCGCTATGTGCGTGAGGCAATGTTTCAGACGGCCTGCCACGGCGGTTTTGTGGCGGTGGTCGGTGAAAGCGGCGCGGGTAAATCCACACTGAGAGAAGACCTGCAAGACCGTATCAACCGCGAAGGCCGGCAAATCATCCTGATCGAGCCTTATGTCTTGGCGATGGAGGACAACGACCAAAAAGGCAAAACGCTTAAGGCGGTACATATTGCCGAGGCCATTTTGGAGGCAGTTGCGCCTGGAACCAGCCCAAAACGCAGCCCGGAAGCACGTTTTCGCCAAATCCACCGCGCTTTGTCGGAAAGCGCGAAAGCAGGCAACAAACACCTGCTTCTGATTGAAGAGGCGCACGGTCTGCCGCTGCCGACCCTGAAACACCTGAAACGCTTTTTTGAGCTAAAAAACGGGTTTGAACGCTTGCTCGGGATTGTCTTAATCGGTCAGACGGAGTTGGCACAAAAACTTAGCGAAAACAATCCTGCGGTGCGCGAGGTGGTGCAACGCTGCGAGGTGGTTACGCTCTTGCCGCTAACCGACGGCAAGCTCGAAGGCTATCTCAAGCACAAATTTGACCGCGTCAATGCGGACATGGCGAAGATTTTAGACCAAAGCGCGATTGATGCGGTTGCCGAGCGTCTGACAGTCAAAAGCCGCACGAGCAAGGGGTTGGAAACCAACAGCCTGCTCTATCCGCTGGCGGTCAACAACTTGGTGGCGGCAGCGATGAATCAGGCGGCGGAGCTTGGTTTTGAGATGGTTGACGGCGATGTGGTACGGGGGGTATGAGATGAAAAAATATGAAATCGAATTTGCCATTGTAATTGTGCTGCTGTCCATCGTCGTAGCCATACAGGCAATGCTGACCGAGCCTTGCCGCCAAAAACAGCCTATGCAGATCAACGTCTATGACAGGGGGCAGTACAAATGAGGGGGTTATGGATACTGACCGCCATGCTTGCCGCCTGCCAGCCGGTCGCGGCAACGGCAGATCAAAGAGATGCTCTGGAAGCCGATAAAAACTGGGAAGCGGTTTATGGCGGGATGAGCGAGACAGACAAAATAACAGGCGTAGTTTTGGAGCCTGCGGGAGCGGAAAAATGAACAGGGATTACAGCAAAATCAAAGTATCGGTTTGGCGCGAGAAAGGCGGACATCTTGTCACTGAGCTGACAACGGTGTCGGGTAAGTTTGTGATGATGTATGTGTCATCTCGGCTATCGGATGAAATTGAGGATGTGGTTCAGACGGCATTGCGGTGTTTGAGCCGTAAGGATTTGGAGGCGGCGCGATGAAAGTACGCTGCCCCACCTGCGGCGCGGTGATGAGCTTGGATGTCTTAATCGCCCATGACGATGCCCGTGAAGCCCTGATTGCCCTGACCGGCATTTCAGACGACCTTTTTAAGGCGGTATTGCGGTATCTGACGCTGTTTCGCCCCGCCGAAAAGGATTTAAGTTTTAACCGGGTTTCAAAGCTTATTGGCGAGATTGCGCCGATGATACGGGAGGGCGAAATCGTCCGTAACCGTAAAACTTACCCGGCTCCGCGTGAGGCTTGGATTTGGGCGGCAACACGATGCCTTGAGGCACGGGACGCAGGAAAGCTGACGCCGCCGCTGACCAGCCACGGTTATTTGTTGGAAAACATTACGTTTTGGTCGCCTGAAAAGACGGCGGGAACGGCGGTTTTGCCCTCTCCCCAACCCTCTCCCGCAGGAGAGGTGGCAAACACCAAATTGAGGAGCGGGTTGGGCGGTTTGATGGAGTGGTCAAATGGAGGCGAACAATAACTGGCTTAAAAAAGCAATCGCGCAGGGTTTTATGATGCTCGCCGCCCTAAACCTCAAAGGCCGCCCTGCCTCGGCGGATTTGACGGCAGTCGCCGAACTTTGGTTGGGCATACTGAGCGGCCGGTCGTGGCAACCGGAACAGGACGGAATCAGGATACAGGCAGCCTTTAGGGCTATCGCGGCATCCTCGTCAGAGTGGCCAAACCCTGCCGACCTTATCAAACACCTGCCGCCGCCCGAAATCAGAATGGTGCCGAGGCTGGAAAAGAAGCACCAGCCGACGGAATACGGCAAGGCGCAGTCCGCCGAGCTGAAAAAGATTGTCGGCAGATTGAAAAACGCACCCTGCATGAACAGGGATTGGATACATGGGCCGAGGCACCGGTCGGTGGACGAATGTCAAAGGATTTATGCCGAAAGGCAGAAAGGTAAATAAAAAAATGGAAAATGGAATTTGGCCGAGTAATCCGCGCATATCAGACTTAATCAGGCGATTGGAAGACTTGAAGGCAGAGCATGGCAACTTGCCAATAACTCGCGAACCTCTGCGGGGTGGAGTTGTGTATGCCGATGTAAGGGAATTTAAAGTTGCCTATGTTAGACCTAAAGAAAAACGTGAACGAACATGGTCTTACCGTATCGGAGCAGCCCAAGAAGGCGATTTGAAGGTAGTGAAATTTTAAAGGAAAAAAGATGAATATTGATAAAACCCAATACAAACAGGATGCCAAAGGCAATCTCGTGCCGCTGGCCAATATTAAAGAAATCGACCTGCTGCGCGACGAACTGGTGCAGGAAATCGCCGCCAAAGCCCGCGCGGTGCAGGATAACCTGATGGCGTTCAAGCGCGAGGCGATGGAAGATATTGCGGCGTTTGTGCAGTTGAGTGCCGACCGCTATGACGTATCTGTCGGCGGCAAGAAAGGCAATATCAGCCTGCACAGCTTCGACGGCGCGTACCGCGTCAACCTTGCCATGCAGGACACGCTGGTATTTGACGAGGGATTGATTGCCGCCAAAGCCCTGATTGACGAGTGCATCAACGAATGGACGGAAGGCAGCCGCACGGAATTAAAAACGCTGATTAACGCGGCCTTCCAGGTGGATAAAGAAGGCAATATCAGCACCGCCCGCGTACTCGGACTGCGTCGCCTGCAAATCACCGACGAAAAATGGCAACGGGCGATGGATGCGCTCTCCGACAGTTTGCAGGTGCATATCAGCAAGCCGTTTGTGCGGGTGTACCGGCGCGGCGAGGATGGGGAGTATCAGCTGATGAATTTGGATGTGGCGAAGGTGTGAACATGGCAAAAATCATTATTGAAATCGAAGATCTGCCTAACGGCAGCATTCAAATCAGACCATCAGGTGATACATACGACAATCCGATGACTGATGCGCAGATGATGTTTATTTTATTTCAAAAAATAGCAGAAACTGTGGAATTTATACAAATGAAACAAGAAGAAAGAAGAAAGTCTAGAAAATAATTTCTGAACCGCGCGGCGCGGTCTGCCGCATTTAAACCAAAACAGGAGTCAAAAAGTGAATAAATCCGAATTAATCCAAGCCATCGCCGATGAGGCGGAATTGAACAAACGCGATGCGGCAGAATTTGTCGATGCGTTTGTCAGTGTGGTAACGCAGACGTTGAAGGACGGCAAAGACGTTACGTTGGTCGGCTTCGGCTCGTTCCACACCGCCCAATCTGCCGAGCGTAAAGGCCGCAATCCGAAAACGGGCGAACCGCTGACCATCGCGGCACGAAAAACGCCTAAATTCCGTGCAGGTAAGGCGTTGAAAGATGCGGTGAACCGTTAAAGCCGCTGATGTTTAAAAAAGGTCGTCTGAAGAGATTCAGGCGACCTTTTTATTTTGGCGAAATAATTTTAAAAATGTTATTGACTATGTGAAAATATCGCGTATAATACAACTCATCAGGAAGCACAAAGCAAGCCTGAACAACCTAAAAGGATGAATCAAAATGGCTAAATACTCTTACTCCTACGCTTGCGGTCATGGTACTGGAAGCGTATCTCTTTTCGGCAAAAGTGCCGACCGCGAACGCAAACTGGCTTGGTACGAGCAAAACATGGTTTGCCCCGAATGCTACAAAAAACAGCAAGCAGCCGCCGATGAGGCAGCCGAACAGGTTGCCGTTATCAAATACCGCATGGGCTCGGTGCCGTTGTTTTCCGTGGTGGTACACGGCAGAACCTTGGCAAATAAAGAATCCCTGAAAGCATTAGGTTTTTGCTTTACCCACGACGAAAAAGAAGGATTGGCCGGAGTGTTGGCTACGAAAGAGCCGCCCAAGGCATGGCAAAAAACTTTTGAAGCTAAGTCTGAAAGCGAACTGATGGAAAAAGCCGAAGCCATCATCCAAGAAATCGCCCCGCTCGGCTACCGTTTGGAGCAGCCGGCCAGCAATGTGCTGGATATGGCGATGCTGCGCCACCAATGGCAAAAAATCGCTGAAAAAGAAGCCTCAAAACCCCAATACAACGGCTGCTTTGACTTTTTGAAAGAGCGGCACGGCGCGGATTATGCCAAAAGCAGCCGCGAAGGCGGCAAACCGTGGAACGGCAAAATCTACGGCCGGCCAGGCAGCTACAATTACTATGTGGACGACACCAAACACAGTATGACCGATGAGCAAAAAGCAGCCATCGATGAGTACCGTGCCGCCCTGCAGGCTTGGCGCGAACAATAAACCATCCAACCGGCGGGGAGCCTACGGCAGACCCGCCCCTCCTTAAGGAGCAACTATGAGCTGGTTTAGTAATTGGCTGTCCCGGCCGCCCCGTTTTCAGACGGCAGCTGAGGAATACCTGTCTGTCAGCCTCGCCAAGTGCTGTCCGGAAATGCAAAAATACACCCGCTACCGAATGGAGCGGTATGTGTATCCGTTTATCGGGCAGCAGCGTATCCACCGCATCACACCCATGCAAATCATCCGCTGCATCCAAACCTACGAGCAAGATGCGCCGTCGCAGGCACGGCGGCTGTTGCAAGTGGTATCAGGGGTGTACCGATATGCCAAGGTGCAGGGCTGGTGCCGCTACAATCCTGCCGAAGGGCTGGGCATTGCGCTAAAACCCTATACTTACAAGGGCTTTAGCTTTATCCCACCGCAGGATATGCCCGAATTTTTGGCGGCGGTGGATACCCATACCAATATCGATGCCGCCGCGCTGACTGCCTTTTGGCTCATTGTCTATACCGCTGTTCGGCGCGGCGAGGCGGTTAATGCAGCGTTGTCTGAATTTGATTTTGAGACGGCAATATGGACGATCCCTGCGGCGCGGATGAAAATGAGGCGGCCACATGTCGTCCCACTCGCGCCTCAAGTTGTGGATTTGTTATCTGCTTGGCTGGTCGAGCGCGCGCGGCGCGGAATTTCCGGAGACCTTTTATTTGGCGGCATCGGCGGACACCGCCCTTTGCACGTTATCACGCAGTCCGGCTGGCGAGACAAGATGACTATACATGGATTCCGCAAGGTTTTTAGCACACACGCCCACGAAAGCGGGCTATGGTCAGTTGATGCGATCGAATTGCAGTTGGCCCATATCATCAGCGGTGTGCGCGGCGTTTATAACAAGGCGATGCTGTTAGACGAGCGCAGACAATTAATGATTTGGTACGCGGACGAGATAAACCGATGGCGTGCCATCGGTCGCGGCGGATATAATGATTCCTAAGGAGGAGTCAAACTATGCACTACATTGTCATTGAGGCGTACCGTCGTCTTTTGTTTTTAACCGTTTTGGAAGCTGCTAAGTCGGTCGCCTGTACATCTGTCCGTCCTGATGGTGTATCAGAGCGGGCCTGGAATCGTTGGGAGAGCGGAGAGGGAGTCATGCCTGATGAGGTGGCGGAAAATCTGTTGGCCCTGATACGGCTCAGGCAGAGAGAGATAGACAGTATCGCCGCGCAGATTGCCGGCGGAACTAAGCCTATACTGACCGCCCCAAAAAAAGGGGCGGATGTATTGGAATACAAAATCAAATTGTCGGTTTTTGCCGAGGCAATGGCGATGGGCTGCAAAACAAAATAGGAGGCCGAATGAAATATCCCGAAGCAGGCTACACCCCTGCAAATTTAAGATTTGTGATGAATACATACGGGCTGACCCTTGCCGAGGTCGGACGACGGACTGGCACGGCATTGCGCACCGTGCAAAACTGGGTCGCTCCGGTTGATGCCAAGGATCACTCTGGGATGCCGCACCGCAAGTGGGTCATGCTGCAAAACACGCTCAAATAATTCTTGACTATGCGAAAATATCGCGTATAATAAAACTCATCGGGAAGCACAAAGCAAGCCCGAAAAACCAAAAGGACTTAAAAAATGAAAGATTTATTGGATATTGAAATGAAACAGGCCGAACTTAGAAAAGTGGATGCTGAAATCGCAAAAATCATCGCAGACGCGCATAAGATAAATGCGGAATCGGTCAAAATAGCCCAAGAGGCTCGGTGGTATCCCATTATGATTGCTACTGGATTGGTATCAGCCGTCGCGGCAACGATGGCGGTAGTGATTAAATTTTTATGACGAAAGCCCCCAAACGGGGGCTTTTTTACATCCTTCCGTTTTAGTTGCACTGCGCAAAAATCCCGAATAGAATATCATTATTTATTGATTTTCTTGAAAAAAGTGAAACGATGTTTCACTTTTTTGAGGTTCTTAGGGGGCTGGAAATGGAAACCCGTGCTCAGAAAAAACAGCGGTTGATACGGCTCATCCATGTGGCTAAAACCCAGTTGATGATGGACGACGGCGAATACCGCGCGCTGCTCGCCAACCTGTCATGCGGCAAGACGAGCAGTACCAAACTGTCGGTTGAGGAGCTGGAGCTTGCCGTGCGGGCGATGAAGATGCGGGGCTTTGTGGTTACCACAAAAGCGCAGGCGGTATCAAGCAAGCCTGATTTGCCGGTGCATATGCCCAACCGCATGATGGAGGCGCAGGTCAAAAAGATACGTGCGCTTTGGTTGGAGCTGCACCATTTGGGCGCAGTGCGAAGCCCGTCTGAATTGAGCCTGGCTCGATTTGTCAAACGCATGACGGGCATAGATTACCATGGATGGTTAGGGACTGATGACGCGATACGGGTCATCGAGCACTTAAAAAAATGGAAAGTGAGGGTGGATAATGGCGGACAACAGAGTGCCTGAGCTGGTGGCGGATTTGGAAGACCAGGCGGTTGCCTGCTTGATGTCGGTATTGCCGATGGAGCGGCAGCAGGCGGTCGAGGTATCTAAAAAGCTGTCTCATCATCTGACCAGCAACTGGGGCGGGCAGTTGATTTATTTTCCCAAAAACCTTTTGGGCAGGGTATCCGAGCGAGATCTGAAGATTTATAAGGAGTTTAACGGCAAGAATCATGTGGAGCTTGCCCGCAAATATGATTTGACTGTCCAGCACATCTACCGCATCGTCAAGGAGGTCGGGATGGCGGAGCGGGCAAAAAATCAGGGAGATTTGTTTGTGTGATTACCCGATTTATTCAAGATAGCGGTCAGGATTCGTCCTGACCGCTTTTTTAGCGCATTTGTCGGCTTGGATAAGGGTTTGCCTATCCCAGTGGGTAAACGCGCTAAAAACGCGATTTTAACGTGTTTTTAAACAATCATTCTTTAAGCCGCATTAAAAGCGGTTTCAGACGGCCTTTGCCACAATAGCCTCATCCATCCGATGAGGCTTTTTTATGTCTTACGAAATTTTCCGTGCAGGAACGCGCACCGATGCAAACGGCAATACGGTAACGATTACCGAGGCCGACCTTGCTGCCGCTGCCCAAGCATATGACCCGAAGGTGCATGAGGCTCCTATTGTGGTCGGACATCCCAAGGCAGATGCGCCCGCCTACGGCTGGGTCAAGTCGCTTGGTGTGCAAAACGGCGTGTTGACGGCGGACTTTGCCCAAGTCGATGAAGGCTTTGCAGATTTGGTTAAAGCCGGACGATATAAAAAAGTGTCGGCGAGTTTTTATCCACCAACCAGTCCGAACAATCCTAAACCGGGCGTTTGGACGCTGCGCCATGTCGGCTTTTTGGGCGCGCAACCGCCCGCAGTCAAGGGTTTGTCCGCCATCAGTTTTGCCGAGGGCGAAGTTTATGTCGAGTTTGCCGAAGACGCACATCTGCAGACAGCCTCGTTATTAAGCCGTTTCAGAGACTGGTTTATCGGCCGGTTCGGGCTGGAAGAAGCCGATAAAGTACTGCCTGACTGGCAAATTGAGGCAATTAAAGAATTGGCTGCCGTGCCTCAAACCCATGCGCCTGCCGAATTTACCGAATCACCCCCACCCCCAGAAAACCATGAAAACAAGGAGACCCCTATGTCGCTGGAACAAGAGCTTGCAGCCGAAAAGGCCGCCCGTGAAGCTGCCGAGAAGAAGGCCGCTGAATCGCAGGCGGAATTGAAAAAGCTGCAAGACGAGCAGAATGCCGCCCTGCGCGATGGTGCGCATGAGCAGAATGCCGAATTTGCCGAAGGCTTGGTTAAAGAAGGTCGTCTGAAACCTGCCGACAAGGATTTGGTCGTCAAGGTTTTGGATTTTGCCGAATACCCTGACGACGTAACCGCCGACTTCGGCGAAGGCAGTAAGAAGCAGCCTTTGTCTGCCGCGCTGCGTGCGTTTTTTACCGCTGTCCTGCCTAAGCAGATTCAGGGCGGCGAGATGGCTAAAGGTGAAACGCCGTCGGGATTGGCGGCAGACTTTGCCGAAGCGTCGGACCCGGAAGCCTTGAGCCATCACCAACGTGCATTGGCATTGGCGGCGAAGGAAGGTATCCCTTACGAAGAGGCTGCCCGCCGTACTATTGCTTAATCATCAACCCGTCAAATGCGACGACGTCGTCGCATTTGACCTGAAAAAGGATAAAACATGAGTGCATCTCATTTGCGCGGTCTGCGCGGCCAGCTTGATCCGGTTTTGACCAATCTCGCACTGGGCTACAAGCAGGCAGATTTTATTGCCGAGAAAATCTTCCCGGTGGTGTTTACTGAAAAAGAAGGCGTGCGTGTGCCGGTGTTCGGCAAGGGTTCGTTTGTCGAGTATCAGACCGAACGTGCGGTCGGTGCGGCATCGAATGTGATTACGCTGGATGCGCCAAACTTTATGCCGGTCGTATTGGAAGAGCATGATTTGGCCGCCGGTGTGGATTACCGCGAACAAGTCGAATCCATGTACGACGAGCGCGCCAAAGCAACACGCCGTGCGGTCAAGGGCGTGCAGCTGCGTCAGGAAATCGAGACTGCCGCCCTCCTGCAAAACAAATCGGCTTATCAGTCAGGTTTCAGCAAAGATTTGGCGGCCACCCAAAAATGGAGCGATAAAAACTCTGATCCGTTGACAGACATCGAAACCGCCCGCGAAACGGTTCGCGCAGGCTGTGGTGTACGCCCGTCGGTGCTGGTGGTCGGTGCAAGCGTGTTGGCGGCATTGAAACGCCACGAGAAGCTCATCGGCGCACTGGGTGCGAATGAACGCAAGTCCCTGCTCACGGTCGAGCAGCTGAAAAACCTGCTGGAGCTGGACGACATCATCGTCGGTGAGGCGGTATCTACACCTGCCGCCAATAAGGCCACCCAAGATATTTGGGGCAAATTCGCCAGCCTGATTGTGCGTCCGCATACGGCTTCCGGTGGCAATGACGAGGGTGAACCGAGCTTTGGCTATACCTTCCGCCGTCGCGGTATGCCGGTAGTCGACCGTTACGAAGAGGTCGGCGGAAAGGTGGAATACGCGCGCTATACCGACATCCGCAAAGCGGCGGTGGTCGGCGGCGCATGCGGTTTCTTGTTTGAAAACGCGGTTGCTTGATAAGTAAAAGGTCGTCTGAAAGGCTTCAGACGACCTGTGGAGAGAAAAAATGACTTTATTTTTAAAGCGTGAAGATTTGGTTGCGCGTATTGCCGACACTCGATACCACCGTGTCGAAGGCACGACTGCTACCGTATGTACTGTGATTTTGCATTCGGGTTTTGTGGTCATCGGCAAGTCTGCCTGTATTACTCCCGACATCTTTGATGAGGCAAAAGGCCGCGAATTTGCCTATGAGGATGCCCTCAAAAATTTGTTGGACCTCGAAGCGTACCGCGTCAAAGAAAATGCGCATGACGCGCAGGAAAAGGAGTCTTAAATGGCACAAACGAAACAAGTGGTCTTGGTAACCACGGTCAAAACATCAGGCAAGGTGGTCAAAAACCGCTTTGTGGATTTTGCAGGCAAACAGGCCGTCGCCGGTGTGAAAGTGCTGGGTGCTGCTACTTTGGATGCGGATGCGGGCGAAATGTTGGCCGTTGATGTATTGGGTATCGCCTTAGTCGAGGCAGGCGGCACGATTGCCGTGGGCGATGAAGTGGCAGCCGATGCACAAGGCGCGGCAGTCAAGGCGGCAGGTAATGCCAAGATTGCCGGTACGGCGCGCTCGGCGGCAACTGCTGCGGGCGAAGTCATCCAAGTATTTTTGAAAGGCTGATTATGGCTAAAGTTTATATCGCAAACACCCCGTTAATTTTGGAAAACGAACAAGGCGGCCAATTCCGCGTCGAAGCCGGCGAAGCGGTCGAATTAACGCCGGAACAGTACGAATCGGTCGCGGCACACGTTACCCCGACACTGACAACCGGCGAAGAGCTGGATGCGCAACAAAATGACACCTCGCCGTCCGAAGATACGCCGTCAGATGATGCAGGCACTGCGGGCGAAGTTGAAAAGCCGAAACGCGGTAAAAAACCGGCAGCAGCCGAACAGGCGGAGTAAGCCATGTATATCGGCGCGGATGATTTGACGGCTGCGATGGGCAAAATGGAGTTGGTGCAACTGACCAACGACAATGCTCGCGGGACGGAGCCCGACGCTCAGGTCATTGATGCGGCAGTGCGTTATGCCTGCGATTTGGTGGACGGATACCTGCGTGGCAGATATGTGCTGCCTTTGGCGGAAACGCCGACGGTGTTGCAGCCTTTATGCATCAACATTGCCCGCCATTTTTTGCACAGCCGCCGCATCAACCGCGCCGACTTTCCGAAACCGCTGGAAACCGCCTACAACGCGACCATTAAGACGCTGGAATCCATCCGCGACGGCAAAATCCACATCGGCATTGCCGCATTGGACAAGCCGCCGCAACCCGAGCCGGGAGCGTATCACGTCCGCGCGAGAGAAAAAATGGATTTGGGGGGATACTGATGAGCGCGACACGTCCGATTATTGATGCGGTAGTAGAGCATTTGCAGGCCGCTATCCCGTGGGTCAGCGTTGAGGCTTTTCCGGAACGGCCGTCCGAATACCAATTTATCCATCCCGTCGGGGCAATATTGGTCGGCTACGGCGGCAGTAAATTTGGCGATATTGAGCAACTCGGCCGTATTGCGCAGCAGCGCGATGTCAGGCTGATGTTGACCATCTTTGGCAGCAGCCTTAATGCGGATGACGGCACGCTGGCGATTTTAGATGAGACACGTCTTGCTATGGTTGGTTTCGCGCCGCCAAGTTGCCAGCCCTGCCACCTTATCAGCGAGGAGTTTTTAGCCGAGGATGCGGGCGCGTGGCAGTATCAGCTGGTTTTGCAGACCGAAACCCAGCAGGTCGAAGTCTGCCACAAAGAAAACCGCCCGCTTTTCATCGCTGCCCACTACCGCCGCCCCGACCAAGACCTCAACCCCGATTTAAAACCTAAAAAATAGGAGTATCCATCATGGCAGCAGCCTACCATCACGGCACGGAGACCATCCGCATCGACGGCGGCTCCAATCCCGTCTATACCGTTGACGGCGCAATTACCGCTATCGTCGGCACTGCGCCGGTCGGTGCGATCAACGAGCTGACTGTATGTCAAACTAAGAAAGACTTTGGCCAATTCGGCGGCGAGCTGACTGCTCAAGGCTTCACTCTGCCGGATGCCGCACACATTTGGACGCGCTACGGCAGCGGTGTCGCCTATGTTGTCAATGTTTGCGACCCCGCCAAACATAAGACAACCGTCAGCAACGAAGTATTGACGGTTGATCCTGACACCTTGACAGCCAAAACTGCCAAGCCTGCTCTGCAAAGCGGCTACACACTGACGGACGGCGGCAATACGCTGACCGAAAACACGCACTACACCATCAACACCCTGACAGGTGAGATTACCTACAAAACCAAACCTAACTCGCCCAAAATCAGTTATACCTATACCGACCCGACCAAGGTTCAGGCTGCCGACATCATTGGTGCTTACGTTGCCGCTACAGGCAAACGGACCGGATTAGAGCTGTTGACGGAAGGGTTCAACCGCCAAGGCGCGGACGCCAAAATCATTATTGCGCCTGATTTTGATCGCCATGCCAATGTGCGCGCGGCGATGGAAGTCATTGCGGGCAAGCTGAAGGCCATTGCTTATGTGGCTGCTCCGCAAGGTACGAGCCTGAGCAAAGCTCTCGAAGGTCGTGGTCCGTTAGGTACGATTAATTTTCAGACATCGTCCGACCGCTGCCAGCTCTTTTATCCATATGTCGTCGGTTTGCTCGGCCTTGAAAACCTTGCTACCCACGCCGCAGGCCTGCGAATGAAAACCGATGTGGAACAGGGCTACTGGTTCAGTATCTCCAACCGCGAACTTTTGGGCGTAACCGGCGTGGAAATCGGTCTGACTGCTCGCGCCGACGACCCGCAGTCGGAAACCAACCGCCTGAATGAAAAAGGCATTACGACTGTCTTCAATTCCTACGGTACAGGCTATCGTATGTGGGGTAACCGCCTTGCCTGCTTCCCGACTACCTCGCATATTAAAAACTTTGAAGTGGCGCAACGCACCGGCGACATTATTGACGAGTCTATCCGTCGTTTAGAGTTGCAGTATGTTGACAAACCGATTGATGCAGATGATCCGAATGCCTTGATTGACAGCCTGCTTGAGAGCGTCCGCACCTATATGTCTACGCTTAAATCTATTGTGGGCTTCGCCGTGGATTTGGACTATGAGTACGATTTGGTTGATGCGTTTAGCAAAGGTCAGGTCCCCATCGTTTACGACTACACGCCGAAACTGCCGGCCGAGCGTATTACCAATACCAGCGTGATGACCCGCAAGTATCTTATCAATTTGGTATCGGCTAACTAAGGTCGGCCGAAAAGGAAGAAATATGTCTGCAATCAATGTAATCTACAATGCCAACATCTATATCGACGGCAACAACCTTTTGGGTAATGCATCCGAGTTTAAATTGCCTGAGTTTGAGTTTGGCCAGGACGAATTTACCGGTTTAGGTATGGTTGGCACCATCAAACTGCCAAACGGCGTAGAAGCGCTGGAAGGCGAAGTTACTTGGAACAGCTTTTATCCCGAGGTGGCGAAAAAGGCATCAAACCCATTCAAGGCCGTGCAACTGATGGTGCGCGGCAACCTGCAAACCTTCAATGCGGCAGGTTTGGCAGAAGAAGTCCCTATCGTTACCACGGTAACGGCGATGTTCAGCAAAAATGCTTTGGGCGGCCACAAGCCGAAGGAAAAGGCGGAATTTGGCTCAACCTACCAGACAACGGAAGTCCGCCAAGTCGTCGGCGGCCGCGAAGTGCTGTACTACAACGCGTTTAAAAACATCTACCGCGTGGACGGTCAGGACGTTTTGAAACAAATGCGTAAAAACATTGGCGCTTAATCTTTAAATCGGATTAAAAGCCGGTTCAGGCGACCTTTGACACAATCACCGTATCTTTACCGATACGGTGATTTTTTATTTTTATAAACGTTTTGGAGATAGAAAATGAATGAAGCCAAGCAGTTGCAAGAAGATTTGGGTGTAAATACCGTTGTGAAACTGAAATATCCGGTCAGACTGGCGACGGGTCAGATGTTGGATCAGGTAACCGTCCGCCGTCTGTGCGTGGGCGATTTGCGCGCCGTCTCGCATCTGACGAATGAGGCGGAACAGGAACTGGCCCTGTTTGCCCGCATGACAGGCATGATTCCTGAAGACTTGGATTGCTTGGATTTGGCGGATTGGAAGCAGATGCAGGAGACGTTTCGCCGATTCACGGAATCCGACCAAGACAAATAGTCCACCTCTTTCAAAGGCTGAAGCGCAGCGGCAGTTGCTGTCTGCCGCTGCTGATTTGGCATGGTGGTTCGGTTGGAGCGTGGATGAGGTTTATACGCTGCCGCTGGACGAATTTGAAGACTGGCAGAAAGAAGCAACCCGCCAGATGAAGGCGGGTTATCGGAGGGGAATGTAATTCAGATTTGGTGTCGGCGTTCTTCTTCGATTTCGCGCTGCAAATCGCGACACCAACCGTTTGACGGCTCTTCTGGCTCTTTGCGGAACACTACCCAAGCAAACCATGCCAAATACAGTACCAATCCCAACAGAAGCAGGGGAAAACCGCCTGCCATCAATAAAACGAATGCCAATGCGGCAATAACAAATCCTCCATTCATCTTTTCATCCCTTCTTTGCAGATTTTTCAGGATATTACCATATGGCAAGCGATTTAGGTATATCAATCAGTGTTTCCGCCGTTGTCGGCGGGGCTTTGTCGGGTTTGACCCATATCGGCAAGGCGATGAAGACGCTGAAAATGACGACGAATGCCTTGTCCGAACGTCAGAAGGAATTGGGAAGGGTATTGGAGCGGAACAAGAGTCGTTTGAGCGTATCATCTGCCAAGCAGTTATGGCAGGAATACGAAAGAATCGGTCATTCCGTTGCTAAGTTGACCCGCCAATATGAAAAGCTCAATACTGTCCGTGCCCAAAGAGCAGCTGTCAGCAACCAATGGGCGGACATTAAAGGGCAATGGCAGGGCGCACTTGTTGCCGCAGGTACTCTGATTCTGCCCGTCAAGATGTCGATTGAATTTGAATCGGCAATGGCGGATGTGAAAAAGGTGGTCGATTTCGATACACCGCAGCAATTCAAGGAGATGGAACGGGACATTTTGAAAATGACCCGCAAGATTCCTATGGCGGGCAAGGAAATTGCTGCCATCGTTGCCGCAGGTGGGCAGTCCGGAGTTGCTCGGGAACACCTGACGGGCTTTGCCGAAGATGCCGCCAAAATGGGGGTGGCATTCGATATGGCGGCAGGACAGGCAGGCGAATCTATGGCGACACTGTCCAACGTCTTGCAGATACCGATTTCTAAAATCGGCATATTGGGTGACGCCATCAACCACCTTTCGGACAATGCAAACTCCAAAGCGGCGGATATTGTCAACGTCCTGACCCGTGTCGGCAGTGACATCAAGCAGTTGGGTATGACGGAAAACCAAGGTGCGGCATTGGGCAGCACCTTCCTGAGTATGGGTAAAGCCCCCGAACTCGCGGCGCAGGCAATGAAGGGCATGATTACTTCGATGTCGGTGATGAAGGCGGGTGGTGCGAAAAAAGAGCTGGCGGAACTGGGCTTGACGACTAAGGAATTTGCCACTGCGATGGACAAAGATGCCAACGGTGCGATGCTGAACCTGTTGGCTAGGGTCAAGCAGTTGCCGAAAGCGGAACAATTCCCCATGCTGCTGGAGTTGTTCGGCAGGAACTATGCCGACGACGCCATGATGCTCGCCAACAACATCGGCGAGTACAATCGTCAACTTGCATTGCTGGAAGAACGCGATGCTTCGGGCAATTTGAAATATCTCGGGTCGATGCAACGTGAGTTTGCCAACCGTTCGGCAACGACCGCCAATCAAATCCAGCTTTTCAAAAATGGGCTGTCGGAACTCGGCATACAGTTGGGTGCGATGGTTCTGCCTGCCGTTAATGACTTTTTGAGTAAGGGCATCAGAATTGCCAACATCGTCTCGGACTGGGCAGAGAAACATCCCGTATTGACGAAAGGGATTATTGGTACGGCGGCATCGCTTTTGGCTTTTAAAGTCGGTATGTTTGGTGTAATGGTCGTTGCCAACCGGTCGCGTGCGACTTATTTGGCTTTAAAAAGCGGCCTGCTCTCTTTGAAGGCGACGGCGATTTTGACCCAGACGGTGATGCAAAGCGGCTTGGGGTTGGGCGTATTGCCTGGTCGGTTGGGAGTCGTCATGCGTGCATTGGGAGCGGCAAGAACCGCCATGCTCGGTTTCAGCCTGTCTTCACTGGTAGCAATGTGGCCGCTGGTTTTGGCCGTCGGCGCACTTGCTCTGGTTGGATGGACAATTTACAAGGCGTGGAATCCAATTAAGGCTTTTTTTGCCGGGCTGTGGGATGGGCTGTTGAAAGGATTAGAGCCGTTGAGGCCAGCTTTCAATGCTTTGGTTACTGCAATTGCACCGGTTGTAGCTGCCGTTTCCTCCGTCTTGGGCGGTTTGTGGGATACGGTCAGGCCGCTGGTTCAGCCGCTATTGGATTTCTTTGGAGATTTTTTCAGCACCACTCAAGTTGCCGAAGGCGGGGCACGCAGTTTCGGCCAATCGGTAGGTTTGTGGATAGGCGAGAAAATCACAGCAATCGTCGGCTGGGTCGGCAACAAAATCACTGAAATGAAAACCGCTTTTGACGGAGGTCTGAAAGGAATACTCGGTCTGATTCTGAACTGGTCGCCGCTGGGTGCGTTTTATTCCGCATTCCGCAGTGTCCTGTCTTGGTTCGGTATCGAACTACCCGAGAAATTCAGCGGTTTCGGCAGAATGCTGATAGGCGGTTTGGTTAACGGTATTAAATCAACAGCAGCTTTAGTATATGACACGATTACCTCTATCGGTAATTCGATTAAGGCTAAATTCCAAGCGGTAATGGATATCCATTCTCCAAGCCGTGAATTCCGTCGTTTTGGCGGCTTTATCACCCAAGGTTTGGATATCGGTATCCGCCGTACGGCCAGCCGGCCAATCGGTACTATCGGCACATGGGCAGGCCGTCTGAAAGACAGATTTACGAACCGTGTCGGTCAGTTACGTGCTGATGTTGCTGCGCGTCTATCCGGTCATCGTGCAGATTTCGAGCAGGCACGGCAGGCTGCGTCCGCCCCTGGTGGTGTGACCATCCATTTTAATCCGACCATCAATGCGCCGGGCGGTAATCCTCAGCAGATTGAGGCTGCACTGCAAATCGGTTTGCGTGAATTTGAAGCAATGTTCCGCCGCATGATGGACGACAAAGCACGGAGGGCTTATTGATGTATGCGATGTTGGGTGATGTGCGATTTGAGCTTTTAAACAGCTTCACATCGCTTGAGGCAGAACATTCGGCGAACTTTGCCAAGCATGAGGTCTTAAAAGGCCGTCCACGCCTGCAGGCCTTGCAAAACGAACTGACGACGCTGCGTTTTTCTCTCAAGTTGCATTGGCGGCTGGGCAATCCCGATACGGCTTATAAGGGTCTTCTGTCGGCTTTGGAGGCGCAGCAGGCAGTGTCTTTGGTTTATGGCAGCGGCCGTTTTGTCGGATGGTTTGTACTTGAGCGGTTGACGGAGCGCACGTTGATTCAGGACGCGCAAGGCCGGACAGCGGCGCGTGAATTGGATGTGGAGCTGACCCAGTTTGTCGGCGACCCGAATAACCCGCTCCCGACCCCGGCAGTCAAATCAGGCGGGCAAAATCCGCTCCTGTCCTTATTGCCGGAGAGCGTGCAGGCAAAAGCGGGCAAATTGATTTCGGCGGTGGAAAAAGGGGTGAAAATTTACCGAGCAGCCGAAGCAGGCATCAGCGATATGCAGAATCTGATACAGGCTGCCAAAAATCTGAAAAACGACCCGTCAGGGGCATTAAACCTGTTGGGGGACGCACTCAATATCGGCGGCAGCACTTTAGGACGGCTCAATGCCTTGCCCGAAGTAACGGCGATTTTCGGAGACCTTAAAGGCGCGGCTGAATTTGCATTACAGGCAGGGCAAGCGGCCAACAGGCTGGGCGGTGCCGTCAGTGCATTGCGTGCCGGGTATGAGAGCGGCTCCATCGGCGGCTGGCTGACTGCCGTCGGGGACGGTGTTGCCGAGGCATCTGATGCGATGGCAAACGGCTCTGCCGCTGCCCAGGATTTGACCGGCTGGCTGGCGGCAAGAAAGGATAAATGATGAGTGCGGTAATACGCTACACCACTCAAGACGGCGACCGCTGGGATTTGATTGCGCACAAGCATTACGGCAATGCGCTGTTGATTGACGGCCTGATTGCGGCCAATCCTCACTTGCCGTTGGCGGAGGAGTTCGCAGGCGGTCTGACGGTCTTTGTCCCCGTACTCGAAACCAAACCTAAGAACAACCAAGAGGAGCTGCCGCCGTGGATGCGTTAGGTGCGTTTTTAAAATCAAAAGGCCTTGACGGCGGCAGCAGCACTCATCCGGTTACCATGCCCGATTTTGTCCTGTCTTACGAAGACAAGGATATAACGGCAGATGTCGCGCCTTATCTGATTTCGTTTAGCTATACCGATTACCTTGAGGGGCAGTCGGACGAATTGCAGGTTGAGTTTGAGGATGCGGACGGACGCTGGCTGCGTAATTGGTATCCCGAACAGGGCGATGCTTTGTCTTTGAGCCTGGGCGACCAATTTACCGGGCTGTTGTCTTTTGGCAAATTTGAGATTGCCGAGATTGAGTACAACCATCCGCCGTCGACTGTCAGCCTGAAAGCTCTATCGACCGGGATTACCAAGTCCAGCCGCACTTTGCGCGGTAAGGCGTATGAAAATACGACTTTGGCCGCCATTGTCCGTCAGGTGGCAGGCCGTCTGAAGCTGGAGGTAACGGGTACGGTCAAAAACATCCCCATCAAACGGGTGACGCAGTATCAGGAACGTGATATTGAGTTTTTGGCACGTTTGGCGCAGGAGTACGGCCACAGCTTTAAAATTGTCGGAAATAAGCTGGTATTTGCCGATAATGCCGAACTAAAACAGCGTCCTGCCGTTGCCGTATTGTTGCCCGAGGACATCATCCGTATCCGCCTGCGCGATTTGATTAAGGGGGTCCCGTCTAAAGTAGATGTTAAAGGCTATGACCCAAAATCTAAACAGACCGTGTCGGCGAGCCGCAGTAGTAAATCAAGACGCGGCAAAGCCAAACACGGCAGTACGGGCGATACATTGCGTATCGTGCCAAATAAGGGTGAGAGCTCGGCGCAATTAAATGCCAGGGCAGATGCCAAATTGGCGGATGCGCAGGACGACCAATGTGCGGGTACCGTTACACTGGTTGGCAATGCGCTGTTGGTGGCAGGTCAAATGGTACGGCTTAAAGGATTTGGCAAGTTCTCAGGTAAATATCTGGTCAAGCAATCAAGACATGATTTCACACGCCACGGCGGATGGACGACCGAATTGGAGATCAAAATGACGGAGTATGTCGCAGACGAGGATAAAAACAATGCAAACCCATGATTTTACAGCAACGTTACAATTCGGCATTGTGTCGGCGATTGATGCGGCGTCGCACAGTTTGCGGGTAAAAATCCCCGTACTCGATGAAATGGAAACCGATTGGCTGCCGATGGCAACACCGGCGGCGGGCGGCAACCGTTTTTACAGCCTCCCCGATGCGGGAGAGCTGGTTGTCTGCCTGCTGGATGCGCGAGGTGAGACCGGCTGCGTTATCGGCGCGATTTACAACGCCGCCGACAAGCCGCCGGTATCCGACCAAAACAAATGGGTCAAACGGTTTACCAACGGCACGGTCATCTCGCACGACCGCAGTAGCGGCGAAGTAGTCGTTGAGACGCCGGGTAAAGTCCGAATCAAAGCGGCGAAAAAAGTGAACATCCAATCGCCGGAGACGGAAATCACGGGCGATGCGACAGTAAAAGGGATGTTGACTTATACCGCAGGTTTGACGGCCAGCAATGACGGCGGCGGCGATGCGGCAAATATCAACGGTACAGTCAACATCACCGGCGACCTCATCGTCAACGGCATCAACATCGGCAAGCACATCCATGACGGCGATTCAGGCGGGCAAACCGGCGAGCCGAAAAATCATTAAACCGCATTAAAAGGCGTTTCAGACGGCCTTCTCTACAATCCCTGTATCTATAAGCGATACAGGGATTTTTTGATGTTTTACGCCGCGCCTATCTCTAAACACTGGCAGCTCGCGCCCGAAGGCTCGGGCGTGGTTCAGGGTGCGGACGACATCGACCAATGTATCCGCAATATCCTGTCCACCCGCAAAGGTGCGGACGTTACCCGTCCTGATTTCGGCTCCGACCATTACAAATGGCTGGACACGCCAGAAGACGTGTTTATCCCGAATGTCGTCCGCTCAACCATGTTGGCAATACAGACGTGGGAAAAGCGGGTAGTAGTCGAAGACATTATTTTCGGCGGGGCTGCACCGCATCTGACGATGACGGTTTATTGGCGCGTTGCGGATGAGGTGGCGGGCGAGATTCGTAGCACAGACATCAGATTGGAGCAGGCGGCATGGATTTGAGCAAACTCAATCGGGACGAGGTTAAGGCGGTTCCGGACGACCTGGCTGAAATTTTGGCGCAAACCATTACGGATTATGAGTCCCGCAGCGGTAAAACCCTGCAACCCGCCCACATCGAGCGTCTGCTCATCAACACCTATGCCTATCGTGAGACTTTGGTGCGCAAAGCGGTCAATGAGGCCTACCGACAGCAGCACCCGCGTTTTGCAACGGGGCTTATGCTGGATTTGTGCGGCGATGACGTCAACACCCCGCGGCTTGAGGCCTCCGCCGCCCGATGCACCATCCGTTTTACGTTGGCTGCCGCCAAAGCGGAGCCTGTTTTGATTGCACAAGGCACTCAAGTGGCCGCCGGGGCGACCGTGTTTCGGACGGTTGCATCCGGCACACTCTCGCCGTCGAGCCGTACTTTGGATTTAGAGGCTATCTGCCTCCAAACCGGCGTGTCCGGTAATGGTTTTGCCCCAGGGCAGGTTAATACGCTTATCAATCCGATTGACGGCGTTACAGCCGTCAACACTACTGTGCCGACGGGCGGCGCGGCGGAAGAATCTGATGAGGCATACCGCCAACGCATCCTGCTTGCCCCCGAAAGCTTTAGCGTTGCAGGCCCTGTCGGGGCTTATGACTATTTTACCCGCCGTGTCAGCCCTGCTATTTGCGACGTGCATGTGGGCAATTTAACGGGGTCGGACGGCCTCCCGATAGGGGGGCAAGTAAGGGTAACGCTATTAACCAAAAACGGGTTGCCGTCTTCGGAGTTGGTGAGCCAGGTGCAAAGGTTTTTGTCCGGAGAACGCGTCCGTCCGCTTTGCGACACGGTAACCGTAACTGCTCCGGCAGCAATCGACTATACGCTGGACGCAGAGCTGGTTTTGTATACCGGGGTTAATGCTGCCGAGGTTTTGGCGGCAGCAAAACAAGCATGGGCGGAGTATGAAGTAACGCGAAGCGAAAAATTGGGCATGGATATTGTGCCTTTAGACATCCAAACAGTTTTAAAAGTCGCTGGCGTTTATAACGTAGTCCTTAAAAAACCGACCCTAACCGTCGTCACGCCCGACCAATGGGCAAGATGTACGTCCGTCAATATCCGAGCATCGTCCGAAACGGCAGAGGGGTAGCAACAATGGCAACACTGAGTTATGCCTCCGTTATCGAGCGCGATCAACGTTATCGGATGCTGGCTGATTTAGGCTTGAGGATGAGCGACATTGACGCGGTCAAGCTGATGCCGCGTTTGACTGAGCTGGTCGCGCCCGAACATTTGGAACTGTTGGCGGAGAGTCGAAGCATATTGGGCGATGACGGCTATTGGCTTGCCGAGAGCGATGAAACCCGCCGCAAACTCATCAAGGGTGCCTACCAGCTCCACAGGTACAAAGGCACACCCTGGTCAATACGCGAGATTGTGCGCCGTCTCGGGTTCGGCGAGGTCGAGATCGTCGAGGGCTTAAGCAATAAGCTGCACAACGGCGAAATCCACCGTGACGGTATTTATACACACGGTCATACAGATCGTTGGGCGCATTACCGCATCATTATGACCAATACCATTACCAACGATCAGGCAGCCTTGCTGAGGCGCACATTGCGGGCGTTTGCACCTGCCCGATGTGTTTTGGCGGCATTGGATTACCAACACGTCTCCTTGAGGCACAACGGACAAGCATTAAGGGACGGCACATTTAACCGAGGTACAGCATAGATGGCAAATTTAAGCGAGATGAGCCGCTGGGAAGCGGGAATTTACCAATGGGAGACCTCCGACCCTGTACAGGGCGGCCCTAACGGTATCGACAACCGCCCGACACGGGAGCTGGCAAACCGTACACGCTGGCTCTATGACGAGCTGGGCAGGGTAAAAGCCCGCATGGACGACCCCAATTTTTACAAAAGCATCACCGTATCCGACAGCAAAGCATTGTTTGACGCAAATAATTATCTGCACATCGGCGCTGATGCCACTGGCGGCTACATCCGCAATAAAAAGACAAACAAGGGCATACAGCTTAAGAATGATGGCACGCTCCAGTACGACGGGTCAGACATTATTACCGCCCGAAAAGTAAGCCACAACCCCGATGACTACACGGTTGCAACTGTACCGTCATCGTTTGCGCTCAATAAGGCGTTTGACAACTCAATCAAGCGCGGAGGCGCAATCGGCCTAGGCGGCGCAGCGCATCAGATTGCTATTGGCTGGGATACGCCCGGACTGGTCGCCAAAGTAGACACCCAAACCTTTAACGTCGGCGTCCCGACAGGCGCAATCGCCTATTTTGCCCATACCACCGTCCCCTTCGGCTGGCTCAAAGCAAACGGCGCAGCAGTGTCGCGCACCGTCTATGCCAACCTATTCGCCCTCATCGGCACCACTTATGGCGCAGGCGACGGACGAACTACCTTTAACCTACCCGACCTGCGAGGCGAGTTCATCCGCTCATGGGATGACGGCAGAGCCATTGATAGGAATCGTGCCTTAGGCTCATGGCAGGGAGATGAATTAAAAAGCCATCGTCATATCAGTTATTTCGGAGAAACCCCAAATTCATATTCTCCGCCTGAAGGGTATGCGGGGACGGGGGTGGGATCTAGTGGCGGGGTAGATAACGATAATGCTTACCCCTATACATCATACACGGGCGGCATTGAAACCCGACCGCGTAATATCGCCCTGTTGGCATGCATTAAAGCATAAGCCGCCTTAAACCGTTTAGAAAGGTAAAAAAATGACCCAAAACATTCAATGGACAAAACCCGTTTGCCAACTTGATGCCGACCATCTCTACATCGGCCAAACCACAGCCGATCTAGACATCATGGCACGCGACGGCAGCTATCTGATTCCCGCCGGCTGCATCGATACCAACCCGCCCGAAATCCCTGCCAATAATGTCGCCCGTTGGACAGGCGATAAGTGGGAGTTCGTCGAAGACCACCGCGGCAAGGTTGCGTATAAGAAAGACGACGGCGAGGAGATGTTCGTACTCAAAGTCGGCGCGCTGCCGGACACCCTAACCCTGCTGCCGCCACCGTCGCCATACTGCGACTGGGATGGCGATAAATGGGTTGAGAACCCGGCCAAAAAAGCGGAGGCGGAGCAACGCTATCTCAATCTTGCCAAGACGATGGCTCTTAACGACATCGCTAAGGCGGCTCAAGACATCGTTGCCAAAAAGTCAGGTATGGACAAGCTGCCCGCCTTTGAGGTTGGCAGTTGGTCGCTGCAAGCGGCTGAGGCTCACGCATGGCAGGCGGATAACAATGCTCAAACGCCGCTACTCGACCAAATTGCCGCGGCGCGCGGCATCGACCCGGTCGAACTCAAGGCTGCGGCTCTACGCAAAACCCTTGCATATGAGGTCTTGTGTGCAACCGTTGCAGGTCAGCGTCAGGCGATGGAAAAGCAAATAGAAATGGCCGAAACCGTCGAAGCGGTCCGTGCGGTAAGTCCTAGATTTAAGGTCGTCTGAACATGAAAGCATATTTAAAAAATATTGCCATCGCCGCCGACCAGCTCGCCAACGCCATGATTGCAGGCAGTCCGGATGAAACCGTCAGCAGCCGTGTCTATCGAGGTGCAGTGTTGGCAGCACAGCCGACCAGCGTTGCCCGAATGGCGTATCGCGTAATAAATACACTGTTTTTTTGGCAGGACGACCATTGCCGTGCGGCCTATCTCCGTGAAAAGAAGCGCGCGCATTTACCGGATGAGCTGCAATGACCGCCCGCGCTGATTTTGCCGTCAAACAAGGTACCACCGTGCCGCTGACCTTTGTCGTACTTGACGGCAAGGGCAAGCCGCATCCGTCGCTCAAACATCTGGACAGCGCGGTTTTGACCATCGTTCCAACCGCCGCAGAGGCGTTTACCTTGCCCCTCTCCACCAAGCCGGGCGGCGTCGGTACGGTTTTGACGGCAGAGCAAACACGCGGATGGAGATGGCGGTGGGCGCGGTACAGCGTGCGCGTTACCGTCAAAGGCGTCGCCGCCGTGATTTACGAGGGTAATTTGACACTCGAAACAGAGTTGGGAGCTTAGTAATGGCAGAGATAAAAGGCGGTATTACCGTCAGCGGCGGCAGCGTCGACAGTATGCCGGTTATCCTTGACGGCAGAAAAAGCCTATATGAAGAGGCAATCGAACAAGGATTAATCGATAAAGACGAGAGCTACGAGCAATTTATCAACCTTTTGGCGGTTAAACCTTCCGAATTGGACAAAGTTGTCAAATCCGCTGTTGCCGAAAATCTGGAAAAGACTGTCAATACGGCAGTTGCAGCAGCAATCGGTATGTTGGATTTAAACAAACCGATTACACCTACGGATAGCCAACCCACCGGAGATATATCAGACGCCACACTCGCAGAAATCAAAAAATTGTTAGGAAACAAAGAATGACACAATCCAACCTTGACCAGGCAATCCTAATCATCGCCCGCGAGACCGATGCCGCTCAAAAAGATGCGGCTGCCGCCAAAAAGCTGGCCGAATCTCCTGCCGTAGCCGCCACTATCGATACCGAAGGCCGTCTGACCCTTAATGGCAAAGCGTCCGATATCCACCTCATTACACCCGCCAAGGTATCAGAAGCAGTAGGCAATGCCTTTGCCGATGTCAAAACACCATCGCTGATTATTACCGAGCAGGCCAAGTTCGAGGGCGAACAAATCGAGGCTGCTGCCAAGATTGCCATTGAAAAAGGTAAGTTTTACATCGAAGACGCCTTAACGCCCGAACTGCGCAAAAAAGTTTACGACGGTTGGTACAAAAACAATCCTTCCAAAGAAGACGCATTGAATATCGTCCGTCTGATTCAGGCATGGTATGACCGTCTGCCGTCCAACGTCTTTATTTCGACGCGCGGCGGCTATTTCCCGTTTACCAAAAACACGGGTTACAAGCCTGAATATTACGGCGCGGACGGTCGTGAGCTGACAGTCGGCGGTATGAAGTTGACGGTTGCCGGTCAACAGCCATGTATCGCCTTCCATCATTCCGTGTTCAACGTTTACGATTTTGCGTTGGCGGAATTTTGTGTTGAGGAAATGGGTCAGGACGCGTTCCACTTGTGCGGTCAGTCAGAAGGCAACGTTATCTTGCACGGCGGCAAAATCACGACCCGCGCCTACAAGGACTACGGCTACAAGTCGGGTCTTGCCGACCCCGATAAACGCTGGATTCCGCACATCGACGGATGGACGCGCGAAAAACCGCACATCGGCACGGGTATGTCGCTCAAAGGTACGGCGGAAGCGGGTTTCAACTCGACCACGCTGAACCACGATGTCGCCCGCTATATGAACAACTCGGCGGATACTTCAGGCGTGCGCCAGCCTGAAGGCTACAACCTTGAAAAAATCCGCAAGCTGCACATCGACGAGAGCAGCCAAAAATACCGCAGCGTCGGCGGCTACTTCGACGAAAACGGTGAGTCGAAATTCCCGCAAGACGACGGCACAACCGCCGACACTTGGGGGACGTGGCGCGGCGGTCAGGTATGGAGTCGCGGCTACGGCTGGCGTCTGTTCGACTGCCGAGGCACGGAAATTAAAAACTTCGATGTGCGCGGCTTTACGGGCGGCGCGGTTGCCTGCGGTCTGCACGGTTCGCCGTCAGGCGAGAACGTCGATGGCGGCGATGTCGATAAGGCGTATGAAAAAGGCTTGGTTGCGGTCAATACCCGCATTACGGGCGGATACTTTACCCACAACTACACCTGCGGCGTGGAGGCAATCCGCGTATCGGGCTGGGAGGTAACAGGGATTTACGCCCCCGATTCGGTCGTCGGACACCCCGATGCACACCTCGAACACGTCCGAGGCTGGAACAACTCGACCGTCAGCCTCGACCCGGGATATCAATTTTGCACGTCCAGATACCTGCCGATGGACTTTATCTATGTCCACGACAATTACTGGGGTTTGGGCAAGCGCAAAATGGGCGACATCCACACGGGAAACAACGTGAAAATCATCAACAATCGCGGTCGGGCGATGTACTACGGTATCTCGACCGTGATTGAGGAGGTCTTTGCATCCCGAGACGGCCGCGCGTCCATGATTGCCGACCCTGCCAGCTTTTATTATCAGGACAGCAACATCGAGATTGTCGGCAACATCATTGTCAGTGGCAATATCGGCATCCATCCGATTAACGGCGCATTGGGCGTATTTAGCCGTCGCGCCATGAACAAGTGGTGGCTGCGTTGCCGTCAACTGATTACCGACAACACGGTCTATGCGCCGCGCGGGTTGCAGTGCAACTACGGACACAACCACTTCATCATCGAGCGCAACCAGTTCACGTTTGCCCTGCCGTTCGGCGATTTTTACGGTATGCGCTACGTTTCGGGTTTTGCCGTTACCAACAAGGGCAGCGGCTACACGTCCGCGCCCAAGGTCGTCATCACGGGCGGCGGCGCGGAAGCGTTCGGCGCGGAGGGCGAAGCCATCGTCAAAAACGGCGAAGTCGTCGAAATCAGACTGCGCCGACTCGGCAGCCGGTACGATACCCCGCCGACCGTAACCCTCGAAGGCGGCGGCGGAACGGGCGCAACCGCAACGGCAAGCGTCAACACGTCAACCTACGGAATGCTGATCGGCGCGGAAGCCCGCTACGGCACAATGCTTGCCGCTCAAGTCCGCAAGAACTACGTCCAAAACTCGCCCGACGGCAACTTTGCCCGTCAGATGATTTTCGGGCGTATCAAGGGCGGGTCTATCGTCGGCAACCATTGCGACGTTACGCCGTTCCGCAACGCCGAAGAGGGCAAGACCAAAGTCGGTCAGCCGTTTGTCGTGGATACAGTCAAATACCGCAACGGCTTAGTCAGCAGCGGTTTTTATGGTGGCGAATTTGACGACTGTCATGTTGCCGAGAATCTTGTCCACAACCAATTGGTCGATGTAACGACCAAGTGGAACGGACGGAGCAACAAGGTCGATGTCGTCAAAAACTACACGCCGTCAGGATTCGGCGAAATGATTATGCAGGAAAAACTCGCCAACCTGTCGGAAGAGTTGACCGCGTTGAAAGCCAAAGTCGCAGCGTCAGGCGCGGGCAATACGTCGTCTGAAACCCCTGTTGCGCCGACACCGACACCCGCCGAACCGCCGAAGGCTGAAGAAGGCGGCAAGCCGACCGGACAGCCCGCAACCCCGACCGCCGAACCGACGGCAGAGCAACCGGCAACCGTTGAAACGCCGTCTGAAGTGAAGCCCGAAACCGCCGTCAAATTCACATTTAACGGCCTCGAATCCGGCGCCACCGAAGCCGTTGGCAGCAATAGTGAGGCTCGTCTGACGAGCGTCATCAATGCACTCCGTGCAGGAGAGCCGGAAGGATGGACAGGCGCATTCGGAGAAGAGGGAAACATCCGTTACATGAAGGCACAGGCCGGCGAAAATGGTAAAGGCCACCGCTATATCGAAAGTAGCGGAATTAGTGCCGCAGCCGGCACTCCGACCACCGTCATTATGCCGTTTAAACTTGAAAAAGGAGGCACACCAGGGGCAGCCTTTATCCTGCTGCCGATGACGGGCGAAAGCACAGCCGTTGGCAGCGTGGCAGCCACCCATGGCAAAAACGGTTTTACCCTACAAATGCCGGAAGATGCCACAGTAAATGGCAAAGTCAACCGCGCCGGCAATACCTATGCCTATGGTGAATGGCATATAGCCGTTGTACCTTGGAATACCGCATTCGACAAAATCCGTATCGGTACCAATCACGTTGCCAATACAGGTCGTACAGTTCGAATCGGTGCAGGGTTTGAAATCGTACAAGGGGATGTGTCCAAAGCTGCCGACAAAGGCGCGGCATTGATGACAGGGATTTACCGCAAAGATGGACAGTGAAGTTCAGATGTCCGATGAAGAAAGGATTAAAGAGGAAAAGATACAACAACTCAAAGTGGGACGGCGACGTAGCGGTGCGGGAACACCGCTACGTCAGCCAAGCAGAGCAAACCTGCATTGACTTCTAAGGCCGCCTTAGTCTCTAGAGACCGAGGCATTCTATCCGTGATATGGGAGTGAGTGCAAATGCAAATCTACCGCGAAATGCGCTGCAAATACTGCGGCAAACTGCTTGCCAAAGGCAGCGGATACGTGCAAATCAAATGTGCACGCTGTAAAAAAATCAATTCATTCAGTAACTAAAAAATCAGCAGAGTGCCGTCGAGCATCATATTAAATCTGTTTCGAGCGTCCAGAATGCCGTAAATTAGGAATATATATATGATGCAAAAAACACAACAAACTCTACCGATTATCCCTTGGATGGGCGGTAAACGCCGATTGGCAAAACACCTGTTGCCCATGTTCCCCGAGCATTCGTGTTATGTTGAGCTGTTTTCCGGTGGCGCGGCGTTGTTCTTTATGCGCCCAACGCCTGCTAAAGTAGAGGTACTCAACGACATCAACGGACAGCTCATCAATCTCTACCGCGTGGTACAGCACCACTTTGACGAGTTCGTCCGCCAATTCGAGTGGACACTGACAAGCCGAGAGGTCTTTGCTCGCCTGCAAAGCACACCGCCTGACTGTATGACCGATATTCAACGTGCCGCTCGGTTCTTCTACCTTCAACACAACGCCTTCGGCGGTAAGACCGTCCATCAACATTTTGGTACGGCAACCACATCAAAAGCATGGGATGCGTCGCAGATTAGAGCAAAACTGACAGCAGCCCAAGCCCGTTTGAGAGGGGTATTTGTCGAAAACGAACCGTGGGAGCGTTGTTTCAAGCGATATGACCGAGAGCATACCTTCTTCTACGCAGACCCGCCGTACTGGCAAACCGCAGGGTACGACCACGCATTCGATTGGCCGCAGTATGAGCTGCTGGCCAAAGCAATGGCGGAGAGCAAAGGCAAATTCATGCTATCTATAAACGACCATCCTAATATACGAGAGTTGTTCAAAGATTTTAGGATTACCCAACTTGAGCTTGCCTATACGGTTGGCAGAGACAAAACCGGTAAAACAAGCGGCGAGCTGGTCATATGTAATTGGTAAAATAAAAAGCGACGGTGACGTCGCTTTTTAAAAAGTGAAAAATAGTTACAAATAGTGAAACAAAAAACAAAATAAATTTTCTCAAAAAATGGTTTATTTTTTCGCGGGCGGCTTCAGCTTCGAGGTTTTTGGTTTTAATCGCCAAATCGGTGTCTTGTTCGATTTCGTTGCGTTTTTTGCGGCGGCCTTCGATGGTTTCGGTCAGTTTGGTCAGACCTTCCGCGTCAAAGGCGTTTTGCGGGTTGAAAAACTCAAAGCTGGTCTGGTCGAGGCCGGTCAGGGAAACGGTTTCGAGTTCGAGGCCGTTTTTAAACAAGTCTTCGCTCACGACTTGTTGCACTTTCTGAACGAAATCAACACGTTTTTCGTGCAGCTCTTCCATCGCCATTTCGGCGGCGACGGCGCGCAGGGCATCGACGAATTTACCTTCGACGAGGTCTTTCAACTCGTCGGGCGACATGGTTTTCATACCCAGCGTTTGCGCGGCGGTGGCAATGCTCTCGGCGCTGGGTTTGACGCGGACGTAAAATTCCGCCATCACATCGACGCGCATCCGGTCGCGAGTAATCAACGCCTGCTGCGCCGCGCGGCGCACTTCGAGACGCAATGTGTTCATGTTGACGGGGATGATTTCGTGCAGCACGGGCAGCACCATTGCGCCACCGTTCATGATGACTTTTTCGCCGCCGAAGCCGGTACGGACGAAGGAGACTTCTTTGCTGGCGCGGCGGTACAGGCGGGTGAGGATGAGGCCGAGTACGAACAGCGCGACGAGTATGACGCCGGCGATGATGCCGATGGAAACTAAGTTCATGGGTTTTCCTTTCTTGTTGTCGATATACCCTTGAGGGGCGTGGGTTCAGACGGTTTTTTTAGGGTTTGGGGTCGTCTGAAAGGTTAAAAATCTGCGGTGGGCGATAATTGCGCACCATTTCTGTTTTTTGCAAACCATAGCGTGGGCTTTGCCCGCAAAACCTACTGCCGTTCGAATCAAACGATCATCCAAGCTGTTTGCCTCGTGGGCGAAGCCCACGCTACGGACTTGGTTATCTAAATAGGCATCATGTCGAATTACGTCGGAGACGGATATCTGACCTACCACGTTTTCTGTTGTTGTGCATATTTTTGGAACAATTTTGCCAACCCATTCCAGCAGTAATATGCAGCACATCCCGACAGTACGGTTAGGATGAAGATAAAGCAGAAAGTAGCAGGCTCAATTCCTTCAGGCAATGCCATTTGGCGCAGAAGCGCATACAGGCAGAGCAAGATGGTTGCTGACCATAACAGTGCAAAAATAAAGCTCCATATCAGCCGCCCTACCGTTGCGCGGACTTCGGTATTTTTCCGTAGCCGGTAATCGGCAATCAGCCGTTTACCGCGCAAATATGCAGACACACCCGCCAAGCCGCTAAAAATCAGGCAAAAAACCACCAATCCTATGTTTTGTTTATCGAAAATGATGCTTGCAAAAAATAAGGCGAAAAATGTTTCAAGCGTCCATATTGCCCAATGAATGGCGGGGTAGCGGATTTGTGGGTTTTCAGACGACCTGAACCAGCCTGTCAGTCGTCCGCCGAAATAGATACCGTACCACGCCCCTGCCGACAATAAGGCGACGAGTATCAGATTTGCAGGTTCACTGCCCGCTCTGGTCAGACCATACAAAGCCGTTACACCCGACAGAAACGCGGCAAGCCACAATATTAAGGCCGCTGTCCGTTTCAGCCATAATGCTGCCGAGTTGGATTTTTCCAAACTTGGCTCGTTGTTAAGAGAGTTATCCATACAAATTTGTTTTCCTGATTATTGTTTTGTGTTTTATCAATATTCTTGGGTGTTTCTTTTTTCGCAGTCTGATAGCTGGGTATCTTACCTTGAATTCCACTGCCAACCTGTTAATTCAATAAATGCGTTTTGGGAAGCTGTTGTACAAATATTGTGTTTTCCTAAGCCCAGCAGCCCGCCGATTAATGTTGTTCCTTTGCGTTCGGTAATTAGACTGACTCCGACGATGTTCCGTATATGGTCAAACTTCCTGTAAGCTCCATCATGTCCGCCTTGATAACGGATGCGTCCGAATGCACCGTAAATAATCAATTTTTCGCGATCAATATAAATCGATTTTCGGGTCGTCAGCCCGCACCACCAACGTTCCACGCGCCACAACCACCATAGCGTGAATACAATAGCCAGCAGCCAAGTCATGTTGTTTGAAAGCGATAGATCCATCCATTTCACTATCTTCAGCCAGAGACCGCCCACACCGATGAGACCGAACAAGAAAGTAACCAACGGCTGAAACAACAAACCTCTAAATAACGAATGTTTAAACAGCAGCCCGTCGCCGACAACGATAACCCCTCGCGGCAGCTTGTTTTTCAACGCTTCGATGCGGGATTGCATATCGCGTTCAGGCTGCGCCAAATGATCCATATCTATCCCCGTTTTGTTTTTCTAATTAATTGATAAAAATGATGGTTCATTGCAAACCGGCGTTTATCTTTTCAGACGACCTCAATCCACCAAGCTCCCGCTCGGATTCAAAATCGCTTTAAACGTATTTCCCTCCAGCGACACCAGCAACACCGCGTCGCCCTGTTTTAACACTTCGTCGGAATCCGGTTCTGCCATTACATAATGCTGTTGACCATACACATCTTTCACCCGCACCTGCGCCGCGCTGCCTGCCCGTGCTTCGCCCAGCACCACTGTGCCGATGCGTCCGATTAGGCTTTCCTGCGAAACGGCGGTGGTTTCGTCTTTGGGCATGATTTTGTACAGTCCGCCTGCCGTCAGGCGCACCAGCGGCAGCGAAAGGAACCATACGGCTACCGCCGCCAGCCATCCGTTCAGATAGCTTCCGAACACAGCGGCAAAGGTCGTCTGAAACAGGTAGCCCGTCAGTCCGTACACGGCAAGGAACACCACCATCAGCATCAACACCGGCACACGACCGACATACAGCCAGCTCAGAAACCTGACGAACACGCCCGCGTCCGCCGCGTCCAGCCCAACTTCGGCGTGCGCGGTTTCGGTCAGGCTGTCGGGCAGCAGGTTGTCCAACCAGTCGCTGATGCCGCCCGCCAGCATGGAGATGACTTCCAACACGCCGAGCAAAACCATCAGCGCGATGGCGATGCCGAAGATTTCTGTTTCGGGGGCGTTGATTAAATTCCACATTATCGTGTTCCTTTTTACTCTTGCATTTCAAACAGGTATTGGGTTTTCAGACGACCTCTTCGCTCTCAATCTCGGCACGGCATTCAATCGGAAAGTTGACCGAGTTGGCGATGAAACACAGGCGGTGCGCTTCGTGATGCAGTTCTAAAGCCTTGGCGCGGTCGCTTCCTGTGGCGATGGTAACGCGCGGCTTCAACACGGCAGAGACGAAACGCCCCGCACTCCCATTCCCGCCTTCGTCCATCACCGCTTCGGCATGATCGGTGTAGACGGTAACGCAGATGCCCGCGTCGGCACACAGGTGCAGGTACCATAGTTTGTGGCAGGCAGAAACGGCGGCCAGCAGCATTTCTTCGGGGTTCCAGCGGCCCGCATCGCCGCGGAAAGCCGGGTCGGCGGAACCGTGCAGGTCGGGCTTGCCCTCGGCGGAAACGGTAAAGTTGCGCAAATAAGCGGTGTAGGACGAAGTGCCTTCGCCGAGATTGCCCGTCCATGTTGTCGCGGTGCGGTAGGTGTGTTTTTTGCTCATTTTGACATTCCTTTCAATTATTTACTGTTCGCGGCAATAAAGACGGTATCCGCCTTGCAACGCCGACTCTAGTTGAGCCAGGCATAAGCCGATGCGCCCGCCGCCAAACTGATGCCCAGCCACAGCAGGATTTTGGTTTCCGCCCATACGTCATCCCAATACCGCCCCCGCAGTGCGCTGATAATGTCGGGTGTGCAATAGAATTCGACGCATTCGACAAATTCGTCCCAATCCTTAAACATCACAAAGTAAAGTAAGACGGCGGTTAGCAAGCCGATCAAAATGGCAAAAATCATGAAATTCCCCTATTTTTCAGACGACCTGTGCGTATCGTAAAGAAAGGTCGTCTGAAACTGCTCCTAACTTTTCCCTAAGTCCTGCGTGTTTAAATGTCTATACCGACAACAGACGCAAAGGGAACGAAATGAAATATCCGCAGTCGCAATATATAGAACCGTTCAAACCGCTTTTGAAAAAACTGCTGCTTCCTGCCGCCGTCATTTGCGCCATTTTTATTGCAGCAGAAGGTTTCGACCTTTACGAAGACTACGCCCAATACCGTATGGAAACCGACCCGTCGTTTGCCCGACACCACGACCGCGCTTTGTCCATCCTGCACGGCAGAGGCTACGAAGTCCACGATTCCGACACCGACCTCTATTGGGCAAGACCCGTTTTGGAATTTGAGGCCTACAAAGGCAGCTTGGAATACAAAATCGTGATGTCTTATCCCGATTTAAACATTCTCGTAGAACGCGTCGATTTATAATCCGCTTCCAAATATTCTTGATTTGACTTACCCCACGTCCCGAAAGGATACGACATGAAAAAACTTTTACCGGTATTACTCTTAGGCAGTATCGCACTGACCGCTTGTGCCGCCCCTTATCCTTACGACTATTACGATGACGACTATCGTACCGACCGCTACGAGCAGCGTTATGACCGTTACGATGACCGCTATGATGATCGTTACGACGACCGCTATGAGCGCGATTACGACCGTAATGACGACTACCGTTACCGCGACGGCAAGTATTACGATGACGACTACATCGAACACCAAATTTACAGCGATCCGTCCTTCGAGCAAAAACGCGCGCAAGTCATGCGGATACTCGAACGACGCGGCTACCAAGTTCACGAAATCGAAGCCGATGACCGCCGCGGCCGCCCCGTATTGAAAGCCGAAGCCTTCAAAAACGGACGCGAATACGACATCGTTTTCTCATGGCCGGATTTGCGCATCATCAGCGAACGCATCGACTACTGATTTGTTCCGCCATACGCCGCAAGGACAAGCTCCGCGCGGCGTTTTTCTTTTCAGACGACCTTTCCTGATTAAAGGCCGTCTGAAAGCCTATTTTCCTGCCTTCAACGCCGCCAACCGTTCGGTAATACGGTTGTTGCGGCTCAAGTCTTCCAATTCCTTCAATTTTGCCAACTGCGCCGCATCGGTGCTGCTGTGTACCGCGTTCTGACGACCCATCACGCGGTCGAAAGCGTTGCCGCTTTTTTCGGCATCACGGGCGATGCGGTTGAGGTCGCTGCCGCCTGCCGCTTTGCCTGCGCCCGTGCTTTGCTGCGCGGCGCGCCAGTCTTGCAACTGCTGCTGCATCTCGCGTTTTTTCGCCTGCAAGGCAGCGATAAAGCCCTCAAGTTCTTTTTCCTGCGCGGCGCAATCGGCGATGGTGTTTTCCAAAACAGGCAGACGCGCTTCGATGTCCATTTGTTCAGCGATGCCCGCCTCGGCAAGGTCGTCGCGCCCAGCGGCTACGGCGGCTTGCAGGTTGGCATCGATGGCTTCGTGGCGGTTACTTTCATCCGCCATTTTCTTGGCGGCAAGATGTTTCTGCGCTAACACTTTACCCAACTCGGCACGCACTTCGTCTACCGCTCGCTCGATTTCGCGGATGCTCTCGTTCATGACCGCCTCGGGCGCAAGGTTCTCCGCCGCATCAATCAGGGCATGAAAACCGCCGCTCACTAGACGGCCCACTCTGCGGGATAGGGTTTCGCTCATTTGGATTTTCCTTTCACTAAAATGTGTTTGTTTCATTTGGTATGGCGGCAGTCTTAAACTTCATTTGCCTGCTGTACAATCTTTGCTAGTTTCAAAGTGTTTTCAAGCTGTTGCAGCACGGTATCGTCGTATGCCGCGCCTTTGCCGGTTACGGCGAGTTGCAAGATGCTGTCCGTGAGGCGGACGATGCGCCACATCAGTTCGCGCTCGTATTTTTTCAAATCATCGAGGTCGGCTTCTTCGGGCAGGTCGGCGGCGAGTGTTGCGCCCAAGTCGGGAAGCTGTTCAAACAATCTCGCTACGATATGTGAATGCACTCCGGCCTGCTTTTCTGCGTGCAAGATTTCGTGTTTTGCTGCTTGGAAAAATTGCTCCTGCGCCGTCAGTGCAGAGCCGTAATCACGTGTCTGCGTATGCGCCAAGCGCGCCAGCTTGAGCAATTCGCGGATTTTTTCAGACGGCGTATTCGCACCTTCGATTTTGAGTTCGGCAATAAAATCAGCATCTTCCTGAGTGATGCGCACACTAATTGGGATACGGTTCGTTGCATTCATATTCGTTTGATTTTTTTTGTATTCATTTGAATACAAATATACAAGATGGGATTCTGAGGCGCAATACCTGAAACCGTATATTTATGTAAACATCAGGCCGTCTGAAACTTGATTTTCGGTTTTCAGACGGCCTTTTCCTTTATAATCCGTACATTATTTTCATATACACAGCAGGTTCTCCATGTCCAACAAACCCACACTCCTTCTCGTTGACGGCTCTTCTTATCTTTACCGCGCCTATCATGCTATGGGGCAGTTGACCGCGCCTGACGGTGCGCCGACGGGTGCGCTTTATGGTGTGTTGAACATGTTGCGCCGTCTGCGGGCGGATTATGTGCATGATTATTGCGCGGTGGTGTTTGATGCGAAGGGCAAGAATTTCCGCCACGAGATGTTCCCCGACTATAAGGCGACGCGCCCGCCGATGC
>ERZ772990.19-NODE-19-length-45247-cov-5.05764_pt1 | contig 45247 bp, 29 predicted proteins | sample MGYA00511674_ERZ772990 | MGnify/ENA primary metagenome ERZ772990 (study PRJEB29015, sample SAMEA2738045) | human oral metagenome | biome: human oral; feature: human-associated habitat; material: saliva | place: China | collected 2233 ...
CAAGCAGTGCACCAATGCCCAGGAGCGTGCCGCCGCTCAGCATCGCGCGGCGGGTAAAAATGGTGGAAGTCATAGAGGATGCTCCTCGTATCGGTGTGAAGTGTGAATTAAAGGAAAAGGCTATTTCTCGTTTTGCAATTCCTCTTCCGTTTTACTGCCGGCAATTTTCCAATAGCCGTCAGAGTAGGTGAAAAGGAAGTAGAAAGTATCGTCGCTGGTGTCAGTATTAGCCTGCATATCAAGGTGACCATTAGACTCCACATACAGGACAGAGCTCCAGAATCTGCGATGCAGCATACGGTACTTTTTCTTCGCCTCATCGTAGATGAGCGGGCCTTGGGGCTGGTAGCTGTCCAGCCCGTCAACGGTCCATCCACCATTCTGGTAAAGATCCTCAATGAACTGGTAGAACCCGTATTCTTCGGATTCGTCCGTAACGTATTTGAAAGCGTAGGAGCAGTCACCGGTCTGGATGGCATAGTTATGGGAGACAAGCCAATCCTTCATCATGCGGTAGAGGCCTTGTTCAGTCTCGGGGTACTGTTGCGGCTCTGTCTTCGGAAGAGGAACATTCTGCGCAGGACCATATCCGTCTGCCTTGCGATACTCGCCATCCGGGGCTTTAGAATTGCCCGAATATCCACGAGTCACAACAGGCTTCGGGGTGGTTGAAGCCGAAGCGGATGCAGACTCAGATGCTGCGGCAGACGCCGAAGCGGTCTCGCTCGGAACTGCGGTTGATGATGCCGAGTCACCCGCTTCGTTATTAGCCTGCTGGCCACACGCCGCAAGCAGGGCACTCATACCCAGCATTGCGCCGCCACTCAGAATTGCGCGGCGGGTCAAAATAATGGAAGTCATGGAAGTGTATTCCTTATATCGGTGTGAAGTGTGAATAGAGGTGGCTGGTTAGAAACCGGAAGACTAACCAGCCGAAGGGAATAACCCGATAGCTGAGAAGCCACATGTGTTTCGAAAAGCCACCATTATCGTGGCTTCTCGGCGAACATGTGGCTTCTCAGTGTAAGACCCACAGCGGGGGAACGGTCTTACATGTCGGGCCAGTCGCGGTGCAGCGAATACTCCGTATCCCCATCACCGTTATCATTCAGGTGCCAACGCTGACCGGTACGAATATCGGCCTTACGCAGACGCGGGTTCGGATTATCCTTCTTGCCCATGGTGGGGTCGTTCTTACAGCCCCAACGAGTGTCGTCGTAGCTGCAGTCACCTGCCACACGACCAACATCAACCCACCACACACGAATCAGTAGCGGTTCAGCAGTATCCTTCGTCAACACGACATTCAGAGCCTGCCAGTCACCGCCGTTCACACGGAAACGACCAGAGTAAGACACCGTCGCGTAGGCGTGGAAGTTGCCCGAACGCTGATACGCATAACTGGTTGCGGTCTTGCGCGACTCTTTGCCACGTGCCCTGCTGACAGGCTTGCCCATGGTGTAGAAGCTGCCCTCGTCACCGTTGCCATACTGAATGGTCATCTGGGTGGGGTAGGACTCCATCTCTACGTGACCAATCATGAGGTCGCCTTCCCAACGTGCGATGGGTGCGTCGACGTAGAAGTTAATCTGGTCGCCCTTGTAGACGTTGGGGTTGTCTTCGCTCAGGCCGGAGCCGAGGTTGTAGGACTGCTTCAACACAGGGGCCTGGATATCGGTTTTAGCGAATTGGTCCTCAATCTCTTGGAGCATTTCTTCAGGAGAAGGACCCTTAGGCTGCGCGGGGTCATTCGAGGTGAGGGTTTTAGCGTCATTGGGTACGCAGTAGCGGCCGCCAACGTGGTTGGGTATTCTGTTAGCTTCATCTCCCAGAGGCAGAGATCCTATAACGTAGTGACCAGGACGTCGGTCTACTTTCGTGTAGCATTCTGCATCTCCAGCTTTTCGAGCTTCGGCACTACTTGCAAGGTACTGTTGCTTTGCTCCATCGAGTTGTGGTGGATGTTCTTCATTCCATTTTTGGACTGCCTCTTCTGGAGAAATCACTGATCCTGATGGAGTTGAATTAGCTTTTACTAAGTCTTGCGTATTATTCTCGGATTTGTTTCCTTTGCGACTTGAGCCCGGAACTTGCTTATCTTTGGAGACTTTAACGCAATGTCCATTTGAATCTCCCGTGGTGCACTCACTGCTTAATGCTGGGGGGATATTTAAGGTGGAGGCAATTAATGTTGAAAGTATAAAAAGCGTAGAGATTTTGCTAATGTTCTTCATGTTTCAATTAGCCTCTAAAGTTCGCTCTCGTATTTGCTGTCGATTATTTTCCAATAACCATTAGAATAGGTGTAAAGGAAGTAGAAAGTGTCGTCACTTGTATCCGTATTTGCCTTTCTTGTTATATCTCCATTTGATTCAATGTATATTTCAGTTGACCAAATTCTGCGGACTTTCATGCGATAGATTTTCTTAGATTCATCATAAAATAGGGCGCTTTCACTCTGATATGAATCTAGGGAATCCACAGCCCATCCGCCATTTTTGTAAAGCATTTCAATATATTTGTAGAACCCATATTCTTCAGTATCTTCTGTTACATACTTGAATGCATAGGAGCAGTCACCAGTCTGAATTGCGTAGTTATGGGCAACAACCCAGTCCTCCATCATATGATTGAGGCCTTCTTCAGTTTCGGGATACTGTGCAGGCTCATTGCGAGGCTTGGGGACGTTCTGAGCAGGGCCTTTGCCGTCGGCTTTGCGGTATTCCCCATCAGGCGCCTTTGATCCGCCAGAGTAGCCGCGGGTAATGACCGGGCTAGGAGTAGTGGAAGCAGAAGCGGCGTCAGACGCCGCTGCAGAAACCGCGGTCGTTTCAGTCGGGGTAGCAGAGGCGGTGGCTGCCGCCTCGTTATTTGCCTGCTGGCCGCACGCCGCAAGCAGGGCGCCAATGCCCACAAGTGTGCCGCTGCCCAGCAGGGTGCGGCGATTAAAGATGGTCGAGTCCATAGAAGGTACGCTCCTATCGTCGGTGATGGTGTGATATATGTGCATGTCAAACCGTTATTCACAGGTTGCATTGACTGCCGGAAGAAAAACAGCCCCGTAGTGCACCCATCAAGCGCATCAATGCGCTGTGGAACACTACAGTTACCACCCTACCGCATGTTTGCGGTCGTTTGCACTCTTTTGAGGATGATGACGGTCGTTGGTCAATATTCGGGCTTCTCAATGTTTTATGCATCAAATAAATCTGCACCCGAAGAGGTGCCGCCTCAGCAGAATTTGTGCCATGGTTTAGCGCCTTCAACCATGGTTTTTAACTACAACCAAAGACACTAACCTATGGCACAAACCCGTAACCATGACCGAATTTGTCTCTGCGCCGGGTAGGCGGGATCCGGTAATGACTTAGTGTTTTCGGTAATGGGTTAGTGACTTCAGGCGGGGGTTTTAACCATCGCCAAAGACACGAAGTCATTACCAAAATTATTAAGTCATGACCAAATCTCCACCCGTGTGGAGGCGCCGCTTCTGCAAAATTTTCGGCATACCAAAACAGAGCAGCCTCCGCACCCGAACGCCCATGCCCTCGCATTCCCGCCCTCCGCGTCCCAGCCCAGCAGCACCTCCACTGGCACTGAGCATCCCACGTAAAACAGAGCAGCCCCACACGCCGCCACCCCCTCCTCGTGCCCGTAATGTGGCGGGCAACTCATGCCGCTCACGCGGGGTGTTAGACAGTACTACACTTAAAGCGGAAGTCACATCGCCGTCACTGAAGAAAAGAGTTTTTGTGCCCACCACGACCGTACACTTGACCGACCGCATCCCTCGCGTTTCTGCTGATGAGTTGCTGGCGGGTTTCCGCCCCTCTGAGCGTTTTGGTGAAGTGTCTTTTGATAGCTACATTCCTGATCCGAATCAGCCGTCGCAGGCTGAGGCTGTGCAGAAGCTGAAGGATTTTGGCGACAAGATTAATGGTGGCGGCGCTGGTGCCGGTTTCTTTGGTCGCCTGTTTGGTGGCAAGAAGAAGGATTCGACGAAGGCTGGCCTGTACCTTGACGGCGGTTTTGGTGTGGGTAAGACTCACCTGTTGGCGTCGCTGTGGCATTATGTGGATGGCCCGAAGGCGTTCGGTACTTTTGTGGAGTACACGAACCTGGTGGGTGCGTTGACGTTCCGTAAGACGGTTGAGGCGTTGAGCAGCTACAAGCTGGTGTGTATTGACGAGTTTGAGCTGGATGATCCGGGTGATACTGTGCTCATGTCTCGTCTGATGCGTGAGCTGGCGGATGCTGGCGTGAAGCTTGTGGCGACCTCGAACACGCTGCCTGGTGCGCTGGGTGAGGGCCGTTTCGCGGCTGAGGATTTTAAGCGTGAGATTCAGGTGCTTGCTTCGCAGTTTGAGGTGCACCGTGTGGATGGTGAGGATTTCCGTCACCGTGGCCTGCCTGCTGCGCCGGAGCCTGTTGCTGATGATGCGTTTGATGCGAAGGTTGAGGAAGTGTTCGGCGGCCAGACTGTTGGCGTTGATAACTTCGCTGACCTGGTGGAGCATCTGGCGAAGGTGCACCCGTCGCGTTACCGTCAGCTGATTGATGGCCTGGATGGTATTGCTTGGCGTGATGTTCATCCGATTACTGAGCAGTCGGTGGCCCTGCGTTTTGTGGTGCTGGCTGACCGCCTGTATGACAAGGACCTGCCGATTGTTTCTTCGGGTGTGCCTTTTGACAAGGTGTTTACTGAGGAGATGCTGGCTGGTGGTTATCAGAAGAAGTATTTCCGTGCGGTGTCTCGTTTGACTGCGTTGGCTCGTGAGGGCATGCTGGGTGAGGAGGCGGAGCGCTAGTTCCGCTGTTCGCCGGGGCCGAGCTTTGGCCGGCTCGGGTTTTGATGCGCTGTTCTTTCTAGTCCCGTGAGACTCGAAGCTCGCCCGGTTTGCATGGTTAGCTTGGTTAGTCTGGTTTACCTGAACCGCGCCAACCCCTCTCATACGTGAGGACCCTCGCCGGGTCGCTTAGGAAGCACCCGGCGGGGGTCTTTGTTTGTGTTGGCTCGTTATATTCTGCGGGCTCGCAAATGCCTGCAGTAGATAGGGAAGTTAAAAACATACCGCCCGTTCCTAAGAGGAGCCGGACGGTGAGAAGTCAGCATCAGAAGGATGCCTTATTGGGATTCTTTCTACTCTGATTCTAGCATGATTTTCAACAAAATAAGTAGAGTTACATCGATAATTTCTATCTTTAACGCGAGAATGACCAAACGGAGTGCGCATCTATCTATACGGGGTTATGGTTAGTTTTAGAAGGGTGCGGGAACGCAGAATGAACATGTAACACATACGCTATATTCGAGTATTTACGAAGGAGTAAGCAGACATGAAGAACTATCGTATCGGTGTCGATGTTGGTGACCGCTCTGTTGGTCTTGCCGCCATCGAATTTGATGATGCCGGTTTCCCTATTCAGAAGTTGGCCTTGGTAACTTTCCGCCACGACGGCGGTTTGGATCCGACAGATAATCCGAAGAGTCGTAAAGAAACTCGCGGTGAAGCTCGTCGTAGGATGCGCATGACTCGTCGCCGTAAGCAGCGTCTGCGTAACCTCGATAAGGTGCTTGAGAATCTGGGCTATACCGTACCGGAGGGCCCTGAGCCTGAGACCTATGAGGCGTGGACTTCGCGTGCACTGTTGGCATCAATCAAGCTGGCTAGCGCTGATGAGCTGAATGAGCATCTGGTGCGCGCTGTGCGTCATATGGCTCGTCATCGTGGTTGGGTTAATCCGTGGTGGTCTCTTGACCAGCTGGAGAGGGCTTCGCAGGAGCCGTCGGAGACTTTTGAGATTATTCTGGCTCGTGCGCGTGAGCTGTTTGGTGAGAGGGTTCCGGCTAATCCGACTTTGGGTATGTTGGGCGCTCTTGCTGCTAATAATGAGGTTCTTCTGCGTCCCAGGGCTGAGAAGAAGAAAAAGACTGGATATGTACGTGGTACTCCTTTGCTGGCCGCACAAGTCCGTCAGATAGATCAGGTAGCTGAGCTTCGTCGCATTTGCGAGGTTCAGGGTATTGAAGAGCAGTATGAGACTCTTCGCAATGCAATTTTTGCGCATAAGGTTGCATATGTACCGACGGAGCGTGTGGGGAAGGACCCTCTGGCTCCTTCTAAAAACCGAACGATTCGCGCGTCTCTGGAGTTTCAGGAGTTCCGCATTCTTGATTCGGTGGCGAATCTGCGTGTTCGTACTGATTCTCGTGCGAAGCGTGAGCTGACTGAGGGTGAGTATGATGCTGCTGTCGAGTTCTTGATGGGCTATACCGCTAAGGAGCAGCCGAGTTGGGCCGATGTGGCTGAAGAGATTGGTGTTCCTGGTAACCGCCTGATTGCGCCGGTTCTTGAGGACGTTCAGCAGAAGACCGCGCCCTTCGACCGTTCGTCTGCAGCTTTCGAGAAGGCAATGAGCAAGAGGACTGAGGCTCGTCAGTGGTGGGAGTCTAATGATGACGACCAGCTACGTAGCCTGTTCATTATGTTCCTTGCCGATGCAACGAACGATACTGAAGAGGTGGCGGCTGTGGCAGGTTTGCCTGAGCTCTATATGAGCTGGCCGGCTGAGGAACGTGAAGCGCTCTCTAATATTGAATTTGAGAAGGGCCGTGTTGCTTATAGTCATGAGACCCTCTCAAAGCTGAGCGAGTACATGCATGAGTACCGTGTGGGTCTTCATGAAGCCCGCAAGGCTGTCTTCGGGGTGGACGATACCTGGCGCCCGCCTTTGGCTAAGCTGGAGGAACCGACGGGTCAGCCGACGGTTGACCGTGTTCTGACGATTCTGCGCCGCTTCGTGCTGGATTGTGAACGTCAGTGGGGTCGTCCGCGTGCGATTACTGTGGAGCATGCTCGTATCGGCTTGGTGGGTCCTGCGCAGCGTCAGAAGATTCTGAATGAGCAAGAGGACAACCGTAAGAATAATGAGCGTATCCGCGGTGAGTTGCGTAAGTCGGGTGTAGAAAATCCGAGTCGCACGGAAGTTCGTCGTCATTTGGTTGTGCAGGATCAGGAGTCCCAATGTCTTTACTGCGGTGCTGTTATCAGGACGGATACTTCTGAGCTGGATCATATTGTTCCGCGCGCTGGTGGTGGTTCGTCTCGTCGTGAAAATTTGGCGGCGGTGTGCCGCTACTGTAACGCGAAAAAGAATCGGAAGCTGTTCTATGAATGGGCTGGTCCTGTAAAAATGCAGGAGACCATTGACCGTGTCCGCCAGTTGGAGGCCTTTAAGGATTCTAAGAAGGCGAAAATGTTCAAGAATCAGATTCGCCGCCTTAAGCAAACCGAGGCTGATGAGCCGATTGATGAGCGCTCGCTGGCTTCGACTTCGTATGCGGCTGTGACGGTGCGTGAGCGTTTGGAACAGCACTTTAATGAGGGTCTTGCCCCCGATGATAAGAGCCGTGTGGTTCTAGACGTGTATGCGGGTTCGGTGACTCGTGAGTCTCGCCGTGCTGGTGGTATTGACGAGCGTATTCTTCTGCGCGGTGAGCGCGATAAGAACCGTTTTGATGTGCGCCACCATGCAATTGATGCAGCGGTTATGACCCTCCTGAATCGTTCGGTTGCTTTGACTCTGGAGCAGCGTAGCCAGCTGAGGCGCGCGTTTTATGAGCAGGGGTTGGATAAGCTGGATCGTGATCAGCTGAAGCCGGAAGAAGATTGGCGCGATTTCACCGGCCTGTACCCGGCTTCTCAAGAGAAGTTCTTGGAGTGGCGTAAGGCGGCTACTGTTCTGGGCGACCTGTTGGCTGAGGCTATCGAGGACGACTCTATTGCGGTGGTGAGCCCGCTTCGTTTGCGTCCGCAGAATGGCAGGGTGCATAAGGACACTATCGCCGCGGTGAAGAAGCTGACTTTGGGCTCTTCCTGGTCTGCTGATGCTGTGAAGCGCATTGTTGACCCGGAGATTTACCTGGCGATGAAGGACGCTCTCGGTAAGTTGAAGGAGCTTCCTGAGGACGCTGCCCGTACGCTTGAGCTGTCGGATGGCCGCTTTGTTGAGGCTGATGATGAGGTGCTGTTCTTCCCAGAGAGTGCTGCGTCGATTCTGACTCCTCGTGGTGTGGCCGAGATTGGTGGGTCGATTCATCATGCTCGCTTGTACGGATGGCTGACGAAGAAGGGTGAGCTGAAGTTCGGCATGCTCCGCGTGTATGGTGCGGAGTTTCCGTGGCTGATGCGTGAGAACGGTAGCCGTGATATTTTGCATATGCCTATTCACCCGGGTTCTCAGTCTTTCCGCGGTATGCAGGATGGTGTGCGCAAGGCGGTTGAGAGTGGCGAAGCGGTTGAGTTTGGGTGGATTACTCAGGATGATGAGTTGGAGTTTGATCCTGCTGATTACATTGCCCACATGCGGCAGAATGCGCTTAGGAAGTTTCTGGAATTCATGCCAGAGAATCGTTGGCGTGTTGATGGTTTTAATGATGCTGGACGCCTAAAGATTCGACCGGCGCTATTGTCTTGGGAACAGCTTCCCTATGAAATCCAAGTTAAAGTGAAAGCAGGTACCTTGAATGAGGACGAAAAGAACCTAATCAAGATTGTTAAAGATGGCACCCTTGTATCTGTCGGCGATTTCTTCCAGCTGGCAACTTTGAAAGTTATCCGCCGTAATAACTTGGGTTTCCCTCGTTGGCGCGGCAACGGTAGCCTGCCGACTTCGTTCGAGGTTCGTTCTTCGGCGTTGCGCGCTCTGGGTGCGGAAGGCTAGGAGAGCGTGATGGATAGTAAGTGGCGTGTTCTTGATTTCACTGCCTATGAGGGCTTCCTGTCGTATGAGAGGGGGCGAATCGTGGCGGGGGAGCGGAGCACGCCACTTGCTGAGGTTGATTTTATTCTCCTTGGCATGGGGTGCTCCTGGGGCTACGGTCTGGTGGCTGGTCTGGAACGTTTTGATGTTGCTGCTGCGATTTGTGATTGGCGTAATCAGCCGATTTCTACGTTGTATCACTGGTCTGAGAATACGAAGGTGTTTACTCGTCATGAGGCTCAAGCTGAGTTGAGTGTGCCGCGTGCGAAGAATGCGTGGATGCAGATTGTGAAGGCTAAGCTTCGTGGTCAGGCGAATTGTCTTGAGGTTATGGGGCGGCCGGGTGCTACGGATATTCGTGCGTTGGCTCGTTCGGTGCGTTCTGGTGACCCGTCAAATGCTGAGGCTCAGGGGGCGCGCCTATATTGGGGAGCGTTCCTTCCAGAACAGGGATTCCGCCGTCAACAGCTCTCGGATGACGTGGTAAATGGCATGTTGAACTATGGATACACGATTCTTCGCGGGAGGGTTTTGACTCGTGTGATTTCTGCGGGTTTGTGCCCTACGTTGTCGCTGTTCCACCGTCATCGTTCCAATGCGTTTGCGTTGGTTGATGATTTGGTGGAGCCGTTCCGCCCTGCTGTGGATTATGCGGTGTATCAGTTGATTTCTGCTGGTTCTACTGAGTTGGGTCGGCAGGAGAAGGTTGCTCTGGTTCAGGTATTGTCTGATGCGGTGAATGCTGATTCGCCGTTTAAGCTCCGTACTGTGATGGAGGATTTTTGTTCTGAGTTTGCTCTCTATGTTGAGGGTAAGCGTGATAGGTTGTCGGTTCCGGTGTGGGAGCTGACTGCTGTTGAGGAGTCGTGTGAGGATGGCTGATCCTGTGTGGTTGATGGTGATGTTTGATTTGCCGGTGAAGACGAAGAGTGAGCGGAAGTTGGCGAATCGTTATCGTCATGTTCTGCTGGATTTAGGTTTTGACCGTATGCAGTTGAGCGTGTATGCGAAGTACTATCTGAATGGGAATGCGACGGGTTCTGATTTGTTTCGGTTGCAGGTTGAGGTTCCGCCGGGTGGTGCGATTCGTATTATGCGTTTTACGGATGCTCAGTGGGCTGGGTCGATTCGCCATTTGGGGCCGGAGGTGCAGCAGATGGAGGATAAGCCGGAGGCTTTAGATATTTTCTAGCGGAGCTTCACAAAAATGAGCCGGTGGGGCAGCGACTAAACATGGTCGTTGCCCCACCGGCTCATTTTTCCTTTTGGACCTCGTCTAGAGAGGAGCTCCGAGGCAGGTATGGGGCAGTTTTTCTTTCGAAAAACTGCCCCATTTATGCCCCTGACTAGGGGAAATACTTGATTACTTAAGTATATCAAGGGGTATTTAGAAAGAATCCCAACTAACACCTGGAACGTAACGTCTAGGGACATAAGTATATCAAGGGGTATTTAGAAAGAATCCCAACGACTCGAGTTGTACTTCAACGGCGCACCTAAGTATATCAAGGGGTATTTAGAAAGAATCCCAACGCTAAACATTGCGGGGCTCATCCATAGATAAGTATATCAAGGGGTATTTAGAAAGAATCCCAACGAAAGCTGCGCGTATTATTTGGTCGGGTTAAGTATATCAAGGGGTATTTAGAAAGAATCCCAACATGACCGCGCGGGTTAGCTTGTCGAGGTTAAGTATATCAAGGGGTATTTAGAAAGAATCCCAACGTGGAGGTCATGGGAAGTAGCGCGTGCTTAAGTATATCAAGGGGTATTTAGAAAGAATCCCAACGAAGACGGCGGCACCCACCGTACCGGAATAAGTATATCAAGGGGTATTTAGAAAGAATCCCAACTATGACCGGTGGGTGGGTTCTGGGGGGTTAAGTATATCAAGGGGTATTTAGAAAGAATCCCAACGTTGACGCACCCGGAAAACGAAACGCCTTAAGTATATCAAGGGGTATTTAGAAAGAATCCCAACACCCAGCTAATCTCCCGCCGCTCATAGCTAAGTATATCAAGGGGTATTTAGAAAGAATCCCAACGCTTTCGCCGCGTTTTGTGGTGGAGGGTTAAGTATATCAAGGGGTATTTAGAAAGAATCCCAACTACCACTGGAAGCACCCCCGCACTGGCCTAAGTATATCAAGGGGTATTTAGAAAGAATCCCAACTCTTTCATGTCGTCATCGTCATCTCATCTAAGTATATCAAGGGGTATTTAGAAAGAATCCCAACATCGAAGTCGTTTTACCGGCCTGAGTCGTAAGTATATCAAGGGGTATTTAGAAAGAATCCCAACGAACCATCCCCGCCGCGCTTAAACGAATTAAGTATATCAAGGGGTATTTAGAAAGAATCCCAACGGTGCGGGTGTAGAGCGCCTTTTTCTGGTAAGTATATCAAGGGGTATTTAGAAAGAATCCCAACCAGAAAAAGACCTAGAACATGGAGTGATTAAGTATATCAAGGGGTATTTAGAAAGAATCCCAACTGCCATTTCGCCCGCGTCCAGGTGTAGGTAAGTATATCAAGGGGTATTTAGAAAGAATCCCAACGAGGCCGCGTCGCACAGCTCGATAATGTTAAGTATATCAAGGGGTATTTAGAAAGAATCCCAACTCAAGCGGCTTACCGACACACACACCAATAAGTATATCAAGGGGTATTTAGAAAGAATCCCAACTTCGATATGAGCGGTGACTGCTGCGATGTAAGTATATCAAGGGGTATTTAGAAAGAATCCCAACATCACAGACACGGCTCTACAGGCCGCAGTAAGTATATCAAGGGGTATTTAGAAAGAATCCCAACAGCGGATACAGGGTGGGGGTGCAGGGTGTAAGTATATCAAGGGGTATTTAGAAAGAATCCCAACCACATTCTGCTACGTGCAACGGGCGGCGTAAGTATATCAAGGGGTATTTAGAAAGAATCCCAACAAAACCGCTGACACCGACCAGGAGCAGGTAAGTATATCAAGGGGTATTTAGAAAGAATCCCAACGGAGAGATGGACTGCCGCGCTTGCGTAGTAAGTATATCAAGGGGTATTTAGAAAGAATCCCAACTGCCGCCGCGTCTGCCCTCAGCTTCTCCTAAGTATATCAAGGGGTATTTAGAAAGAATCCCAACGTCTTCATGGCTTCCAGGCGTTCCGGTCTAAGTATATCAAGGGGTATTTAGAAAGAATCCCAACGGGTGTCCCAGCGAGGGGTTCGCCTGGCTAAGTATATCAAGGGGTATTTAGAAAGAATCCCAACACTACAAGCCGTTTATTAGCGGCGGCGATAAGTATATCAAGGGGTATTTAGAAAGAATCCCAACGTTATGGTTCGCTTCCCGTTCTTTGACCTAAGTATATCAAGGGGTATTTAGAAAGAATCCCAACGGTCTCGCGCGATTCAATGGATACAGCATAAGTATATCAAGGGGTATTTAGAAAGAATCCCAACGCTATCCCCGCGGACTTCTGGGAGCAGTTAAGTATATCAAGGGGTATTTAGAAAGAATCCCAACCTAGGTAGCGTGCATTTGCAGGGCGCGGTAAGTATATCAAGGGGTATTTAGAAAGAATCCCAACATTTCGAGACGCTGCCGAATACTCTTAATAAGTATATCAAGGGGTATTTAGAAAGAATCCCAACTTCAGTATTACGGGTAGTATTGCCCCGGTAAGTATATCAAGGGGTATTTAGAAAGAATCCCAACCACAGCGGCAACGGTACCCAAGAGCTCGTAAGTATATCAAGGGGTATTTAGAAAGAATCCCAACGGGTTGGGGGTCGGTGACGTTGTCTTGGTAAGTATATCAAGGGGTATTTAGAAAGAATCCCAACTCTAAGGACGCACAGGGCAATTTTGCTAATAAGTATATCAAGGGGTATTTAGAAAGAATCCCAACTTCGCCCCACTTTTGAACCGGGCTTTTGTAAGTATATCAATGGGTATTTAGAAAGAATCCCAACCGAAGAGTGAGAGAGGTGTCGGGTCGATTAAGTATATCAAGGGGTATTTAGAAAGAATCCCAACGAGGCAGACGCCGGGCGACACGCAGCCTTAAGTATATCAAGGGGTATTTAGAAAGAATCCCAACTGCTAGTGCGTCGATTACGGCGGTGGCATAAGTATATCAAGGGGTATTTAGAAAGAATCCCAACAGCCGCCGCCCCCATCGATTCGGAGGGATAAGTCTATCAAGGGGTATTTAGAAAGAATCCCAACCCACAACACCGGTTGCAGGCAGCGTTGCTAAGTATATCAAGGGGTATTTAGAAAGAATCCCAACCAGGTTCTGAAGGGTAGCGCGATTCCGCTAAGTATATCAAGGAGTATTTAGAGAGAATCTCAATAGGGAGGGAGCCCTGCCCTGTGTGCTTCTAAGTATATCAAGGGGGGCATGTAAAAAAAGGGGAAATTATAAAGCTTTTATTGAGTCTTTGTGTATTATTATTGAAAATTATGTATTTTGAGATTTGTAAGAAAAATATGGAATTGGGTGTATAGATGAGGCCCCTCGACCCGCAGTGGTAAGCTGCAGGCCGAGGGGCCTCCTCATGCATTAGTGTTAGCTGGTAGAAAGGTCAGTGCCCGAAAATCAGGGAACCGCCCCCTACGCCACCGCCACGGTACCCTTGGCTGCGGTACCGTTTCGGGTCCACAGCAGGAGCGCTGCCACACTGTTGATGATGTAGAAAATGTACTTGCCGACGTTCGCGAAGTTACCCTGGGTCAGTGCCTTGATGCACTGCACGGTGTTGTACAGGAACCAGAATTGCCACTGCATCGTCAGCTTCAGCGCGTTCAGAATGTTCGCTGACAGGGAGAGACCAAACACTACGGTCGTGATCCAGAACAGGAACGAGGTCTGACCGCGGTAGCCAATGTAGTTCGCTACCAGGGAGAACGCGAACGAACCCGCCACAATACCGCCAATAATCAGCTGGCCCTTCGTGCCGGTCGGCGGTTCCATCGCCTTGCCGCGTTCGGAGTTCTGCCACCTACGAATTGCGAAGGTGTACACGATAAAGGTCACCGGGTAGGTGATGATTGCTGCCTTGTTGCCCATAATGTAGTCAATCGCGCCAGACAGTGCCGTGTTAATAATGCCGAGCACGTTGCCGATGTTTGAGAGGCGGCCGGTCAGGCGGGTAGACATCATTGAAATACCCACGTTAATCACGGAAATCACGCCGAGGGGAATGAAGTTCGTAATCGGGCCCCAGTCGACGTATTTGTCGAGGGTGGTGCCCAGGTATCCTGAGGCGATTGCGATGGCGATGACCAGTGCCACGCCGAAGAGGTCGGCGTACTTGGACTTGGCGAAAAAGAGGAGGGCCTTCTCAGAGAATTCCTTGGCCTCCATGGGTAACTCCTTTGTTAGGATATAGAAACAGTGATAGGGTACCAATAACTATAACTCTTTGAAAAGGGTTTGAAACGGCGTGTCGCACACAAAACCTCAGAACCCCACATATTCCATACCCCGGAACACCTCGGCGCAGAGCGGTTCAAAGCCACCCCATCAAGAACCCATGCCAACTTCCGGCAAACCTTGCCAGATATCGCCCCTACTTCGTTGAACATCAAAAATGGGCGTAAAATCACCGCCGTTTCATCTTCGCTTTAAACGGGACCTTAAGGTACGCTAGATGACTGGGTCAGGGAACTCGTGCCGGTCTCGCTCACCGCACATCCGCCCGACAGACACCCGCACCCCGCACGCTGCGTCTCACTCACGCACACAGGGGAGGGAACTACCGTATCGGCCTCACTCACCGTTTACGCCGCTGTCCGTGCGTCCTGCCACCCGTAACTCACTCAACTCAAACAAGAACTGAATAGGACAATCATGCCCTTGCTTAACCATCGACTCTCACGACGATTCTTCGTAAAGGGTGCTTCCGCCGCCGCAGCCGCAGGCGCACTTGCCCTGCAGGCACAGGCCGCTCATGCAGACGAAGCTCCCGCAAACCTTGCCCCGGCAACCGAGGAAGCTAAAGGTCCGCGCCTCGTTATTCAGCGCGCCACCATCACTGAAACCGGTATGACCGTCAACTACGCTGCACACGGTCTGCGCGAATTCCTCACCGAAGGCACCACCCTGACCGTACGCCACGGCTACGTTCGTAACGACTCTTTCGAAACTCTGCGCTCCTGGCCGCTCACTCCCGAATTTGACGGTGACGCTGACAGCTTCAGCGGTAGCGACCAGTTCCCCATCGAGCTGATGCAGGGTGAGGGCGTTGATCACGCCCTGCAGCTGGATATTTGCTCCGACCCGTGGGGTCAGGAGATTGCCCACCAGATTGCTGCGCGCATCCCCGTGGCTGAGACTAAGATCCTGAAGACTTCTTTCGAGGATGTTCCGGGTAGCCACCCGTTCGCTGAGGATATCCGCATGGCGAACCAGAAGAAGTGGCTGATGCCGAACCCGCAGACTGGCGCGTTTGAGCCGGACCGCCCTGTGACCCGTGAGGAGCTTATTGCTCTGCTGAACCACGCTGCAGGTCACGCTGGCGTGAGCGAAAACTCGGATGTTGCACCCTTCGCGGATGCGGCAGGCCGCCCGACCGCGAACGCGTTGCACTGGGCTCGTGACCGCAAGATCACCGAGCCGCTCACCGGTGGTGACAAGATTGACCCGACCGCACCGGTTTCTCACGAGGAGCTGGCGGCTGTGCTGTTCCAGTACAACGCGGAGGTTCAGCTGACCGAAATGAAGGAGGGCGCTGGTTCTCGTTTCCGCGACGTGCTCGGTGCTGGTACTCTGCACCGTTACGTTGCGTGGGCTGGCGCGAACGACATCGTGCTGGATGCTTCGGGTGTGTTCAACCCGACCGCGCCGACTACTCGCGCGGAGCTGGCTCGTTTCATTCGCCGCTACAAGCTGCAGAACCTGCTGTTCACTGACTTCTCGTATGTCTCCTAATTTTTAGTCACCCCGGCACTGTGTCACTTCGGCGCTGTGTATTGGGGTGCGTGAAACCCCCGTCTTCTGGCTTTGCTGGAGGCGGGGGTTTTGCTGTGCCATGTCGTGCCTCGCTGCTGTATTGCCGCACTTCGGGGAGTTTTAGTGGGGGAGTTTTAGTGACAGGCTGTGCCTGGCATATGAAATTTTGCGTTATATATACCTAAAATCTTGCAAAATCCTGTGCGCTAAGTAAGTATTACCTAGAAGGTAAGTTAATGGTTGCCTTACTAAATACTGTGTGAAGACTAGTTTCCTTCCTCGTGGGCCCACGAAACCCACACCAGAGAGCAGGGAAAACGCGGTACCTCACCACCCGTCGGTGGCGGAGAGACGCACCTCCACACACCACCCACGAAAAAGGACATACATATGAAGCTCGCATCAAGCAAGGCATTCAAGGGCCTCGCCGTTGGATCGCTGGCACTGGCAATTTCCGGCGTTGCCACCATCCCCGCATCGTTCGCGGCAGAATCCACCCGGGCAGCAAGCCAGAGCAGCGACGCTCGCACCATCACCGACAAGGCGATGGCAAAGATCACCCAGGGCCTGCCCGGTCAGTTCCAGGTCGCATACTCCAAGAAGACCAACAAGATTTGGGTTGCGGGCACTGCAGACCGCGACGAGCACGTTTCCACTATCGCTCGTATTGACGCGAACTCCCTGAAGATTGAGGCAGTTGCTGAGCTGCCCATCGTCCAGGACGCGAAGGGCTACTCCTACGAGGGTGCGTACGGTATCACCGTCGATGACGAGGAAGGTACCGTGTGGGTGACCAGCACCCGCGATAACTCCGTTGCCGTGTACGATCAGGCGACCATGAAGCAGCTGTGGACCAATGCGGGTCTGAGCAAGGACGACCCGAACTGGATTGAGCACCCCCGCGAGGTGCGTGTCGATCACGAGTCGGGTAAGGCTTTCGTGACCGGTCGCTTCTTTGTCTCGGCTATCGATCTGAAGACCAAGCAGGTTGAGAAGATTCAGCTTGAGGGCGCACCCGATGGCGGTACCCGCTACATCAGCATGAACATTCTGGTGGACGGCGGTAAGCTGTACGTGCCCGAACGCACCGGCGGCAAACTCTTCGTGATCGACACCAAGACCTTCAAGGTCGAGAAGACCATCTCTGTGAAGGGCGATAAGGACGGCGAGGTTCGCCCCTCCGACGTGGCTATTGACCACTCCCAGAACGAAATTTACGTCTCCTCCCAGGGTGTGAAGGGCGAGAACTCCGGTGTATCCGTGTACGATGCGACCACCCACGAGTTCAAGAAGTTCATCCCCTTCGGCACCCAGGCGCTCTCGCTCGATAACGATGAGGCCAACGACCTGGTGTACGTGACCGACTTCGGCACCGGCAAGGTGGGCGTGATTGACGGCGGCGCAGCGGACAAGCTGATTGCCGAGGTCGCCATGAATGGCGGCAAGGCAAACGACCTGGTCGTACTGCCCAACGGCTCCGTAATCGCTGTGGACAAGCAGGCTGGCGCAACCGCAACCGTGCCCTACGTCCTCGACGGCACCACCGGCACCGTCAGCACCTCCAACAAGGTGACCAGCAAGCCTTCTAAGGACAAGCAGGGCAACGAGGTTCCCGCCAAGACCTCCGACATTCAGGCGAACTCCATCCTGAAGTTCAAGGTCACCGCAACCGCAGGCGACAACTCCGAGGTCAAGCAGGTCACCCCCGAAAACCGCGAGTTCCAGGGCTACCCGGCAACCGCCACCAAGACCAAGGCAACCGACTCTACCACCCCCTCCACCGAGGCACACCGCACCGTGGATGCAAACGGTAGCGTTGCGAACATCATTCAGGGTCTGCCCGGCCAGTTCCAGGTCGGCTACTCCAAGAAGAACCACAAGCTGTTCGTACCCACCGTGGGTGCGCGCGGCGGCCTCGCTTCCTCCCTGGCACGCGTGGATGCAGACACCCTGCAGACCGAGGCATTCGCCGAGCTGCCCGTGAAGAAGAACGACAAGGGCCAGTACGGTTACACCTCCGCGTACGGCGTGACCGTTGATGACGTGGACGGCACCGTCTGGGTCACCAACACCACCGACAACTCCGTGGCAGTGTACGACCAGCAGACCCTCAAGCTCATCTGGACCAACGAGGGCGTGAAGAAAGACGACCCGAACTGGATCGAGCACCCCCGCTCCGTTCTGGTTGACCACGAGTCCGGCAAGGCATTCGTGACCGGCCGCTTCTTCGTATCCGCAATCGACCTGAAGACCAAGCAGGTTGAGAAGATTCAGCTCGAAGGCGCACCCGACGGCGGTACTCGCTACGTGAGCATGAACCTGTTCCTGGACGGCGGCAAGCTGTACGTGCCCGAGCGCACCGGCGGCAAGCTCTTCGTCGTGGACACCAAGACCTTCAAGGTTGAGAAGACCATCCAGACTCAGGGTGAGGACTCCACCGTTGAGGTTCGCCCCTCCGACGTGGCGGTGGATCACTCGCTGAATGAGATTTACGTCTCTTCCCAGGGTGTGAAGGGCGTCAACTCCGGTATCTCCGTGTACGACCTGAACACCGGCGAGTTCAAGAAGTTCGTCAAGTTCGGCACCCAGGCGCTCGCACTGGAGCACGATGAGGATCGCGATCTGGTGTACGTGACCGACTTCGGCACCGGCAAGGTGGCTGTCTTCGACGGCCGCGCTGACGAGGTCATCGGCGAGGTCGAGATGAACGGCGCAGCCGCGAACGACGTGACCCTGCTCAAGGACGGCTCCGTGCTGGTTCTCGACAAGAAGGACCGCGACGAGAAGGTGACCCTGCCCTACGTTCTCAACGGCACCACCGGCGAGATTACCACCGCCAGCGAGTACACCACCCTGCCCACCAAGGACCGCCAGGGTAACGACGTTCCCGCATCGGTTCAGCAGCTGAAGGCTAACTCGATTCTGAAGTTCAAGGTTGGTGTGAAGGACACCGACGCGAGCGCAGCTCCGGTGGGCATCACTCCGACTTCGCTGGACTTTGCGGGTTACCCGACGGTGACCGGTGTGAAGGCTGAGGAATCGAAGCCTGCAGACCCGAAGCCTGCTGACCCGAAGCCTGCAGATCCGAAGCCTGAGGATAAGAAGTCTGACGCTAAGTCTGAGAACACCGCAGAGGCTAAGGATCAGACCTCCAAGGACCAGGCATCTCAGTCTGATTCGAAGTCTGACGCTAAGACCGGTGCACAGGACTCCAAGTCTGCTCCGGATGCTGTGAAGGCTGATAAGTCCGGTTCGGCTGTGAAGAACGGTGGCTCCTCTGCAGGTGGCTCCGATAATTTGGGCAGTGGCTCCTCGGTAGCTAAGAGCGACGCAGGTTCCTCGCAGGCTAGCTCTTCGCGTGGCGCTTTGGCGAACACCGGTGCTGACGCTGTGATGCCGCTGGTTGCTTTCGCTTCTGTGGCTCTGATTGCGGGTGCTGCTCTGGTGATGCGCCGCCGCAAGGCATAAAGTGTAGCGTTTAGCTTTCGGGCTTGAATGCTCGATGTAACGCGTGAGAAGGCGGGTATTTTCTCTTTCGGATTCTTCGAATCTGGGGGAGGGGTACCCGCCTTTTGCATGCCTGCTTGGGCTAATGCTGGGCAGGGGTTTTAAAACATATTTATATATGTGCACTTGTCTGTAAAAATATAGGTTTTGAATGTCGAAAAAATGTGTGGCCCGAGGTGAATGTTGCTGGCGCGCCTCACCTAAACTTTTACATTAATGTGTAAATATAAAAGCATCACAACACCCCTTGTGGACAGGGTTTTTGCCTGCAAGAGCAAGGAAAAACCCCGGAAGCAGCTCAACCTTCACGTGATACTGGAGGCGAATTAGGGGCTCACTCATAAAAATACAAAACACACCCACGTCGCTGCTTGTATTTTCCTGGGAAAACACTGAGGATTAGAAGGTAGGTAAATTTATGCGTTACCTGCATTTCTGCTTTTCGTGCCGTCGAATATGTCACCGCATATTCACGGGTGTCTCGTTAGCATTCGCATGCGGCATGTGAGCACTTCCGTTACACATTTGAAGGACACACATTGAACCTCACTCCCTCCTCGGGTAAAGCACTGAAGGGGCTCGCAGTTGGCTCCCTCGCGCTCGCAATCTCCGGCGCAGCCATGATTCCTGCCTCCTTCGCAGCACCGAATAACGCACATCAGACCGCTTCCCCCAGCGCATCGACTCCTTCCACCGCATCGCTGAGCCGCGTTGTTGACACTTCCGCATCCGTCGCGCAGATTACCCAGGGTCTGCCCGGCCAGTACCAGGTTGCCTACTCCAAGGCGACCAACAAGATCTGGATGGTCGGCGTGGGTGCACGCGGCGACCTCGCCTCCACTATTGCTCGTGTCAACGCAGACACTCTTCAGATTGAAGAAGTGGCAGCGCTTCCCTTCGAGCTGGATAAGAACGGCGAATTTGGCTACGTTTCCGCGTACGGCATCACTGTTGATGATGTGTCCGGCACCGTGTGGGTTACTAACACCACCGACAACTCCCTGTCTGTGTTCGACCAGAACACCATGGAGCAGATTTGGACTAACCACGGCATTGCCGAGAGCGACCCGAACTGGATTGAGCATCCCCGCTCCGTGCTGGTGGATCACAACTCCGGCAAGGTGTTCGTGACCGGTCGCTACTATGTGTCCGCTATCGACATGAAGACCTTCGAAGTTACTAAGCTGCAGCTGGAGGGTGCCCCCAATGGCGGTACCCGCTACGTTGGCATGAACATGACCGTTGACGGCGACAAGCTGTACGTGCCCGAGCGCACCGGCGGCAAGGTCTTCGTCATCAACACCCACACTTTCAAGACCGAGCAGGTTATCCAGACCCGTGGCGAGAACTCCTCTGTTGAGGTTCGTCCCTCTGACGTCACCATTGACCACTCCGAGAACGAAATTTACGTCTCCTCCCAGGGCGTGGATGGTGTGAACTCCGGTATCTCCGTCTATGACCTGACCACTGGTGCGTTCAAGAAGTTCGTCAAGTTCGGCACCCAGGCGCTGTCCATGGAGAACGACGAGGGCCGCGACCTGGTGTACGTGACCGACTTCGGCACCGGTAAGATCGCCATCTTCGACGCTAAGACCGACCGTGTAATCGGTGAGGTTGAGATGAATGGCGGTAAGGCTAACGACCTGACCATCGCCGAGGACGGCTCCGTCATCGCAGTGGATAAGCAGGATATCGCCAACACCACCGCGGCGGTACCCTACGTGCTGAACGCGAAGACTGGCGACGGCTCCCTGACCGACACCTACACCTCCAAGGCGACCGTGGATCGTAACGGCAAGGCTGTTCCTTCCTCGCAGCAGAAGCTGGTTCCGAACTCCATCGTGAAGTTCTACACTGAGGTTTCCGAGGGCGAGTTCACCTCCACCGCGACTATTAATCCCGCAAAGGTTCCCTTCCAGGGTTACCCGAAGCAGGCTACCGCAGTGCTGATTGACCCCACCCTGAACTTCGCTGAGGGTACCGTCGATATTACTCGCCCCTATACCTTCCACGTGTCCGGCTACGACTATGATAAGCCGCCGGCCGAAGGTCTCCGCCTGTTCCTCGTCAAGGAGGGTGAGTGGTCGATGGGTTATGACAAGCTGACCGATAGCGAATTGGCAAACATTCAGAAGGTCTCCACTATCGTTCCGGCAAGCGCGTTCGTCTACAACTCACGTACCGGCAAGTACTCCTTCGAGGCAACTCTGCGTGTTCCTGCGAACACCATGCAGTACAGCCAGGGCTACCTGCTCGGCACCGTCACTGCTGGTTCTGATGTTGCTACCAACCGCAATTACGATTCGGCTGTTTCGCTGATTGTTAATGACGCGAAGGATGCTGGCAACGCAGATAACCGCAATGAGGCTGATGAGCCGGCATTCCCGACTTCCCCCTCCGCTGAGCCTTCTGCTTCCGCGTCTGCACCTGCAGTAGCAGAGAAGCCTGCGGCTGAGCAGTCGAAGGATGAACCTTCGAAGACCGAGGAAGCTAACGACCAGCTGGGAACTACTACGAAGACCGCGCCGCTGAAGAACTCTTCTTCGGCGAAGTCTGAGTCTCAGCCTAAGAGCTCCGGCGTTGATTCTCAGGTGAGCGCTTCTGCGACCAAGTCTGCGCCTCAGAGCAAGGGCTCGCTGGCTAAGACTGGTGCTCAGAGTGTTCTGAGCCTGGCGGCTGTCGGTGCATTTGCGCTGATTGCTGGTGCTGCTGTGATGGTGCTTCGCCGCCATAAGGCATAGTTTTTTGCTCTAGTTTGAGCGGATGCGCCCCGTACACTGTGCGGGGCGCATTTTTGTGCCTTGAAGCCGTGGCGTTTTGTGAGGTGTTTATTGGGTGGAGGCGGGGTGTGGTGGCGGTGGAAGCTGCCGGGGGAGTGCCTGGTGTAGCTGGAAAAGAGCCTGTATGGTGGGTCTTGCACTCGGTGTAAAATATGTGACTCAATTCACCGCTTTTCGATTTGGTTGTTTTCGGGAACCTCTGTATAGTTATATGTGTTGCCAGGGAGACCTGGTAAAAGAGATGTAAATCTCACGGCCCCATCGTATAGCGGCCTAGTACTCCGCCCTCTCACGGCGGCAACACCGGTTCAAATCCGGTTGGGGTCACACTAGGAAATAAACCCTCAGTCTTCTGACTGAGGGTTTATTTGTTTATCCGGTGAAAGTATAAAAAGCGAGAAGCCACATGTGTTTGAAACACATGTGGCTTCTCGGCGGTATAGGGGAGCCAGAACCTACTGTGCCGACGCCTCAGCAGAAGCAGTAGTAGTCTCCGCCGAACCTGCAGCGGTCGCCTCCGCAGAAGCGCTCGGGCTCAGCGACGGAACCGGCGAAGCAGACGCAGTACCCGGAGCACGACGCACCATACGCCACGTGCCGTCCTGGTAGTGCGCCACAATCTGACCAGCCACCGGCTTACCCGGGTACTTGAACACCTCGGTCAGCGGTTGCACACGATCATTGGTCTTGCTGTACACACCAGCACCCTCAGCACCATCAATCACCATCTCGGATGCCCACGTGTAGTAGCCGGTGCGAGTATCCTTAGTCGGGCGGTCAGCAGCCAGCGACAGAACCATCGGACGCTCCGAACCGATAACCCAGCCGCTCTCCGAAGCGTACATGCTCTGGAAGAACTCAGCCACAGTCGAGTAGTCACCGGTGTGGTCAATGTTCGTGAAGCGGGTACCGTCACCGGTCAGCAGCAGGTAGTTCAGGGTAGCCTGCCAGTACGCGATGAACGCGTGCAGACCCTCAACACTGTTCTCACGCAGCTTCACCGGCTCAACCGGGATCGCAACGTTGACAGCCTTGTGCTCCTTGGTGCCGGGCTCAAAAGTGCCGGTGGAGGAGTAGTCGGCAAGAACGACCTCACCCTTCATGCTGGGGCCAGGCTCAATGGTGGTGGTTGCCTCAGCGGTGGGGGAGACGGATGCGGTCGCGCTAGCGCTCGCGGTCGAAGACTCGGTAGCGGATGCGCTCGCGGTCGCTGAAGACTCGGAGGAAGACTTGGAAGAGCAAGCGGCAAGAAGCGCTGCGGTGCCCAGGCCCAGTGCGGTCAGGGCGGTGCGGCGGGTATACATGGTAGACATGGGGCTCTTTCTGAGGTGAATAAAGTATGTGCCGGTATTGAACTAATTCCAGAATATCGCAGGGGAGCGGTCAGCCCAATGTTGTGTGCGCCTCCAATGCCGTAAAAGTGGCGGTAGATGACGAAAAACACGGGACCCAGAGATTCTCACACGACTACGATATGGCCGGGGTTCTAAACGGAGGCACCGGAGTTGCTGCCGCTTGAGCTGGGCGAGCTCGTTGTAAGTTTGGCTGGTTCATTTCGAACCGTCCAGGCGCCATTCTGATACTCCAAGATAAAGAAGAACTCATAATCACCGGGGCCGCTACTCAATGAGGCCATGGTGAGTTCCCTGCCATCTGTGTAGTGAATCTTTGCTTCCTTGTTATATCGGCCAACACCCAGCCAGCGGTATTGTTGTTCGTCAACCTTCTGTGGTGCGTCCTCGGTCAGCTCTGCTGAGAACGGCGCATCAGTGCCGTATATCCAGCCAGTGTTCTTCTCATAAAATTCGACGAAAGGTTCGGCCTTGTAGATATCGTTCCGGTTCGTATCCACAGCCTTAAAGGGCTCAATGTCGCCGGTAATCATAAGGTAATTGAAAGAAGCCAACCAGTAGTTTATGGCGGCGTACATGCCCTCCGTCGTTTTGGCTTTCATCTCTGCAGGAGGGACAGGCTTGGGTGGATTCTCCGCCTTCTTCGAGCTGGTTGCGGGAATGTAGGTGCCGCGTGATTCGTAGCCGTTAAACTTCAGCTCGCCCTTGTAGGAGCGCTGTTCCTCGGGCGTGCTCTGGTCGCTGAGCGGGCGGATATCGCTGGCGCAGGCGGTCAAGGAGGCGAGCGCGGCGGTGGCGGCGATGCCAAAGGCGGCGCGTCGGGTCACGAAGGTGGACATAAGGTACCCTTCAATAGATTATCGGTGTATCTATTTCAGGGTACCTTAGTGTATTTGGTTATGTTTATGATTTCTTCGTTGTTAAACCTTGGAAAATACTATAAAAGCTACGTTAGCTAACGAAAAGTGCCGTTTACCAGGGGAAAGTGTCACCATCTTCTTATGCTGCCGCTTTCCTGCGCTGGCATTTTGCCACGTTGCAGCTGTTCTGCGCAGGTATTTTCCTATGCTGGTATCTTGCCGTGCTACTGTGTCCTAAACGTTGAGGCCAGAACCGCTTCCGCCCGAGGATCCGGGGGAAGTCGTCGAGGAACTCTTCGTCTCAACGGTGACCATCCACGCATCGTCTCGGTATTTCAACACAAAAGTGACCTCATCGTCGCTGGAGTCACCGCTCGTATCTGCAATGCGAATGTCCCTGTCCTCGGGCACGTAATGGAGAACGGCGGCTTTGTGGTTACGGCCAATACCCTTCCAACGGTACTGCTCATCGTCAACCTTCTGAGGGGTCTCTTCGATCAGCTCAGCCAAGAGCGGCGTATCGGTGCCGTACATCCACCCCTCATCCTTCGCGTACAAGTCTACGTATATCTTCATCTTCTGTACGTAGATACCGTCTAGGTCCACGTCCTTGAACGGGGTAGCGTCGCCGGTAACCGTCAGATAGTTCAGGGCTGCGAGCCAGTAGCCCAGCGCCGCATACATGCCCGAGGTCGTCTTCGATTTCATGTTCTCGGGAGGAACGGGCATGGGTGGGTTCTCCGCCTTCTTCGTGGAGCTTGCCGGGTGGTACGTTCCAGTGGACTTGTAGCTATTGAACTTCAGCTCGCCCTTGTAGGGGCGCATCGGGTCAACTACGCTCGGGTCCTGTAGCGGGCGGATATCGCTGGCGCAGGCAGTCAAGGAGGCGAGCGCGGCAGCGGCAACAACGCCCAGGGCGGTGCGTCGGGTAACGAAGGTAGGCATGGGAACCCCTCAATAGTTTGTTCGTGTGCTTTTAAGCGTACCTGAGCAGGGTCGTTGACACGCTCGAAGCCTGCATCTGCTCGTCTGGGGGAACAACTCAACACGGCAGCACGCAGGCTATGCAAGCAAAAGCTATGCACACAACAAAAGCCGTGCAAACAAAAAGGGGAAGCCCCCGCACGCAATCTCAACTACATGCAGGAGCTTCCCTTAGATCTAAAAGTGACCGCCCGTAAGAGGCGTTGGTGTTCTAGGCCTTAGACTCATTCTTCTTGGAAGAATCCACATCCGAGGAGTCCTCCTCGCTGACCATGAACCAGGAGCCGTCCTTGTAGTCCATCGCAAAGTTAGTCGCTTCGCTCTTGGAAGATCCCTCCTCGACCAGGGGAGTGGGTTCCTGACCTTCCATGTGGAGCTTCGCCTTGGGGTCCTGGATGAAGCGTCCGATCCAATCGTAGCGGTTGGGGCCACCAGCGACCTTCTTCGGGGCATCGGTCAGAAGTTGAACGGTAACCGGTGCATCCGTGTCGTACACCCAGCCCTTGCCGGTGGAGTACACAAGAACAACATTGTTGTGATCGTTCGCAAACTCGCCGGCAGGGTCAGCTTTCTTGAGCGGCTCGTAATCACCGGTCATGAACATGTAGTTGAAGCTTGCCACCCAGTAGCTGAGGAACTGGTACATGCCCTCAATAGTTGCCTCGTTCATCTTCTCCGGAACAATAGGTTTCGGCACGTTCTGCGCCTTCTTCTCAGCCGTGGCAGGAACGTACTCGCCGTTCTTCTCGTACTTGTCGAGCTTCACCGTGCCCTTGTACGACTTCTTAGCAGACTCAGTCGCTGAAGCAGATGCCGAGGCGGATGCGCTCGCAGACCCAGAAGTGCTGGCACTCGCCGAAGCCTCACCGGAGGCGGAGCTATCAGCCAGCGGGCGGATATCGCTAGCACAGGCAGTCAGTGCCGCAGCCGCACCGGCACCGGTAGCAGCCGCTAGTGCGGCACGTCGAGAAAGAAAAGTTGCCATGAAAAATCCTTAAGTAATGTGTAGGACAGGGGAGGAAGCCCTAGACCTTATGAAGCCTGTGAGCGAAGTATACCCCCGCCCTAAGGTGAACTCTGCAAAGATGCTCTAGGCGGTCTTAGAGTTAGCATCATCGGATGCTTTGGTGCTCGGGCTCGCAGTGCCCTGTCCGCGTATCTTAGTGGGGTAAGTGAACCATTTACCGTCCTGATACGACAATTTCAGGTTGGAAAGCTCAGGCTCCATGGAAGTGTTCTGGTACATAGGCCTGTTTCCCTTACCCTCAACATGCATCATCGCCTTAGAGTCCTTGGACAGCGTGATACGCCAGTAGTAGAGGGAGTCGCTACCCGATACCTTCTCAGGTTGCGGGGTCATCATCTCAGCCTGAAGCGCATGCTCCGAACCGTAAAACCACCCCTCATTGGACTCATAAAAAGTCACGTAATCATGGAAAGACTTCACATCCCTGCCGGAAGGGTCAGCCTGCTTCAACGGCTCATCGTCACCGGTGAGCACCAGATAGTTGACGCTGGCAAGCCAAAAACTAAAGGCAGAGTAGGCACCATCAATGCTGTTCTCATGCATATTCGCCGGAGGGAGGGGCTTGGGCACATTCTGCGCCTTGTGCGTCTCATCCGCAGGGATGTACTCGCCTTTCTTCTCATAGTTGTCGAACTTTACCGGCCCCAGATAAGACTTCTCAGAAGAACCACCCGAAGAGACGCTAGCAGAAGGGCTCGCAGACTCAGAAGCGCTGGCACTGGCCGAAGCCTCGCTGGAGGCGGAGCTATCAGCCAGCGGACGGACATCGCTGGCGCAGGCGCTCAGCATCGTAATAGCACCTGCACCGGCAGCTAGTAGGGCTGCACGTCGAGAAAGGAAAGTCTTCATCAGAAATCCTTAAGTAGTGCGTATCAGAAGATGAGGGAAACTAACTATTGTTGTTCAAAAGCATGCGCCACATGCCTTCTTTGTATTCCATGATGAACTTGGTCGTGCGAGGAATCGTCTTTTCCTCCTCAACGATAGTCGCATCAGGCTCACCCTCAATGTGGTACTTAGCGGCAGGATCATACGCGACGGTTACAAGCCACTCATAACGGTCCGGCTTATTAGCAACCGGCTGAAGCTCATTCTCGGCAATCTCAATCTTGTACGGCTGATCCGAACCGTAAATCCAGCCCAGACCCGACTCATAGAGCCTAATCATGGTCTTAGAGTTCTTCAAAAAGGCCTTCGCCGGATCCGCCTTCATTAGCGGCTCAACATCGCCGGTCAGAATCAGATAATTCTGGGAAGCAAGCCAATAACCCATCAGCGCGTAGGCGCCCTCGGGGCTGTTCTCCTTCATCTTCTCCGGGATAAGAGGCTTCGGCACGTTCTGCGCCGGTGCATTCGCACTCGCCGCAATGTAGGTGCCGTTCCGCTCGTAGTTATTGAACTTAATCGGGCCAACATACGAGCCGGGAGTGTGATCATCAGTGGGCGAAGGCGACGCCGAGGCGCTCGCAGAAGAAGCCGCACCAGAAGCAGTAGCAGAAGGCGAACCGGAGGAACCGCCGGAACCCTGCGACCGCGAGTCCTGCGACAGGGGGCGAATATCGCTAGCGCACGCAGTCAGCGCCGCAAGAATACCGGTCGCACCAACCCCCAGGAGAGTACGTCGAGTGAAGAAGGTAGTCATCGGAAGCCCTTCGTTGGAGCCAATACAGAACAAATAACGACGCCCTATAAAGACATATCAGTACGTCAATGTATACACATTTAAGGGTACCCGAGAGCCACCAAATAGCCCCGCGACCACCTCGAATGTTCAGAAAATTAAGACCCCACGCCCAGCGTTTTACCAGGTGCGGGGTCTTATACCATGAGAAATCACCACGAGAGGAAACCCTCCGCCAGACAGCAACTAAGCGGCGCTAGACAGCTCCCACTTGTCGTCCTTGTACTCCAGACGGAACCTCGCGACCTTCTTCTTCGACTCTTCAGCGCTCGTCTCTTTATCAGGCTGACTCCTATAATGCCGCTTCATCTTCGGGTCCATATGGGCGAGGCCCTCCCAAATGAAGGCAGTATTATTGCTGCCGGGAACCTCACGAGGAGCATCAGTCAGCAGCTCAACAATATACGGAGTTTCCGTACCGTACACCCAACCAGCACCCGACGCATACAGCTTGATTGTGCTCTGATACTTCTCCCAGCCGTAGCCCTTATAGTAAACCATCTCAATCGGCTCCGGGTCACCCGTGATCATCAGATGGTTCAAGCTTGCCAGCCAGAAACTCAAGAAAGCGTACGCACCATCAACACTGTGCTCCTTGAAGTTCTCAGGAGGCGCAGGTTTCGGCACATTCTCAGCCGGATTCGTAGCGGTCGCCGCAACATATTTGCCGTTCTCCACATAATTCTCGAAAGTGATGATGCCCTTATACTTCCTGCCCGAAGAGCGAAGACCCGAAGCAGCAGAAGCACTCTCAGACGCCGAAGGAGAAGCGCTCGCAGACGCCGACGCGGAAGCAGTTTCGGAGGCGGTCGCCGCCTCCGACGGAGAAGCCGAGCCGGTACCATCAGCCAGCGGGCGAATATCGCCAGCGCACGCAGTCAACGCAGAAAGCGCGCCAGCAGCAACAACACCCAGGGCAGTACGTCGAGTGAAGAAAGTAGTCATCGGAAGTCCTTCGTTGGAACCTTCACCCCCAGAGCCGTCAGCACGGGCTCACAACCTGCAGGTAAAGACCACATGTAGTACGTCAATGTATATACGTTAAGCGTACCCGAGGCGCCCTCCGCCGAACCCGAACATCCGCGGGGTTTTCCCCTGGGTGTTCCCTGGGTTTCCTACCCTGGGTTTCCTACCCTGGGGTTCCGCAGAGTTTCGGCAGAGTTTTGGCAGAAAGAAACCCCGCCCACGGCGCATTACCGCGGGCGGGGGAGAAGCTCAGCTCAAGCTGTTATGCCTGAACCGTTATGGTGGGGTCTAGACAGAAGACCTAGGCAGCAGAAGAGCTAGAAGAAGCGGAAGCCGACGAAGAAGAGCCTTCATCGCCGGTGAGCATAATCCACTTACCGTCCTTGTATTCCACGGCAACCTTCGCCAGCTTGCCATTCGGGCTAGAAGCGGTCTTAAAGGGCTGGTCAGACTTGCCCTCAATGTGAATCTTCGCATCGGCGCTGTAGTTCATGTATGCCGGCCAGTCGTAACGGGTACCCTTACCGGACGCCTTCTTCGGTGAACCAGTAGTCAGCTCAAGAGTAACCGGGGTATCCGTACCGTACATCCAGCCCAGATCGTTCTCGTACATGATCGTAAGTTCCTGCAGACTCTTCGCATACACATCTGCAGGGTCAGCCTTCTTCATCGGCTCAGTATCGCCGGTCATTAGCGCATAGTTAAAGCTTGCCAGCCAGTAGCCAATGAACGCGTACATGCCATCAACGTTATCTTCGTTCATGTTCCCCGGGGCGAGGGGCTTGGGCACATTCTGCGCCTTCTTCTCGGCAGTGGCGGGAACGTATTCGCCGTTCTTCTCGAAGTTATCGAACTTCACGAAGCCCTTATAGGACTTGTCCGAAGAAGCAACAGCCGAGGCGCTTTCGGAAGCACCCGCGGAAGCAGAGCTAGACGCCGAACCTTCAGCCGTCGGGCGAATATCGCTAGCGCACGCAGTCAATGCAGCCAGCACGCCGGCACCGGTCGCACCCAGTGCCACGCGGCGGGACATGCCAGCAGAAGTGGAGGAAGGGCTCGTCATAATCAGCCTTTCATAGGAAGTCAACAAAGGAAATTGAGTGAGTTGACAACCCCATCATACCGGCAAACAGACAGACATCCATCAGCGGTCGTCATTTGGCGCCGATGACAAAGCAACCTAATACCACTGCAAAGCATCACGAGTCTCAACATAAAGAAACCCCGCCCACGGTGCATTACCGCGGGCGGGGGAGAAGCTCATCTCAAACTGTTATGTCTTCATTCAGTACGACGAGAATCTTATACAGAAGAAGAACTGGAGGAAGAGTCAGAAGCCTTCGAAGAAGAGTCCTCATCGCCGGTGAGCATAAACCACTTACCATCCTTGTACTCCACAATAGCCTTCATCAGCTTGCCGTTCGGGCTAGAAGCCGTCTTAAAAGGTACGTCAGGCTTGCCCTCACGATGGATCTTCGCATCAGGGCTGTCGTTCATGTAAGCTGGCCAGTTATAACGGGTAGTGCTACCGGAAACCTTCTGAGGCGAACCAGTAATCAGCTCAATAGTAACCGGGGTATCCACACCATACATCCAACCCAGATCATTCTCGTACATATACGCAAATTCCTGGAAATCTGTAACATACACATCTGCAGGGTCAGCCTTCTTCATCGGCTCAGTATCACCCGTCATTAGCGCATAGTTAAAGCTCGCCAGCCAGTAGCCAATGAACGCGTATATGCCGTCAACGTTCTGATCGTTCATGTTTGCAGGAACGAGGGGCTTCGGCACATTCTGCGCCTTCTTCTCAGCCGTAGCGGGAACGTACTCGCCGTTCTTCTCGAAGTTATCGAACTTCACAAAGCCCTTGTAGGACTTGCGGGAAGAAGCAGAAGGCGAAGCGCTAGCCGAGGCACTGGGTGAGGCACTAGCTGAAGCGCTCGCGGATGCACTAGCAGAACCGGAAGTAGAGTTAGACGCCGAGCCATCAGCCAGTGGGCGAATATCGCTGGCACAAGCGGTCAACGCGGCAAGTGCACCAGCGGCGGTCGCACCCAGCGCCACGCGGCGGCTCACACGGGTAGATATGGGGGAAGGGCTCGTCATAATCAGCCTTTCAAAAGAAGTCAACAAAGGAAATAGAGTGAGTTGACAACCCCATCATACCCTAAAGTGTGCAAATAGGTATCAAACGTTTCTACTTGTATCCTTTTGCGAAGAAAAACTTCAAAAGCTGCAATGAGTGCACTAGGATGCTGAGGGGCTCGCAGACTCCGTGCTCTTATCAGCATCCTTATCTTTCTGAGTGCTCATAAACCAAGCACCCTCCTTATACTCCACAACAATCCTCATCGCCTGGCCCTGCGCATCCGCCGCCCCAACCAGGGACTTATCGCGGTTATCGCCCTCCGTCAGATGCCTCTTCCCATTCTGATCAACCAGAGAACGGGCACGCCAGAAATAAAGAATACGGTCACCCTCAATCTGCGTGGGAGTATCCGTCGTCAGATACACAGACATCGGCTCACTCGTGTCATAAATCCAGCCGCGCCCCGTCTCATAGAGCTTGACCATCGGCTCAAGCTCCTTATAGTACTCACTACTAGGATCCGTCTTCTTCAACGGCTCAATATCACCCGTCAACGCCAGATAATTAAAACTAGAAATCCAATAGCCAATCAGCGCATAAATACCGTCAATACTCAGCTCCTGCACCTTCTCCGGCATGATCGGTTTGGGCACATTCTGCGCCTTCTTCTCAGCCGTGGCAGGAACGTACTCGCCGTTCTTCTCAAAGTTATCGAAAGTGACCTTACCCTTATACGACTTATTCGCAGACGGCAACGCCGGCGAAGCAGACGGGCTCGCCGAATCAGAAGCGGCAATATCAGCCGGCGGATGCACCGTACGCGCACACGCAGACAACACGGCGGCAAGACCAACACCGCCCGCACCCAACACGGCGCGGCGGCTCAAAGCGACGGGCTTAAAAGAGGAGCTAGTCATCAGCAGTCTTTCGGTGAGGTCAACGGATAAGGGGGAGTGAGTCGACACCCCCATCATACCGGGCGTACCTTATGGCAACCCTAAAGCGCAGGCGAACAACAAATAGCCCAGCGCATATGAAGAAACCCCGTAGCTGCCACACAACAAAAGACAGCTACGGGGTGAACAACGTAATACGCCTCGACCGAACCGGCTGCACCGACTAGCAGAACAGCTAACGGAGCAGATATGCAAAATTACGGCGCGCCTGAGCCACCTTCGGGCTCACCACAAACGCACAATAACCCTGCGCCGGATTCAACGCGTAATAATTCTGGTGATATTCCTCCGCCTCATAGAACACGCCCAAGGGCTTAATCTCCGTAACGATGGGGGAGGGGTACAGCTGCTGAGCACGCGCCACCGCACGCTCAAACGACTCACGCTGCTGCTCATCCGCGTAGAAAAGCACTGAACGGTACTGCGAACCGGTATCCGCACCCTGACGATCCCAGCTCGTCGGATCGTGGCTCGTGAAGAAAATATCCAACACCGTGTCCAGGTCAATCACCTGCGGGTCAAAGCTGAGCTTCAGCGCCTCCTGATGCCCGGTCGTACCCGAACACACCGAACGATAATCAGGGTCGGGAGTATCGCCGCCCGTGTAGCCGCAGACGCTCGCCTCAACCCCGCGGAACTGGCGGTACACCGCATCCAGGCACCAGAAACAGCCGCCGGCAAGAACAACATCAGTCATGATTCCTCCTTGAACTATAAAAACCACACTACCTGAAGAACACCGCCGAGCCGCATAATATTCCTGAGCTACCGCCGAGCCACCTGCCACAATAGAGGTATGACTGAAAAACTAGAAACCCCCACCCTCGCAGAAGTCGTCGATGCCTTCCACACGCTCTTCCCGCCGCAGCTCGCCGTCGGATGGGACGCCTCCGGCCTCGTCGCCGGACGTGGCGCCGCTAAAGTGAGCACCGTCCTCTTCGCAGTAGACGCCCTCACCGCCACCGCCGAAGAAGCCGTAGCTGAAGGCGCGCAGCTGCTCATCACCCACCACCCGCTGCTGCTCCGCGGCGCAAAGTTCATCCCCGACAGCGACTACAAAGGCAACGTTCTGCACACCCTCATCGAGGGCGGATGCGGCCTGCTTGGCGCGCACACCAACGCAGATGCCGCCGTTGAAGGCGTGAACGAAGCACTCTGTGACGCTATCGGCCTGATTGACCGCGAACCGCTTACCGAAGCGCAAACCCAGGTACTCGACGAGCAGGAACACGCGGTAGGCACCGGCCGCCTCGGCACCCTGCCCGAAGAAATCACCCTCAAGGAGCTGGCAGAACGCCTTGCTGCGGCACTGCCCGCAACCGCCGGCGGCCTGCGCATCGCCGGACGCGCCGACCAGCCGATTCGCCGCGTCGCCCTCTGCGGTGGTGCCGGTGACTCCCTCTTCGATGCTGTGCGCGCTACCGACGCGCAGGTGTACATTACCGCCGACCTGCGCCACCACCCCGCCAGCGAATTCCGCGAAACCGCACGAGTCGACGGCAGCAACATCGCCCTGATTGATTGCTCCCACGCCGCCAGCGAATCCCTCTGGTTGCAGTCGGCGGCAAACCGCCTGCGTGCCCTGCTCGCCGAGCGCGGCTTCACCATCGAAACGAAGCTGTCCGCGCTCAACACCGACCCGTGGGACTTCACCGTCTCCACCGGCGTGGCAACCGGTCAGGACGCGCACTCGGCAAGCACCGCCGCAGCCCCCGCGTGGGAACTCTAGGGCGAGAATTCTAGGGGCGAGAACTCTAGAAGAATCCACGCGGATTCCCTCAGTGCGTAAGAGCCCGGGCACCCCGTCCGTTGTGACGAGGTGCCCGGGCTAGAACCGGCCGGCCTACTTAGTTACCTGGCCTACTTAGTTAGCAATGCGATACAGACCGGTAGTGATAGGGTTCATCACACGATGCCGGTAATAAAACAACATCCACTCCAACTCAATGCGGGTCACAGCACGATTCGGTTCAAACATGCCGGTCTCGGGAGTAATAACATTCTGCTGGGTAGCCCACAGAATCTCACGATAGAATGCGGAATCCGGCGTAACATCCGGGAATGACGAAACACCTGATACTTCCGGTGAACCAGACGCACGGTAAATCATTGCGGCAACGGTTGCATTCGTGAGACTGTCCTCCGCGTGGAACTTTCCGTCAGGTCCGCCGAAGGTAACACCCTTTTCACGAGCCCAAATGTAGGCGGCGTAGTTCGGATCGTCCGTCTTCACATCCGGCCACGGGGAGACTTCAGGAAGGTCCACCTTGGGGCTGCCCTTCATCTCATAAAGGGCGGAAGCCAGCTCACCGCGGGTGGCAGGCTGCTTCTGTTCCTCGTCGTTCAGCGATGTCGAAAAGTACATACGTTCCTCTACGGGCACGTAAGCATTCGTGAACCGCTGGACACCCTCAAACTTCAAATCCTGGTGCGCCAAAAGAACGCCGCGGTGTTCCGGGGCAAAACCCACCATCGGGGTGATGAGAGTCTTATCCGTCTTGCTGGGGTAACCGTAGTCGCTCCACGCCTCAATGACGTACTGTTTGGACGGATCCAGCGTGTTCGCGGGAATCTTGAGATTGACGAAAGCGAAACCTCCCTCCAGGCTCCTCTCGTATTCATCATCGCCATGGATGTAATGCTTCATCTCGCTCATGACCAGGACGGGGGAACCCGTGCCCTTCTCACGAATGACGTACATCATGCCCTCAGCACCGGGGATGTCATTCCCTACGAAGCCCTGACCCTGAATCAGCAGCTCCTGATCCTTCGTGGGGTCCTTCAAAGCGTCGTATTTCAACTTAGGTGCGAAGGTATCGAAGTGATAATCATTGGTGCTCAGACCGTGATGCGTCACAACGTTCTTGTGAGCCCAAATATCCTGAACGGTTGACTGCGGCTGGCCCTCAGGCTCGGCGAGGATGCCAACCTCGTAACGCACCTTGTCCAGAGTCATATCAGGGAAATACTCCGTGAGGGTATAGTAACTCGGCAAAGTATTAGCCTTAACCTTCAGCGGGGCGACAAAGGTGCCGTCATCGTCAATGGTGAAGTCCTTGCCCTCTTCAAACCGCAAGAGGGTATCGGTCACCTGATGGGCGTTGTAGGGGACGTTCTCCTCGGGTGCGATGTAGATGACTACCTTGCCGTGCTGCTTGCGCCACTCCTTGGTGAAGCCGGTGCCCAGAACCGTAATTTTACTGTCCTCACCGGTGTACAGGCCGTCGCCCTCTTGCTTGAAGACGTCACGGCCGTCCTGGTAGTAGTAATCCTCATAAACAACAGTGAAAGACGGCTCATCCGCGACATCCTGAGTTGCAGGGGCGGGGGCATTTACAGCCGGTGCGTTAGTAACAGGCACGTTTGCGGCGGGCACTGCGTCCTGGGCTAGCACCGGGGTCATCGGCAGGACCATCGCGCCCGCCAGCGCCAGTGCACTGCAGTTGCGAGCCGCGTGGAAGAATGAAGACTTAGAGTTCGGAAGTGAGGACATAAGACATCCTTAGGGTCATTTCTCCGGGGCTGCGCGAGCTTAGCTACAGGCTGAGAATCTACCGTCGAATCTGCGCACGCCCTATGAGAAAAGTGGTTGAAAATCCCCCTCGGTTTCGGGGATATCCTCACCCTATCAAAGCGTTGAACGATTGTCAGGAAACACTCAAGGAATACTTTAAGGTTTCGAGAAATCTCACACAGCGGTAGCTGTTAAAAGCTGAATCCCGTGCTCCCGAACAGAAAACCATTCGGGAGCACGGGGAACCAGAGGGTTATCGGACGCTCCGCACGCGCCCTCAAGGTAAAACCCGAGGGAGACGCAGGAGGTCTAAACGACCTTACTTAGCGCGAGCCTGGAATGCCTCAATCAAAGTCTCCAGCTCACCGTGAGTCACCATGTGCTGAGCATCAAAAGTGCCGCTAGCGTTCAGCACCACCTTGTTCTGCTGAGCCCACAGAATCTCACGGTAGAACGCCGAACCGGGAGCAACATCGCTGTAGGGGGAGTCGCCCTTAACCGCGGGCGAACCAGCCGCACGGTAGGCGAACGCCGCAACGGTAGCGTTCGAAATGCCGGCATCCGCGTGGAACTTGCCGTCCGACCAACCGAAAGTAATACCCTTCTGACGAGCCCACACGTAAGCGGGGAAGTTCGGGTCGTCAGTCTTCACATCCGGCCAGGGGGAGGTCTCGGGCAGCTTCACCTCGGGGGTGCCCGCCTGAATGTACAGGGCAGCAGCAAGCTCACCGCGGGTTGCAGGAGTCTTCAGCTTCTCATCGGAAGGAGCAGGCTTCTGGTCATCGTCCTTCTTAGGATCCTGCGCGTTGGGCAGATTTGCGTCTCGGTAACCGTTCGTACCGTTCAGGTCCAGGTCCTGCCAAGCGAGCAGGGTACCGCGGCCCTCGGTAGACTTGCCCACGACCGGTGCGAGCAGCTCGCCCTTCTCGCTGTAACCGTCATTAGCCCAGACCTCAATCACGTACTTCTTCGAAGCATCCAAGGTGTTCGCCGGAAGATGTACGTTACCGTACAGGTTGCCGTCACGGTATGCCGAGTACATGGTGGGGTGGTCAAACTCGATAATGTCGCTGGCTGCCAGAACCGGGGTGTTCGAGCCCTTCTCACGAACCACGAACTGAACGCCCTTAACGGAGTCGATATTGCCGTGGAAGCCCTGAGCGCCAACGTTCAGATCCTGTGATTTTGCGGGATCAGCCACACCGTTGTAACCCAGACGCGGTGCGAACGGCTCTGCCCTCTTACCCAGAGTGTTCAGAACCTGGGTGCTCACCACGTTCTTGCTGGTCCACAGTTCCTGAGCGGTCAGCGGCTTCTGACCCTTCTGCTCAGCAACCACGTGAATCTCGTAGCGGACATCGTACTTGGTGCCGCCGGTCGGATCCTGGGCGTAATCGTCATCGACGAAGTAGTAGGCGGCAAGCTTGTACGCCTCAACCTTCAGGTCAGCCTCAAAAGTGCCGTCATCGGCAATGGTGAAGTCCTGACCCTCCACAAAGCGCAACATCTTCGAAGTCGGAATCTCGTAGCCGGAGGGCGCGTAGTTCGCGGGAGCAATGTACAGCGCTACGGTGCCGTGCTGGGCGCGCCACTCCTTGGTGTAGCCCGCGCCCTTCACGTGGAGGGTACCGCCCTCGGTCGTTACGAGGAAGATGTTTACGCCGTCGTAGTTGTAACCATTGGGGAGAGACACATCCAGGGTCGGGGTATCCGCAGCGATCTGGTTGGCCGCCTGCGGGGTAGCGGCAATAACGGCGGCATCAGCGGCAGGAGCCGCATTCTGAGCCACCGCCGGGGCCATCGGCAGAACCATCGCGCCAGCCAACGCCAGCGCGCCGCAACCCTGAGCAGCGCGGAGGAAAGAAGACTTGGAATTCGGAAGCGAGGACATAACACATCCTTAAAATCGTTTCTCGCAGGGATCTGCGGGCTCAACGGCGGGTAGGGAATTCGCCGTTGAATCTGCACACACCCTATGAGAAAAGTGGTTGGAAGCCCCGTCGGTTTCGGGGACATTTTCACCCTACCAAACCCTCGAAACGATGTCAGGGAACACTCAAGGGACGCTTGAAGGTTTTGAGGCATTTCACAGGTTGATCAGCCAATAAAAGCTGAACCCCGCGCACCCGGTGAGAGGAGGACTTCTCAGGGTGCACGGGGTATTCAGATTGGAACTAGTCCGCCTTACTTAGCGCGGTTCTGAAAATTGAACAGCATCTGCTCCAGCTGACCACGATTCACCAGATCCGTCGCATTAAAAGCGCCGAAATCCGGAGTAATGACATACTGCTGAGTGGACCACAGAATCTCACGGTAGAAGGCGGAACTCGGATTAACATCCGTGAACGAAGAAACACCAGAAACAGCCGGGGAACCCGCCGCACGGTAAGTAAACGCCGCAACAGTAGCGTTCGAAATACCGGCATCCGCGTGGAACTTGCCGTCCGACCAGCCGAAAGTAATACCCTTCTGACGAGCCCACACGTAGGCGGCGTAGTTCGGGTCGGTGGTCTTCACATCCGGCCACGGGGAGACTGCCGGGAGGTTCACCTTGGGGCTGCCAGCCTGAGCGTACAGCGCCGCAGTCAACTCGCCGCGAGTAGCGCGCTGCTTCTGCTCCTGGTAGGTGAGCTTCGAGGTCAGGGTCTTGTATTCTCGCTGGGGCGCAGTAGCATCCGTGAAGTCCGGAACACCCTCAAACTTCAGATCCTGATGAGCCATAAGAACACCGCGGTGTTCCGGCGCGTAACCCACAATCGGGGTGATGAGGGGCCTGTCCTTCTTAGTGAGGTCGTAGTCGTAGTCGCTCCACACCTCAATGACGTACTGCTTAGACGGATCCAGGGTGTTTGCAGGGATCTTGATGGTGCGGTAAAGAGTGCCTCCCTCCAGGCGGGTTACACCATCGGGGCTTTCATAGTAGGACTTCATGTCGCTCATCGCCAGGACGGGGGTGCCGGTGCCCTTCTCGCGAATCACGTACATGGCACCCTCACGGCCAGGCAACTCCTCCCCAACGAAACCCTCACCCTGGACCAGCAGCTCCTGATCCTTCGTGGTGTCCTTCAGTGCGTCGTACTTCAACTTAGGTGCCATGACCTCAGGATGGTAAGCGCGGGTGTACATCGGATTGTGAGCGATAACGTTCTTACGAGCCCAAATATCCTCAATGCTCGACTGCGGCTGACCCTTAGCCTCGGTCAAAATACCCGTCTCGTAACGCACCTCGTCCAGGGTGATACCCGGGAAATAATCGATGGGAGTGTAGAAACTCTCCAGGGCCTTAGCCTTGATGGTCAGCTTTGCCTCAAAAGTGCCGTCATCGGCAATGGTGAAGTCCTTACCCTCTTCAAAACGGAGCATCGACGTGGAAGGCTCAGCGTTACCGGGGCGGTCCTTCGTAGCAGCAATGTAGAAGACAACGGTGCCGTGCTGCTCACGCCACTGCTTAGTGAAACCGGTACCCTTCAGAGTCACGGTGCCACCCTCGCCGGTGTACAGAATACCGTCATAATCAGTGGAGTACGTCGGCTGCGCCGCTGCGTCCTGAGCAACCGGCTTGGGGGTCACAGCATTTGCCGCCGGTGCATTAGCAACAGGTGCCGCAACCTGGGCGAGTGCCGGAGTCATCGGCAGAACCATAGCGCCAGCCAGCACCAGTGCGCCGCAACCCTGCGCCGCACGGAGGAAAGAAGACTTAGAATTCGGAAGCGGAGACATGCATCATCCTAACGGGTCGTACCCACCGGGATGATGCAGGTTCATAGGGGCCCTGGGGTGAGAAATCTCCGTCGAATCGGCGCCAACCCAATGAGAAGTGGTTGAATATCCCCGTCGGTTTCGGGGACATTTTCACCCTATCAAACCCTCAGGTAGATGTCAGAGAACACTCAAGAGAGACTTGAGAGTTCTGAGATTTTTCACGGGTTGACCAGCCACTAAAAATTGAACCCAGCAAACCAAACCCCAAAAACAGAACCCCGTGCACCCGAACAGAAAACCTGCTCGGGAACACGGGGTTATTCGTGCGGCTAGACGATAAACAGAGCCAGCTTAGCGAGACTGGAAAGCCGCCAGAACAGTCTCCAGATGGCCGCGAGTCAGCAGCTGCTTAGGAAGGAAATAGGAACCACCGTACACAGTAGGCAAATTCTGGCTAGCCCACAGAATCTCACGATAGAACGGAGCACCAGGCTTAACATCCGCATAGGGAGAATCGCCCTTCACCGCAGGAGAACCCGCCGCACGGTAGGTGAACGCCGCAACGGTAGCGTTCGAAATGCCGGCGTCCGCGTGGAACTTGCCGTCCGACCAGCCGTAGCTGATGCCCTTCTCACGAACCCAAATGTACGCAGCGTAGTTCGGGTCGTCAGTCTTCACATCCGGCCACGGAGAGACTTCCGGCAGTTTCACCTCGGGCGCGCCAGCCTGAAGGTACAGAGCCACCGCCAGCTCGCCGCGGGTAGCGCGTTCCTTGCGCTGCTCATCGGTCAAGCTAGGCTTCTTATCCTCAACAGCATCAGAGCCCTTGAAATTCAGATCCTGAGAAGCCAGCAGCTCACCGCGGCCCTCAGGTGCCTTACCTACAACGGGGGCGAGGAACTCGCCGCTCTCGCTGTAGCCGTCATTAGCCCAGACCTCCACCACGTACTTCTTCGAAGTATCCAGGGTGTTAGCCGGAACCTTCACGGTGCCGTTCACTACACCGTTCACATACTCAAAGGCACGGTCGTGGTGGTTGTACTCAATGATGTCGCTGGTTGCCAGAACCGGGGTGTTCGAACCCTTCTCACGGATTACATACTGAACACCCTTGACGGAGTGAATCTCACCGTAGAAACCGGTACCCGAGAAGTAAACGTCCTGATCTGCGGCAGTGTCACCCAGAGCCTTGTATTCCACCTTGGGGGCAAACGGGCTGGGACGGAACGCCTGAGTTTGCACCGCAATACGCTGAATCACATTCTTACCAGCCCACAAATCCTCAAGAGTCAGCTGGGGCTGACCCTGCTGCTCAGCAACCAGGTCAACCTCGTAACGCACCTCGTAACGCGGGATACCGGGGAAGTAATCGCGAGGCTCATAGTAGCGCTGAAGTACGTCCGGCTTGACCGTCAGCTCAGCGTCCAGGGTGCCGTCCTCAGCAATGGTGAAGTCCTTACCCTCCTCAAAACGCAACGGCGTGTCATCAGCGGGCAGAAGGTCACCATCGGGAACACCCTGAGAAGCGGCCAGGTAAACCGCCACCTTGCCATGCTTCTCACGCCACTCCTTAGTGAAACCCGAACCCTTCACGTGGACGGTACCGCCCTCGACGGTGTACAGCAGCTGAGCCTTGCCATCGTACAGAACCTCGAACGTCGGGGTATCCTCCTGGGTTGCCTTAGCGCCCGGAACATCAGCAGCCTGCGAACCGTCAGAACCATTGAAGTTCAGCGCCTGAGATGCGAGCAGAGTACCGCGACCCTCGGGTGCCTTGCCGACAACGGGGGTAATGAACTCGCCGTCCTCATAGCCGTTGTTACCCCACACCTCGACGGTGTACTGCTTCGTAGTATCCAGGGTGTTAGCGGGAATCTTAACGTTACCGTTGAGGAGCCCATGCTGGTACTGGAACGCATACTCGGGGTCGTTGTACTCGATAACGTCGCTAATAGCCAGAACCGGGGTGTTCGAACCCTTCTCGCGAACAAGAATCTGCACACCCTTGGGGGACTGAATCTCACCGTTGAAGTCCCAACCGGAGAAGAGAAGCTCCTGATCCTTAGACGTATCAGCCAGAGTGTTGTAACGCCAGTGAGGGGTAAAAGCGTCAGCCTTCTGGGGGACAGCGGCCTTCGGAGCAGGGTCAGCCGGCAGAGAACCAGCCACTGCAGCTGCAGGAGCATCCGCAGCAGCATTCTGGGCAAGCGCCGGAGTCATTGGCAGAACCATAGCGCCAGCCAGCACCAGCGCGCCGCACCCCTGCGCCGCACGGAGGAAAGAAGACTTAGAATTCGGAAGCGTGGACATACATCATCCTAACGGGTCGTACCCACCGGGATGATGCAGGTTCATAGGGTTCCTGGGGGTGAGAAAACTCCATCGAATCTGCGCCAACCCAGTGAGAAAGTGGTCGATTATCCCCGTCGGTTTCGGGGACATTTTCACCCTATCAAAGGGATGAACAGATGTCAGGAAACACTCAAGAGAGGCTTGAAGGTTCTGAGGGTTTTCACAGGTTGACCAGCCACTAAAAAATGAATCCAGCAGGCTAAAACCTGAAAAACAGAAGCTCAAAAACAGAACCCCGCACTCCCACCAGGAGTACGGGGCCAGCAAACACGCTAAAGCAAAGCACTAAAACGAAGCACGAAAATTAGGAAGTGCGGAAATACAGGTACATCATCATCGCAACACGACCACGAGAGGTCTGAGCCGTCGGCTCAAAAGCATTACCCTCAGACACCGTCGACACACCATGGCGAGACGCCCATACAATCTGACGGTAGAACGGAGTTGCAGACGACACATCGCTAAACGGGGAAGTACCCGACATCTGAATCTTCTGCGCACCATCAGCACGGTACAGAAGAGCCGCAGCAGAAGCATTCGACAGGCGCGCCTCCGCATGGAACTTGCCATCAACCCAGCCGGAAGTAATGCGTTCCTGACGCGCCCACAGGTACGCATCATAGTCCGGGTCAGACTCATCAACATCCGCATACGGCGAATGCTCCGGACGGGTCACCGCCGGCGAACCCGCCAGCCTATAGAACATGGTGATCAACTCGCCACGGGTCACCGGATCCTCAACACCAAAATAGTCCTCAGAAACCGGCTCCATCGTCTGGGTGCGAACAGCCCAACGGATACCCGCATAGTACGCAGAATCCTCAGGAGCATCAACAAAAATAGTGTTCGCATCCGGCGCAGTCACGGACGGACGCAGAATCTTCGGGCCCTGAGTCGAAGAACTCGCCACCAGGGCAGAAGCAGAAGTAGCCGAAGCGGTCGCCGGCGCAGCAGTATCCGCCGACGAAAGACGCGCCTCCGACGAATCATAGAAAGAGAAAAGAGGGGAGAAAGGCAGATACAAAACACCCGCCAGTGCCACAGCACCAACAGCCAGCTCAATGCGGCGGCGCTTACGCTTCTTCGAATCAGCCTGAGAAGAAGCCTCGGGGGTGCCCTCCGGTGCCAGCAGAGGTGCAGAAGAATTATGGGCAGTATCAGAGGACTGCTTAAAATCCTGGGACATAAATCCTCAATGTGGTTGATGTATCGGTGTGTGATGGGCTCCCTCGCACAACAGACGCCCAACCGGAAACGGGCGCGCACCAAGGGGGCGCAACAGTCCTAAGCATAAACCACAGGTTGAAAAATATTAATTTACACTCCACGGAACAATCTTTAAAAAGGGGAGCGGAACACCCAGAAAAACGCCCAATAGCGGGTACCGCATGAGGTGCGCCCCACATGCGGTACAACCCACATTAGCGTGTTAATCGGCAAAAATACCCTGAAAAACCGCGGAATAGTACCCCGCAAAAGACACAGAAAAGCCGGGCCAGCGGGATAAAACCAACGTTTCATCACCGCCAGCCCGGCATGATCTTTAGAGCCTAGAGATAACCCTAGCGAACCCTGTAGAGCCCTAACGGACCTTGTAGTTCATCAAGAAACCAGCCAGCTCACCACGGCTCACCAGTGCAGACGGGTGGTACTCAGAACCAGGGAACACCTGCAGCTTCTGCTGCTTAGCCCACGCAATCTCACGGTAGAACGCAGAACCGACCTTCACATCGGTGTACGGCGCCTCAGTCACAGCAACCGGCTTCTTACCATCAAAACGGTACAGGAACGCCGCAACAGTAGCATTAGAGACAGACGCATTCGCGTGGAACTTACCATCAGACCAACCGAAAGTAATGCCCTTCTGACGAGCCCAAATGTACGCAGCGTAGTTCGGGTCGTCAGTCTTCACATCCGCGTACGGGCTAGTAGCCGGCAAATCAACCTTCGGGGAACCAGCCAGACGGTACAGAGCAACAGTCAGCTCACCGCGGGTCGCATCATCATTAACGCCGAACCAGTCCTTCTCGCGAGAATCAATCAGCTTCTGATCAGCAGCCCACAGAACAGCCTTGTGGTTTGCGTGAGCAGCCGGAACATCAGCGAAACGCTCACGAGCCTTCTGGTTCGCAGGCTCGCCGGTCAGAGTCAGGTAATCAGCCGCGATGCGCTCGCGGTCACCATCAGCGTAGTTCACGGTCACGAAAATAGCGTAGCGACTATCAGCATCCAGCTTGGTGCCGTCAACGTTAACGGTCGTCTCAAACGCGCCGGTCGCCACGCGGTCAGCGTTCAGGGTGATGCTCTCCAGAGCCTCACCGGTCGGGTTGCCGTCAGCCTCAGCAGCCGAGAACAGCACGTTCACGGTAGCGCCAGCCGGGACGTTGAAATCCTTACCCTTCACACGGATAGTGGTCGAAGAGCTCAGATCCACCTTGTCAGTGCTCAAAGAAACCGAAGGAGAGGCCTTCTTAACGTTCTCGCCGTTCACCGGAACAAACGCCTGAGTGCTCAGCGCCTGGCTGTTCGCCTCATCGTTATCTTCCGGAACGTTGAACTCGAAAGTCTGCACAACATAGGAGCTGCCAGACTTCAGGGTGCCCGCCGGGATGTCCAGAACAGTCGAGAAACGGCCGTTGGTGTAACCCATGTACTGACCGAAGAAAGCAGAGTAGGAGGTGAACTTAGCCTCCGACTGAGCCAGTGCGGGGCCGGTCGCCTTACCGGTCGCCGGATCAACCGCACGAACCGCAACAATCAGCGACTCGCTACCGTTGTACGAAATGTTCTGGAAGCCGGCACCGTTCACGGTGACCTTAGTGTTCTCAGAAGCATTCACCGACGAAGCGCCGTACGACAGGGTCGGGGAATCAACGGTGGGAACGTCCGCGACCTTCAGTTCGGTACGAACCTCATCCGCGGGAATCCAGCCGTCTTCAGCGTCATCACGGTAACCGAGCACAACATCGAAGGACGAGCCATTGGCCTCCAGATAGTTAGCGCCGATAGAAGCGGTCAGGTTCACGGTGCCGTCAGCCGCAAAAGCGGAGGCGGGAACATCCTGAACATAGAAGGGGTAATCACGCGGGCGGTGCGGCGGGAAAGCAACGCTTTCACCCTTCGGAACAACGTACAGGCGGAACGACTTGCCCTTAACGAAGTCCTTGGAGAAGCCGGAGCCGCTAACGGTCACGTTGCCGCCCTTGAGAATATCAAAAGTGCCGGAGGTAACCTGCAGACGCTGGGCACCCTGAACCTCACCCGGCGCAACAGCCTGGGCTGCTACCGGAGTAACAGCAGGAGCCGCAAACGCGGGGGAGAGGGGCAAGAGCATGGCGCCCGCCAAAGTGAGGGCGCAGCCGCTCTTAGCCATGTTTTTGGGTAGCGCAAAGCGCATGTGGTTGGGAAGTGAGGACATTGTTATCCAATCAGTTTTATCGGTGTCACGCATCGAGTGTGGTGCGCATAAACACCGTAGCAAATAGTTAAGACGTGCTGGAACCTGAAAGGTTATCAGTGCGAAAAATGTCTGTGTGTTTTATCGCATGTCTTAAGGTGAAGTATAGCTTTAAAAAGTATGTGCATGACGTGGAAAATATGCCTAAATATTGTGCTGATAAGCACAAACACTGGTCACTGTACAAAAAAGAAAGTACAAAAAGCCCACCGCATTCGAAAAATTCGCACCTATGCAACCTCTGCAGGTTGAGAATATTCACAATGCGGTGGGCAAGGCAACATAAAAGTCACCCACAATAAAA
>ERZ772990.20-NODE-20-length-44079-cov-6.54675_pt1 | contig 44079 bp, 39 predicted proteins | sample MGYA00511674_ERZ772990 | MGnify/ENA primary metagenome ERZ772990 (study PRJEB29015, sample SAMEA2738045) | human oral metagenome | biome: human oral; feature: human-associated habitat; material: saliva | place: China | collected 2233 ...
AGCCTCCTGTTTCTTGGACTTTAGTTTTGTTGTCCAAGAAACGGGAGGCAGTTCACCTTTTGGGAGGATGCGGGGGCTTTCTGCTATGCGGGCTAGTTAGACCCGTCGGGACTACTTAGCGGCAGATGCCTTCAGACGCTCAGCAGCCTTCGCCACCGCCTCATCGGAGGCGGTCAGGGCGATACGCACGTAGCCTTCGCCGTCCTCGCCGTAGAACACGCCGGGGCCAGCAATAATACCCAGCTCCGCCAGGCGGCCAATCGAATCCCACGTAGACTCGCCGAAAGTGGTCCACAGGTACAAGCCAGCCTCAGAATTCTCGATGCGACCACCGGCGGCGGTAATCGCCTCCTCCAGCACCTCGCGGCGGGCACGGTACAGGTCCTTCTGCGCCGCCACATGCGCTTCATCAGCCAGCGCCACCATCATGGCAGCCTGCACCGGGGCGGGCACAATCATGCCGGCGTGCTTGCGGCTGTTAATGAGGTTCGGCATGAGCTCCGGGGCACCGGCAATGAACGCGGCACGGTAACCGGCGAGGTTCGACTGCTTCGACAGCGAATACACGGCGAACAGGCCGGTGAAGTCGCCATCGCACACGCGAGGATCCAGGATGGACGGCACCGGCTGACCGCCGCGCGCCTCATCCCAGGCACCCCAGCCGAGCTCCGCGTAGCACTCGTCGGATGCTACCACGGCACCAATTTCACGCGCCTGCGCCACAATCTCACGCAGTTGCTCCACGGTACGCACCACGCCGTTCGGATTCGCCGGGGAGTTCACCCAAATCAGCTTCACACGGCTGCGGGTGTCGGCATCCAGCTCATCCAGGCTGTCGGCGGGCACGGACTCGGCGCGGGCAAAACGGGCACCCATATCGTAGGTGGGGTACGCAACGCGCGGGTACACGACCACATCGCCCGGGCCCAGCCCCAGCAGGAACGGCAGCCACGCCACGAGCTCCTTCGAACCAACCGTGGGCATGATCGCCTCCGGGCTCAGACCGGTCACGCCGCGGCGGCGCGCAAACCACTCGGCAATAGCCTCACGCAGGGCGGGGGTGCCGTGGGTGGTCGGGTAGCCGGGTGCGTCGGAGGCAGCCGCCAGCGCCTCACGAATGTTCTGCGGGGTCGGGTCGACCGGGGTGCCGATGGACAGGTCCACCGGACCGTCCGGGTGGGCGGCTGCGGTTGCGCGGTAGGGGGCGAGCGCCTCCCAGGGGTATTCGGGCAGGTTCAGGCCGTAAGTCATTGTGTCACCTGGTTGCTTGGGAATAGTTTTCGTCATTTTAGTCTAGCGTCCGCGCGCTTCCGTGCCTATGGCAAGAGCCTCCATTCCAGCGCCTAGACGGTGCGTGGGCACCTGGTGCTAGATGGAGGCTCTTGGCACCCGTTAAGCGGGTGCGATCAGTCTATGCGGTTGTAGCTACTATTCGCCGTAGGCTATTATTCGCCGCAGGCTACTACTCACCACGAGGGGGCAGCGCCGCAATGAAGGGCACGTCCTTGCCGGTGGGGCCGAGCTTTGCTGCGCCACCGGGGGAACCCAGGTCGTCGAAGAAGTCTGCGTTAGCGCTGACGTATTCGCTCCACTCTTCGGGGACGTCGTCTTCGTAGTAGATTGCTTCTACGGGGCAGACGGGCTCGCAGGCGCCGCAGTCCACGCACTCATCCGGGTGGATATACAGGGTGCGTTCACCTTCGTAGATGCAGTCGACGGGGCATTCTTCAACGCATGCGCGGTCTTTGACATCCACGCAGGGAAGCGCGATTACGTAGGTCATTGGTGTGCCTTTCTACAAGCTGTTCGCCCCGTGCCCGCCGTTCTGCGGGTCGTCTGCTGCAGGGCAGAATCTACAGAGTAAACCGCCGAGTCGGTGGTACCCGGCGGGGAAGTCTGTGTATAGTCTATCGCGCACCGGCTGTTTAACCGTATTTTCGTGGTGTATCAGACAGTGGATTATTGGGTTTGTGGGGGTATTTTTTAGGCTAGGCTGACCTGGTATTTCTTTGCGTTATTGCTAGTCGGAAGGCTTTTAAAAATAGATTAAGCCAAAAATGAAATCTTCGTCACATGAATTTTTTGATGAAGTCGCCGCTATTTCCACCCCGCACAATTCACCGAATAACGCATAAATTTTCTTCCCTATTTTCCTCTATCCGGCGGGCATAGAAGACAGCAGGAGGGGCGCCCCGGCTAACCGGAACGCCCCTCCCCCACGTTATGGCTTAGTGATAGCCTTCAGGCTACTTCTCGGCACTTACTTCCTGGCGCCTACTTCTTGGCGCGAGCACGCTGATGCGCCGCACGCGGCGAGAAATACTGCGAGTCCTTCACGCGAGCGCGCGTGTACACGAGCATGCCCAACATCGCCGCGACCGGGGCGCCAAACCACCACAGGGCGCCGTACAGGCCAATCGCCGAATGGCCCGGATTCACCAAAACAAACGGCGAATCTGGGCGACCGTAACCGAGCACGTACACAGTCACGAACACCGCAACAGCCACGACAGCCGCAGCGTAGCCGCGACGCAAAGACAGGGCACACCACAGGGCGGTGAAGAAAACCGTCAGGTACGCGACCAGCAAGCCGAGGGGCAGGGCGGTATCCCCCGCGTACACGACCCAGGCGTGGTAAATCGACCCGGCGATACCGGCAAAAATACCCAGAATCGAGCCGGTCAGCAGGCTCGACACCAGACCCGCCTCCTGCGGCTTCGGGTGCACGGTCGCGGTCGGGTCACCGTCGAGCACGCGGAAAGTCTCCACAGCAGAAATCTTCTGCGGCACCTTATTCGAGTATTCAAAAGTCTTCTCGTCCACGACCGTAATTTGGGTGCGGTGCGCCTCCATTGCCTTGCGCTTGGCGGTGCCGTCACCGTAAATGGCTGCCTGCAGGCGCTGATCAGCCGCGTCGAACTCGCCCTCAATACCCCAGGTGAGAATCGGGCGGTCCTCGTCATTTTCGAGGATCTGCAGGGCACGGTGCACGATCTCGTACACGCGCACGTGGTCGGGGTGGCCGTAGCCGCCGTCCGAATCGTAGGTGACCAGAACATCCGGGGTGAGGGCGCGGATAGCGGCAACCAGCGCCTGAGCCTGCGGTTCCAGCGGCTGCGCGGTCAACGAATCCTCAGCCGCCACAGGGTTGGCGACGGGCTTACCCTCCGGACCCCACGCCATGCCGGAGTCACGGTATAGCGGTAGCGCGCCCTCCGCGACGGCGGGCTCCTGACCCAGGAAGAACTGCTTCTTCACACCCAGCGCTTCAATAGCGCCGGCAAGCTCACCGGTACGGTACTCGCCCAGCGCCTCACCGTTATCACGGCAACCGGGCTTACCGACCTCCAGGTGGTGTAGCTCCTCGGGGATGACCTCACCCAGCTCACCGCGGGTAGCGGTCAGCAGGTACACCTCCGCGCCCTTCTGCGCATAGTACGCCATGGTTGCGCCGGTCGAGGAGGTTTCGTCATCCGGGTGTGCATGCACAAACAGGATGCGCGTCTTCTTCGCATCGTAGTTATTCGGCAGCAGGTCACGGCGCGAGCCGGGGGCGATGCGCTCACCCTGCGTGGGATAGCTGGGGGTCGCAGAATCAGGCTGAGTGTTCTCGGTTTCAGACACAGGCTTTCCCTCTCATACGCAGGGTTGGGTTTCTTGGACGGTCAATAGCGCGCCGGCAATTTACATCATTGAGCGGCAAAGGTGAGCAGCAGATAAGTGCCGCCACCGTGCAGGCGCATTATTTTATCTTACACACTCGCATGTGCAGCGCGGGGTGTTCGGGCTTTTCAGAAGCGGTTTTTGGAGGCGGTTTTCGGCAGAAAGCAAAAGTGCCCGCCTCTCCTCTCACTTCTTCTCCCCCGCAGCCCGCCGTTATGTCCCGAACGAATCCGGGTGGTTAAAACAGCGCCGCCGCCACCTCCTTTTCAGAAGGTAGCGGCGGCACTGAGACAACGACAGCACCTGCTACAGCAGGTTAGTCGCTAACGCGCTCATAGTCGCGCAGTATTAGTCGTTCGCACGGGCGCGGCGGCGGAACTCGCGGACACGCTCGTTGGAATCCAGGATGACCTTACGGATACGAATCGCCTCGGGGGTCACCTCAACGCACTCGTCTTCGCGAGCGAATTCCAGGCACTCTTCCAGGGTCAGCTTCTTCGGCGGGGTCAGGTTCTCGAAGTTGTCCGCGGTCGAAGAACGCATGTTGGTCAGCTTCTTTTCCTTGGTGATGTTAACTTCCATGTCGTCTGCACGGGAGTTCATACCAACGATCATGCCCTCGTACACCTCAGAGGTGGGCTCCACGAAGAAGGTGCCGCGCTCCTGCAGGTTAATCATCGCGTAGGGGGTCACCACGCCGGCACGGTCAGCAATCAGCGAACCATTGGTGCGGTACTCAATGTCGCCAGCCCAGGGCTCGTGCTCAATCGAGTAGGAGGAAGAAATACCGGCACCGCGGGTCTCAGTCAGGAACTGGGTGCGGAAACCAATCAGACCACGTGCGGGAACAGCGAACTCCATACGGACCCAGCCGGTACCGTGGTTCGCCATGTTCTCCATGCGGCCCTTACGCGCAGCCATCAGCTGGGTAACAGCGCCCAGGTACTCCTCGGGCACGTCAATGATCATGTGCTCCATGGGCTCGTAGACCTTACCGTCGATGGTCTTGGTCACCACCTGGGGCTTACCCACGGTCAGCTCGAAGCCTTCGCGGCGCATCTGCTCCACGAGGATAGCCAGGGCGAGCTCACCACGGCCCTGAACTTCCCACGCGTCCGGACGCTGGGTGGGCAGAACCTTGATGGACACGTTACCGATCAGCTCGCGGTCCAGGCGGTCCTTCACCTGACGTGCGGTGACCTTTGCGCCCTTGACGCGGCCAGCCAGCGGGGAGGTGTTAATACCGATGGTCATGGAGATCGCGGGATCGTCCACCTTGATCAGCGGCAGGGGCTTGGGGTTCTCAGCGTCGGTGAGGGTTTCACCAATGGTGATGTCCTCGATACCAGCCACTGCGACAATCTCGCCGGGGCCAGCGGACTCTGCGGGAACACGCTCAAGAGCCTTGGTCGCCAGCAGCTCAGAGATGCGGACGTTCTTGATTTCACCGTCGTGACGTGCCCACGCAACGGTCTGGCCCTTCTTCAGGGTGCCGTTGAAGATACGGACCAGTGCCAGACGACCCAGGAACGGGGAGGAGTCCAGGTTGGTCACGTGTGCCTGCAGAACCTCGTTGGGGTCGTAGGTGGGTGCGGGCACGTGCTCGATGATGGTCTTGAACAGCGGCTCAAGGTCGTCGTTGTCGGGCAGCTGGCCGTCTGCGGGCTGGTTCAGGGATGCAGCGCCAGCCTTACCGGATGCGTACACCACCGGAACGTTCAGCACAGCGTCCAGGTCCAGGTCGGGGACCTCGTCTGCCAGGTCGGATGCCAGGCCGAGCAGCAGGTCCATGGACTCGCCAACGACCTCGTCAATACGGGAGTCGGGGCGGTCAACCTTGTTCACCACGAGGATCACGGGCAGCTTAGCAGCCAGTGCCTTACGCAGCACGAAGCGGGTCTGGGGCAGCGGACCTTCAGATGCGTCCACGAGCAGCACAACGCCGTCAACCATGGACAGGCCGCGCTCCACCTCGCCACCGAAATCGGCGTGGCCGGGGGTGTCAATAACGTTAATGGTGATGGTCTCACCGTTGGCGGAAGGGCCGTTGTAGAACACGGTGGTGTTCTTCGCCAGAATGGTGATGCCCTTTTCCTTTTCGAGGTCACCGGAGTCCATGACTCGGTCTTCAACATCTGCGTGGGCAGAGAAGGCGTTGGTCTGCTGCAGCATCGCGTCGACGATGGTGGTCTTGCCGTGGTCAACGTGTGCCACGATGGCCACATTGCGAAGGTCGGGGCGCGAAGCGGTATTTTCAGACATGCGTTAAGTTTCTCGCTTAAATCTAGGGGATAGTCTCGCCAACGGGTGCGCTCTAAAAGGCGCAGGGGTCACGGGGCAGTACCTTCAGATAGGTATCTGGGGGTGTTTTGCCGGTTTGAGTGTTTGCCGGTGAACCCGCTCTGCGATGAGAGCGTTTCCGGGCACGCCAAAACGGACCCCCCTCCGTTGGGTTTAGCTACCAGTGTATCACTAGGGCTTTTCTGCGAGCCACTCATCAATCATGCGGCGGGCAACGGCATTCGTGCCGGGCAACTCCAGCTTGGCGGGGTCGTCCTCGTCGCTGTTGCCGCGTTCCTCCGAAATGGCAATCGCCTCACGCAGCTCAGCGGCGGTGAACCAGCGTGCGGCGCGAATCTCACCGTCGTGATGGATGATGGGCTCGTTCTCATCCACGCGCACCCGGTAGCAAATCATGAGCGAACGCGGAAAAGGCCACACATCGCTCATACGGTACTCGGTGCTCAGGGCGTGCAGGCCGGTTTCTTCGTAAACTTCGCGGGCAATTGCCTCTTCGAGGTTTTCGCCGGGGTCAACGAATCCGGCAATGAGGGCGAACCGGTTGGGGTGCCACTGGCGGTTATTCGCCAACAGCACGCGCTCGCCGTCACGGCTGGTCACCAGCGCCATCACGGCGGGTTCAATGCGGGGGAACACCATCTCGCCCGAGGCGGTACGGCGGATACCCTTGGAGCCGAGGGGCGCCTCTTCGCCGCTGTAGGCGGAGTAGCGCATGTCGATGAGGTAGTCGCGGCGTGCAAGGGCGGTTGCGTAGTGGGCGCGGCCTTCCGGGTCCTCGTGGACCGGGTAGTACCAGAAGCCACTGCTGGAGGCGCGCACCCGAGGGTTGTTCAGGTCGGCGGCGACCTGCGCGAGGGTTTCATCCTCGCAGTAGAGCACGTGCACCTGCGCCCCGATATTCTTCTGCGCGGTATTCTTCTGGGCGTCAGCATCGTAGGCGGCGGGGCGGATGACGCTGCGCGCAAGGATCGCATCTTCGGTCAGCGGCTCAGCAGTATCGTAACCGGTCAGGTAGTGCACGGTTCCGTCATCGTTGAGGAGGGTTTCCCCTTCACGGGAAATGAGCAGGTAGCGCGGTGCATGAGTATCAGCGGGAGTGTGTTCAGATGAAGAAGTCATGGATTTTACTCTACATCTTGACACTGCAAGGCCCACAATAGCGTGCCGGGTTTCGATTTTTTCGCCGTATCGTCCCATATCACCCCCGAAAGAGGTGACATAGACACCCGAAAATAAGAGAATGGAAACATGACTACTTCTATTGACCCCACGACCACCTCCGCGTGGTCCGCTCTGTCCGCTCATCACAAGTCCCTCACTCCGAACCTGCGCGAATGGTTTGCCGCTGACCCGGAACGCGCGCAGAAGCTCAGCTTCACCGCCGACGAACTGCACGTCGACCTGTCCAAGAACCTGATTACCCCCGAGACCATTGAGCTGCTGCTCAAGCTCGCTGAAGAGGTCAAGCTGGAGCAGGCTCGCGAGGCAATGTTCTCCGGAGAGCACATTAACGTCACCGAGGACCGCGCAGTACTGCACACTGCACTGCGCCGCCCCGAGGGTTACACCCCCGCACTGACCGTTGACGGCCAGGACGTAGATGCAGACGTTCACGCCGTGCTGAAGAAGATCTACGCATTCGCTGAGCGCGTGCGCAACGGCGAGTGGACCGGCATCACCGGCAAGCGCATCGAGACCGTTGTGAACATCGGTATTGGTGGCTCCGATCTGGGCCCGGTCATGGTGTACGAGGCTCTCAAGCCCTACGCTGATGCAGGTATCTCCGCACGCTTCATCTCCAACATTGACCCGACCGATGTGGCTGAGAAGGTTTCCGACCTGGACCCCGAGACCACCCTGTTCATCGTCGCATCCAAGACCTTCGGCACCCTGGAGACCCTGACCAACGCGCGCGTGGCACGCGAGTGGCTGCTTTCCGCACTGGCTGAGGCTGGCGCTCTGGAAGGTAAGGAAGCGTCCGAGGCTGTGGCTAAGCACTTCGTGGCTGTCTCCACCGCACTGGATAAGGTGGCAGCATTCGGCATTGACCCCGAGAACGCTTTCGGCTTCTGGGACTGGGTTGGCGGCCGCTACTCCGTAGACTCCGCTATCGGCACCTCCCTGGCTATCGTGTTCGGCCCGAAGGTTTTCGCTGAATTCCTCGCAGGCTTCCACGCAATGGATGAGCACTTCCGCACCGCTCCCCTGGCTCAGAACGTGCCCGTTCTGATGGGTCTGCTGAACATCTGGAACGTGAACTTCCTCGGCGCAGAGACCCACGCGGTTCTGCCCTACGACCAGTACCTGCACCGCTTCCCCGCGTACCTGCAGCAGCTGACCATGGAGTCCAACGGCAAGTCCGTTCGCGCGGACGGCTCCTTCGTCACCTACGACACCGGTGAGGTCTTCTGGGGTGAGCCCGGCACCAACGGCCAGCACGCTTTCTACCAGCTGATCCACCAGGGTACCCGCTTGATTCCCGCAGACTTCCTCGCCTTCGCTAACCCGGTCCACCCGACCAAGGACGGTGAGCAGGACGTTCACGAGCTGTTCCTGGCTAACTTCTTCGCACAGTCTCAGGCTCTCGCCTTCGGCAAGACCGAGGAAGAGGTTCGTGCAGAGGGCACCGCAGAGCACGTGGTCAACGCACGTATCTTCAGCGGTAACCGTCCCTCCACTTCCATCATGGCGCCGCGTCTGACCCCGCGCGTTCTGGGCTCCCTGATTGCCCTGTACGAGCACATCACCTTCGTTCAGGGTGTTGTGTGGGGTATTGATTCCTTCGACCAGTGGGGTGTTGAGCTGGGCAAGAAGCTGGCGCTGGACCTGGTTCCCGCTATTGAGGGTGACCGTGAGGTTCTGGCTCGTCAGGATTCTTCGACTGCTTCGCTGATTGACTACTACCTGAAGAACCGCACCAAGTAGTAGCTCAAACTTACGCTCGAGGGTTTTATAACCTGCGGGCGTAGGACGCGCAAACCGCCGGATAGGCTCCCAGTTAGGGAGGCTATCCGGCGGTTTTGTTATATGGGTTCTAGCTACGCCCAGTGTTGCTAGTTCACTGCGGGCAGGGTGTCGGAGGCGACCTCAGCAATAATGCGCACCACGGTGGATTCGGGCAGCTGCGGGATGCCCTGTTCATCGCGTACTACGCCACCGGCGTCGCGGTGAGCGGTCATGCCGGTGCCTTCGGTCGCCTCTTCACCGTCGGCATCCTCTTCACCATCAGCACAGATTGCGGGCACGTGCACGAATCCGGCGGGGATGCTCAACCCCAGTTCACGGCTGATGCGCTGGCCCTCGTAGAACACGTGGTTGCACACGTAGGTTCCGGCGGTGTACGAAATCTCGACCGGCTCCCCCGCCGCACGCAGGCGCTCAAAGCTGGCGCGCACCGGCAGGGAGGAGAAGTACGCCTCCTGACCGCCGGGGGTGATTAGCTCATCGCAGCGCTGGTCACCGTCGTTATCTTCAATACCGGCGGAGTCCAGGTTGATAGCGACCTGTTCGAGGCTGACCACGTCGCGGCCAACCGCCACGCCCAGGCTAATGAGCGCGTCGGGCTGCACCTCCTGCAGGGCGGTGCGCAGGGCGGTGCTGGAACCGTCGTAGCTGACAGGCAGCTCGCGGGTGATGACGTTCAAATCCGGGCGCATCTGAGCCAGCAGACGCTGGGCACCTTCGGCGAGCGCTACGGTGGGGTTCACAGGCACGCCGGGGAACGGGCCGAAGAAGGTCAGTAGCAGGGTGCGTGCCTGGTTGGGGGTGGTTGCCATAGTCAATCTCGTTTCCTGCGTTGGTTTTATGCAGTGTTGGCTTTATTCAGCAGTGTTCTTTTCGGCGGCTCGGCGTTCCAGATCCTTGGCGAGCGCCTCCAGCAGCTCTTCGGGGGTGGTGACGATGATGAGCTCGTCCAGGTAGCGTTCGTTGAGCAGGCCGGTGGACGCCATGTAGTGCATGGCGTCGATGAGCTTGTCCCAGTAGCCGTTGACGTTCAGCAGGGCGACCGGCTTGGAGTGAATATCAAGGAACTGCCAGCTGAAAACTTCAAAGAACTCTTCGAGGGTGCCGGGGCCGCCGGGCATGGCGACGAACGCGTCAGCCTTGTCGATCATGGCGATTTTGCGCTGGTGCATGGTGTCCACGATTTCGAGGGTGGTCTGGCCGGGGTACACGCCTTCCAGGCCGACCAGCTTGTGGGTGACCACGCCGTAGACCACGCCGCCGGCATCCAGGGTTGCGCCCGCGACGGTGCCCATGAGGCCGGTGCGGCCGCCGCCGTACACCACGCCGATATTGTTCTGGGCGCAGAGGGTGCCGAGCTCCTGGGCGCGGGTGGTGAAGAGCGGGTCGTTGCCGGAGCGTGCACCGCAGTAGACGGCAAGGTTGTAGTTGGTCTTCTTCATGGTTCTCCTTGGGGTGTATGGGGGGGCGGGGTGGAGCGCCTCTATGCGTTCTACCCGCGATAGATGTTGTTGTGTTGAGGGTACCGGATGCACCTGTGTACCTCATGTGTGCCGCCCGCCAGTTCAGGGGCACGTTAGGCACGGTGATTACGGTAGCGGGGTGCGCGCCAGCAGCGGGAAGATCTGCTCGGTATTCAGCGGTGCCTGCAATGCAGAATCGGAGGGGCTGCTCATGGCGGGGTCGACCCAGCGCAGCTCAGCGATTTCTGCCTGCGGCACCAGCGTAGCCAGCTGTTCGTGCTGTTCGTCGGTGGGTGCGTATTCGTAGGTTTCGGCGCGTACCGTAAAGCCTGCCTCGTTCAGTGCCGCCGCTTCGAGGAGTCCGCGGTGGTGCATCCGGGTGGGGTCTGGGGTGAGTCCGATTTCTTCGCTTACTTCACGGCAGGCGGTCTGTAGCGGGGTCTCTCCGGGTTCGGGTTTGCCGCCGGGCATCATGAACCCGTTGCTGCCTTGCTTGCGTACGGTGAGTACGAGCCCGTCCTGGTTGCGGATTGCTACGGCGCACACGTTCACGACGCGATGGGTGCTGTCGATGGCACTGTGCTCAGTAGCGCTGTGTTCAGTAACGCTGTGTTCGGTGGGCTGGGCTGCTTCTACTCGGTTCTGCGGATTCTTCTGCGTGGGCATCTTTCTACCCTAGCATTTCCGCATCCTCCACCCGGCACAGTGCGTATTTGTCTTATTAATCCACCCTATTATGCGCCCTGTAGGCGTTGGTTTTACGTAATATTTCGGCGAGTTATCTTATGTCCGGTTCATGCGTTTAGGCGCGTGTTACGGTGTATTTAACCGCGATGTCGCGGTACCGTATACGCACTCGACTTGGCGCGATACAGGAAGAGTGCGGATCACTCAATCACCCATGTAGAAGGAACTTCATGATGGCTAACTCTTCTCGTTCCCGCCGCTACGGTAGCGCTGGCGCTTCTGTTCTTCTTGCCGCATCCTTGAGCTTGTGCGCTCTGCCTTCTGTTGCAGCGGCTAATACCCCGAATCCGGATAACCCGCCGGTTATTACGGTCTACAACTACAAGGTTGAGACCAATACCCGTGAGCTGAAGACCGCCCTGCGTCTGAACAAGATTACGCTCAAGGCGACGAAGCTGCCCGCAAAAACCACTGCTTTTTCCCCGGCTTTGCATGAGGCAAACCATAGGGGTTTCCCGTTCCTGAACCCGATTCAGACGGTGCACGTTGCGGGCCCGTTCAAGGATGGTACGGCTACTGCGACCCATTACGTTCCTGGAGAATTGATTGACCCGGCGAAGAACTACAGCTTCGTCGCCAATATCGCCGTTGATGGTTATTATTCGGGCGGCAAGGTGCTGAGCATGGACGTTGTGAAGGATAGCGCCGCACCGGTTCTTCAGGTGGATTCGCCGCGCTTGAACACCAAGGGTGAGACTGTGTTGAAGGTGCGCGGTACCGGCTACACCGGTGAGGCGACCCCGCACGGTGTGCGCGTGGTGGTGTCTGATACGAATGTGTGGGTTCCGGGTCGTTTTCCTCAGACGGGTATGCGCTTCGTGGCTGAGGTGACCGTACCTGCTTCGCAGATTCACAACGGTGCTTTTGAGACGGAGGTGAAGGTTCCGGCGGATGTCGCGGCGACGCTGAATACCTCTCACAAGTACATTGCGGGCACCATGGCGGCTGGCGTTCAGGGTGCTGAGTACGGCTCGTTTGATGCTCAGAAGCCTCTTGAGCTTTTCGCGCAGGAGCCCGTGGTGTCTGCGGTTCCGACTGATGCGCCGACGGTGGCGCCCTTGCCCGAGGCAACCGTGGGTGTGAACCCGACTGATGCACCCACCGTGGCACCCCTGCCGGAAGCAACCGTGGGTGTAAACCCGACGGATGCGCCGACGGTGGCTCCTCTGCCCGAAGCAACCATTGGCGTGAACCCGACCGATGCACCCACCGTGGCACCCCTGCCGGAAGCAACCGTGGGTGTAAACCCGACGGATGCGCCGACGGTGGCTCCTCTGCCCGAAGCAACCATTGGTGTAAACCCGACCGACGCGCCCACCGTCCCGGCACTACCGGAAGCAACCGTGGGCGTGAACCCGACGGATGCACCCACCGTCCCCGCGCTGCCTGAGGCAACCGTTGGCGTAAACCCGACCGATGCACCCACCGTGGCACCCCTACCGGAAGCAACCGTGGGCGTAAACCCGACCGATGCACCCACCGTCCCCGCACTGCCCGAAGCAACCGTAGGTGTCAACCCGACCGATGCACCCACCGTAGCACCGCTGCCCGAGGCAACGGTCGCTCCGGCACCGGTTGCCGATAAGACCCCCAACGCTGACAAGCTGGAGGACGCGACCGTGGCGCATCCCAAGAGTAAGCCCGCTCAGAGCAAGCCTGCTCAGGAGGCTCCGGTGACCGCCGCCCAATCGGCTAAGGACACCCTGGCAAAGGACAGCCTCGCTAAGGATCATCTGGCTCAGGAGAGCAGCCCCAAGAAGGCCACCCTGGCGAGCACCGGTGCATCCAGTGTTGGCGTGATTGTTGGCATTGGTGTTGCCGCGATCTGTGCGGGTCTGGGTTTGAGCGTTCTGCGCTCGCGCCGCAGCTCCTAAGAGCTGCAGGGCATACAGCTCAGTTCACCCGTCCGGAATAAACTGCGGATAGCAAAGAGCCGCCGGCTCCCCTCAGTAAGGGGAACCGGCGGCTCTTTACGTATCAACTTATTCAATCAGCTGGCGTAAGCGTTCGCGTTACTTCGAAGCCTTAACCTCAATGCCGCTCACGTCAATCTGCTCCAACGGAATGATGCGGTCACGAGTGACCACGCGGTGCACCAGCCAGACCGCAATAATCACGGGCAGACCAATGTAGGAGCTGAGCACGCCAGCCCAGTCACCGCTCAGGAACGCCTCGTAGTTCTGGCCACCAATCACGACCAGGCACATGAGGAAGGCGATAATCGGACCCGCAGGGAAGAACGGCGCCACGTAGGGCAGGTCCTTGAGGCTGTTGCCCTGCTTCAGGTATGCGCGGCGGAAACGATAGTGAGCCACGGCAATACCCACCCAGGTGATGAAGCCAGCCAGACCGGATACGTTCACCAGCCACAGGTACGCACCATCCGGGGAGAGCAATGCGGCAATGAAACCGACTGCACCGATAGCTGCGGTTGCCAGCAGCGCGTTCATGGGCACGCCACCAGAGTTGATGTGGGTGAACATCTTCGGTGCCTTACCCTCCTGGGCGAGCGCGAAGAGCATACGAGCCGAAACGTACAGGCCCGAGTTACCTGCAGAGAGCACTGCGGAGAGAATCACGGCGTTCATGATGGCTGCCGCGAAGGCGATGCCCGCACGCTCGAAGATGAGGGTGAACGGGGAAATGTTGATGTTGCCGTCCGCTGCGGTGAGCAGGTTCGGGTCGGAGTAAGGAATCAGGAAGCCGATGACGACCATCGCGCCGATGTAGAAGAGCATGATGCGCCAGAACACGCTGGTCAGTGCGCGGGGCACGTCGCGGCGGGGGTTCTCAGATTCGCCGGCAGCCACACCAATCATTTCGGTGCCCTGGAAGGAGAAGCCTGCCACCATGAAGATGGCGAGTACGGCGGGTGCGCCGCCAACGAAGGGTGCCTCACCGACGGTCCAGTTGGAGATGCCCGGGGAGCTACCGCCCAGGATGCCGAAGATCATGGCGATACCCGCGATGAGGAAGACGACCACGGTGACGACCTTGATGGTCGCGAGCCAGAATTCGCTTTCACCGTAGGAGCGTGCCGAGAGGGCGTTGATGCCGGTCAGCAGCACGAGGAATCCTGCCGCCCACACCCAGGATGGGATGTCCGGGAACCAGTACCTCATCACCTCGCCGACCGCGACGAGTTCGGCGGCGACGGTAATCGCCCAGTTGAACCAGTAGTTCCAGCCCATGGCGAAGCCGAAGGACGGGGACACGTAGCGTGCCGCGTAGGTCTGGAATGCACCGGGGACGGGCAGGTGCGCGGCCATCTCGCCGAGGGACTGCATGAGGAAGAGCACCATGATGCCGATGAGGGCGTAGGCGAGGATTGCGCCGCCGGGGCCTGCGGTGGAGATGGTCTTACCGGAGGCGACGAAGAGGCCGGTGCCGATTGCGCCGCCGATTGCGATCATCTGCATGTGGCGGGCGGAGAGGCCTCGCTTCAGTTCACCCTCTGCGGGGGTGGCTTCCGATGCAGCGCCGGAAGTCTCTGTAGGCTGTGCCATGTCAGGTCTTCTTTCTGAGGCTATTGCTTCGTGCGTTTGCTAGCGGTCTAGTCTGGTGTCCAGTCTAGTCTTGCTGTGCGTGGTGCCGCCGAAGGTTTGGCCTGCGGTCAAGAAATTCTTCAATCTTAAGGATTTCTTACGTACCGTAAGTTTTTCTAATCTGAGGGTCAATCCTACTCGCTTTTCAGACTCTTTTCCACCCAAAACCACAAAAACACAGAAAAACCCTCCCGTACCGTCTCATCACAAGCGGTACGGGAGGGGCCCATCTCAGGCTAGTTCGCCCAAGCTTTTAGCTCACCCGGCTTTAGTCAGCCAGGTTGTGGAACGAAACGTTCGTGGGGTGCTCCACGGTACGGGAAACGGTGCAGTCCTTCTGCTCGCTGAGCTGAATCAGACGATCCACCATCTTCTGCGCCTTGGCGCCCTGCTCATCGGCGGGGAAACGCACATCAAAGTCCACCTCAACGTCGTCGAGGCGCACCGCGCCGTCTTCGGTCTGCTTCAGCGCCGAGGCGAGAACCTCGAACACCTCCGGGGTGGAGCGGCGGGAGGTGCCGGCGTCCACGTCCACAGAGGAGCAGCCAGCGATTGCGGCGAGCAGCAGCTCGACGGGGGTCAGCAGCCCCTCACCCACACCGAAGTCGAGGGTTGCGCCGTTGGCGCCGTAGGCACGGTAGCGCAGGCGGTCGATGCGCTCGATCTTGGTCTGGCGGTAGTTTTCGAGTTCGCGGCGTTCCTGCTGGCGCGAGTACACCTTCTTCTGCTCTTCTGCGGTGTTCTGGGAGGCATTCTGCTCAGCCATTGAAGTTCCTTTCGGGTTGCCTGTGCGGTCGCTAGGTTATTCAGCGCCGCGTTGTTTAGTGTCATTCACTATAAGCGTGTTTCTCATATTTTATTCCCGGACTCTTTTTCTCCTCGGTTAACCACTTGCTCCTATACACTGGAAAGCCGCGGCGGGCGTTATCTTGACCCGTGCACAGGCAGACGAGGCATTTCGCAGAACGTAACGCATACGAGGAACCCACTTATGGCACAGACTCCCAAGCATCAGGGCGCTAAACTTCAGCGCGCTAAGCTTCAGGGCACTCGATTTAAGGGAACCGGCGCGCAGAATGATTTCCGTTTGGCTGTTGCGGATTCTTCCGTGGTGATGCTCGGTATCGCTGTGCTGGGTTTGGGTTTGGGTATTATCCTCAACGCGCACGGTCTGCCCATCTGGACTGCGCCGCTGCTCTCTGCCCTAGTTTTTGCCGGTTCGGTGGAGTTCCTCATGGTGGGCATGGTCAGCGCTGGCACGCCCCTGGCGTCGATTGCGTTGACGGTATTCCTGGTGAATGCGCGCCATCTGGTGTACGGTCTTTCCTACCCGTTGCACAGCGTGAAGGGTTTTTGGGCTAAGGCTCTAGCGATTCACACTCTGTGTGATGAGGCGTTTGCTCTCAACTCCGGTCCCGATCGTAATGAGCGTTCGGGGGCGCGCATTCTGTGGGTGAACGTGCTGATTTATGTCTCGTGGGTTCTGAGCGTAGTCCTCGGGTATGTTCTGGGCGCGAGCTTCCTCAGCAGTCTGAAGAGCGTGGACTTCGTGATGGTGGCTATCTTCACGGTTCTTGCGATGGACGGCTACCGCGCTAACCCGGATCGTGTGACGGCGCTCTTTGTCGCGGTTTCGGCTGCGGTGGCGCTGATTTTTGCGCCGTCCTCGTTCCTGGTGGTGGCGCTGGGTTCGTATGTGGTGCTGCTACTGGCGCGTTTCCCGGTGGCGAAGCGCCGCAGTACTCTGCCGCATCGCGCGGGGCATGAGGTAGCGGCTGAGGCTGAAAGCGCCACGGAGACCCCAGGCGCTGCCGCAGAGACCCCAGGCACTGCCGCTACCGCTGATGTGCCCGCTTCCACACAGCGATAAGAACGTTACATACGTGTTCAAAACCGGTTAGGATAGATGAGTGGAGCTTCGCTCTCCCCTCTTTCTATTTCTAGGATTCGCATAATGCCTCCCGCGCGAACTTGCACGGAGGCTCCCAGAGGTTGAGGTACCCCATGACTCAGATGAAAGACACCGCTAAGGAAACTAGCGACGCAGAACGCTGTGCCGCCCCGGAGTAACACCGCACCGGGAGCGGCATCACCCGAGGTCACGCACGAGAACTACTGACGCGCGCAACTACCTGCGCAGAAAAACTTGCGCTGAAAACTTGCGCATAAAAACTCGTGCAGGAGGAACGGCCCTCCGCCTCCATGTTTCGCGGCTTTCATCAACTCACGTACCTACCGCACTACTTAGCACCCTGCCTCTCTTCGGCTGGGCTCTCCCTACCCTTTTCGCGGATGCTTTCAGGTTTCACAGTTGCTTTCGCAGCTTCACCCGTATGCCTTGTTCAGGGTTCTTCCGCTGAGTACGTGCAGAAAGAGAAAATCTTCATGAATAGTGAAGTGACCACCGGCTATATTCTTGCGGCAATACTTGTTGCTGCGGTTATTACTTTTCTGTTGCGCCTGCTGCCTTTCGGTTTGAAGAAGGCACTGGCTGGCTCCGAACTTTTGGATGCGCTCAGCCACTGGATTCCGCTCGGCGCAGTCGCGCTGCTTGCCATCTATGCGGTGGCAAAGATTGATTATTCTTCGTTCGCTACGGCGGCACCGTACCTGGCGGGTCTGATGGTGACCGTGGCGGTGCACCTGTGGCGTAAGAATATGGTGTTGAGTATGGTGGCGGGTACCGTCACCTGCGTTGTACTGGCTAACTGGGTTTTCTAGGGGGTTACGATGAGCATCTCTAAGGATCAGGAAAACAACGCTGTTTCGCCTTCTCTGGCTTCTTCCTCTCAGCCTTCTTCGCCTCAGGGTTCAGGTTCTGCACCTCACCAGGCAAGCCAGGAGCAGGTTGAGCAGGTTATTGCCTCTGCTCTTCCGCTGACCGGCATGATTCCGGTAGTGGAGGCGACCGTCTCCCCCGATGCGCAGGGCTCTCAGCAACCGCGCGAGAGCGGTTTTGCTGAGGCAATCCGCGTTGCCGGTGTCATCATGCTGGGCCTGTTCTTTGTCGGCATTGGTCTGGGCGTGATGGTGCACAGTTACGGTCTGCCGTTCTGGGTGGCTCCCCTGTTGCCGGTGCTGGTGTTTGCCGGTTCGGTGGAGTTCGTGCTGATTGACATGGTCTCGAATCATGCGTCGCTGTTCTCTATTGCGGTGATGACTCTGCTCATTAATTCGCGCCACCTCATGTACGGTCTGTCGTACCCGATTGAGCGTGTGCGCGGTGGGTTGGCGAAGTTCTACACCGTGTACACCCTCATTGATGAGGCGTACGCGCTGAACACCGGACCGGACCGCCATAAGCTGCGTGGTTCCCGCATCCTGTGGATTCATGCTGGCCTGCACCTGAGTGTTCTGGCGAGCGCAACGCTTGGTTACGTGCTGGGTGCGAGTTTCTTGAGTGACCTCAAGGGCGTGGATTTTGTGATGACCGCGCTTTTTGCGGTGCTCGCTATTGATGCTTACCATGCGTCGAAGGATCATGTGATTGGCGTGATGGCTACTGTGTCTGCGGCGGTTGGTCTGGTGTTGGCGCCGCAGTCGATGCTGCTGATTTCGATGGTGGTGTACATTCTGCTGTTGGTGTCGCGTTTTGTGGTGGCTAAGCGCCGCGGCACCCTGCCGGAGCATATGCTGGTCGCGGATGAGGATCCCGCCGGAGCCGCCGAAACCTCCGAAACTTCCGACACTGCCGGTCATCCCGGCGCCTCCGCGCACTAAGCCTGAATCACGCGCTATGCCTGAATCGTGCACTAGCGTCTGGATATAGTAAAGCGCCCCGCCCACCCGAAATACCGGGTGGGCGGGGCGTTATGCTGTCGCCAGCCGCATGTGTGGGTGAACCCATGCGCTGTAGACGTTCAGTATCTGCTGTGCTGGTACCGTCAGGGTATCCCTGACGGAAGTATGTGCGGGTGCCGGGTTGCGTCCGGCTCCCGTACTAAGCTTACTTGATAGCTGCTTACTTGATAGCTGCCAGGGCTGCTTCGTAGTTGGGCTCGTTGGTGGTTTCGGGAACCAGCTCGGTGTAGACAACTTCACCGGCGGGGTTCACGACGACCACGGAGCGTGCCAGCAGACCAGCCAGGGGGCCGTCCACGAGCTTTACGCCGAAGTCCTCACCGAAGGAGGAGCGGAAAGCGGAGGAGGTGACGACGTTCTCAATGCCCTCGGCTGCGCAGAAGCGGCCGATTGCGAAGGGCAGGTCGTTGGAGACGCACAGCACGACGGTGTTCTCCAGGCCTGCAGCCTGCTTGTTGAAGGTGCGGACGCTGGTTGCGCACACACCGGTGTCGATGGAGGGGAAGATGTTCAGCACCAGGTTCTTACCTGCGAAATCTGCGGAGGAGATCTCGGAGAGATCAGCCGCGAGAACCGAGAATTCGGGCAGCTTTGCGCCGACTGCGGGCAGGTCGCCGTTGGTGTGGATTACGAGTTCGTTATGTAGAGTTACTTCAGCCATGCCTTCATTGTCCCTTGGATAGGGCGGGTGTGCAAGGGGACACAGGCACTAGCGGGTGGAGTTTCCGCATAGCTGATTTCTTGCTACGCCGTTTCTCCTCCTCTGGCTCTGTTGTAGCCACCGTCTAGCGGTAACCCCGGTGGGTAACCCCATAGTGCCCCTTTACAATGAGCAGGTGAGCATTTTGAGGCACGTATCTTCCCGCATTGCGCCCCTGGCGCATCCCGTGACGAATTTCAGGGCACTCCGTCAGGACCTGCGCCGTCAACGGGTGAAGGGTCGTGCCCTCATTGATCCGCACAATACGTACCGCCCGAGTGTGCGCGCTGAGCTGCGCCGCATGTTCACACGCCCCCTCCCCGTGGAAACACAAACGCTCATATGTAACGCCCTGCTGGCGGCAATCTGCTGGTACCTGCTCCCGGAAGCCTGGCGTTCGTGGCTGTTTAGCGAGTTTAAGGGCCCGGCTGGTTTTGCGCTGGTGATGGTCGGCTGGATGGTTGCGGACGTCACCTCAACGAACCTGATGGGCCACGATGAGGAGCATGCGCTGCGGGCCTTGCGCAGTAGCGACCCGCACGCCCTACGCCTGTTCGTGCGCACGAAAGCTATTGCAATCGGTCTGATCACGGGTGTTTCCGGCACCTTGCTGGCACTGATTCTGCACAGTCAGGACAAGCACCTGACCCCCACGCTCATGATGTCCCTGTCGTTCTTTGTGGCGCCGGCTATTGTGGTGTCCCTGGGCTCGATTCTGGGCGTGGTGTATCCGTATCGTCTGCGCGGTTGGCAGTTCCGTTGGGCGCACCGCAAGAACCTGCGGATGAGCGTCCGCTGGGTTCTGCTCTGTTTCGGGCCGGGCTGGGTACTGGGTACGGTGCTGATGTCGCTGATGTTCCCTTCGTTGTTCCTGTCGGATGCGCTCGCGCGCCTTCTCAACCCCGGCGTGAATCCGCGCGATATTGCGTTCCGGCCACTGCTGTTTTCGCTGATTTTGTGGGCGCAGGGCGCTATTAGCCTATGGGTTTTTCCGCGGATTACGGCGCGTATTGCGACCGCGCGGCGCGCCTGGCTGGTGCATTATCTGACGGACGATAAGGTCTGCTAGCCGGTTTTTGTTGCCGGGGGTTCTGTTGCCGGGGGTTCTGTTGCCAAAGGTTTTGTTGCAGGGCAGATGCAGCCGGGCATGCCACAGTAACGACATGCTGCGGTAATGAACGGCACTGACCGCGCGCACCGCATGCCCGCCTCTTTTTCCCTATACTGGACGAGTTCACTATTCGCTTCTTGACCAGCACCGATGCGCGCTGCCGCGCATCTTCAGGAGTATTCATGTCTTCTCCCCGCCGCCGCTTTACCGGCCGTACCGCTTTGGCTCTACCCGCGCTGGGCGCCGCTCTAGCTCTTGTTGTCACGTCCTGCTCGGCAAGCACTGATTCTGCTGTTTCGGGTACCGTGGTGTCTTCTTCTGGTAGTGCTTCTGCCTCCGCGAGCGCTACTTCTACGCAGGAGCTGTTCCCCACCCCGTCGGCGAGCCCGAGCGCATCCGCGAGCGCTTCGTCGCCTGCTCCGGTGCCGTCGGTGGTGACGATTACGGTTCATGCTGAGCCGACCGCATCCGAGTCGAAGACCTCTGAGTCGAAGTCGGATTCCAAGTCTGAGTCGAAGAAGGACTCCACCTGCGCGTCTGATTCTGCATCGGCCGTGGTGTCTAAGGCTCTGCGCGATTTGAAGAATAAGAGCAAGTGGGCTCAGTGGACGAACACTTCAGAAACCTATGAAGGCTATGACCCCTGCGCTGAGCTGTCGTGGATTGACGCTATTCCCGGAAGCTCTCATAAGGATTGTTGTATCTCCTCGATGGTGCACCATATTCTGCTGTTCCACCGCGGCAAGTTCATTGGTACCGCAACCTACGAGCCGTACTCTTTCCCCCCGGTAATTACCCGCACCTCCGACAGCTCGATTAGCGTGACCTACCGCTACGTGAAGGGTGATGAGAGCTCCGCCAGCGCGAGCGGCCGCACGACCGTTGAATTCACTTGGAATCCGGCAAAGAACCAAGTCGATATGGAAGGCACCCCTCCTCCGAGCTATAACTCTTAGGCTACGTGTTTGATGCCCGGGAGGTTGGGCGTACGAGAAACCCGCCGTCTCGCATATGGTGCATATGTGAGACGGCGGGTTTTCGTTGCTTAAGGATATGTAGGGTGCCCGAGGGCTAGCTGTTTAGGCAACGAACTTCTTGTAACCGAAGTATGCGGCGCCTGCCAGGATAGCGATGCACAGAATCTTCTTCACGGTATTACTCCTTTGATTGTTCCGATAGGCACCCGGTGTTTCACCCCATCTGGCAACTCACCGAAAGGTGAGGGGCAGGAGGGGCATCATCCGCACGTGGTGCCGTTGTTCCCTATCTTACCTGCTTTTGAACAATGTATTTCCGTTCGGCGCGCTGAGTCCGCATTCTAGACAGTCAAATACGCGCAAACACGCAGCGGTTCAGCGTGCCATTGAGCTAAGGAATACGCCTCTGACAGGCGCATAATGGGAGCATGAGTATTTTTAAGAAGAAAGAGTACAGCGCTGAGCGCTCGGCTACTCGCATGGCTCGCGCCCTCGCTGTGATGGGTGCGCTGCACTTCATCATCCCGGATCCCTTCGACTCGATTGTGCCGAAGTACCTGCCGGGTCCTGCGCACGCGTACACTCACGCGTCGGGTGCGGCTGAGCTGGGCACCGCCGCCCTGCTGGCTAATGACAAGACCCGCCGTGCCGGTGGTCTGCTTGCGGCTCTGCTGTTTATTGCGGTGTTCCCCGCGAACATTCAGATGGCGCTGGATGCGCGTAACCAGTCCACTCAGCGTAAGGCTATTGCGTACGGTCGCTTGCCCCTGCAGCTGCCGATGATTTGCAGCGCTCTGAAGATTTGGCGTAAGTCGAAGTAGCCGCTTCGTCCGTTGGGAACGGCACCTCAGTGTTTTACACGTAAAATATTGAGGTGCCGTTTACCTTAACATACCCGTTATTAAGCTTTCCGTAACCAGCATTGCCTACACTGGAACTAACACGCCACCTGTCACAGCGGCAGGTGTACAACCTTTGGAGAGAACAATGGGCACTATCATTGGCACCATTATTACCGGCGCGATTATCGGCGCAATCGCACGATTCTTCATGCGAGGCCGTCAGAACATTTCGATTCTTTGGACCATTGTCTGCGGCGCTATCGGCGCGGCTATCGGCAACTGGGCGGCAGTTCAGCTGGGCGTTGCCGCGACCGCTGGTATCGACTGGATGCGCTGGATTCTGTCGGTCTTCGCGGCGATGCTGACCATTTCCCTGTACCTGGGCATGACCGGCAGAAAGTAACAACCCGACCTCTTGAGAGCTCGCTGAGCTTTTCTCAGATGAGCCCCTCATACATAAAGGCGGCACCTCCCCTAGCGTGAGCTAGTGCGGGAGGTGCCGCCTTTTCTGCGTCTTGTGCGAAGCGCTTTACGTCTTCTTGGCTTATGCCTTTTTGATTTATGCCTTCTTAACCACGGAGGACTTCAGGTACATCTGACCTGCGCCAGGGACCTTCGCCTCAATGTCGTGGCCGTTGACGGGGGATTCGAGCAGGCGGATGCCGCGCACCTTGGTGCCTGCCTTGATGTCTGCGCCACCCTTGACCTTCAGGCCCTTAACGATGGTGACGGAGTCGCCGTCGACGAGCTCGTTACCGACGGAGTCCAGAACCTTGGCGCCTGCTGCTTCTTCGGTTTCGCCTGCTGCGGTGCGTTCCCATTCGTGGCCGCACATGGGGCATGCCCAGAGTTCGCCCATTTCGTAGGTGTAGTTTTCGTTGCATTCGGGGCAGGCGGGTGCTTCGATTTCGTTGAGGTTTTCGCTCATGATTCCTTCTTCGATCTGTGCGGATGCGCCGCTCCTCCCCTGCTGTGTGGCTGCGGCGTGTGGGCGCGCGTCAGCCAGGCAGGGGTGCGACGGTGGAGGGTACGAGGATTCTCGCGTTCGTGCTGACTATACCATTTGGCGGGTGCGAACCGCATGTGCGGGGCTGGTTTTTGTTGACCTTTTGGGGTGGGTTCGGGGCGTGGGTGAAGCCGACAATAAAATTCGCATGGTTTGTGCGTAATATTTTGGTTGGAAGATGATTCTCAGTGGCTGCGGCGTGTAGAGTGCTTAGAGTATTTGTACGTTTTTGAGTGAAAGGCACGGCTTCATGAAGCTTTCCGCACGTAACCAGTTCGCTGGCAAGGTTGTTGAGATTACTGAGGGTGCAACTAACGGCATCGTTAAGATTGAGATCGCTCCCGAGGTTGTTATCTCTGCTTCCATCACCAACGAGTCCATTAAGGAACTGGGCCTGAAGGTTGGCGAGACCGCTTACGCAGTTATCAAGGCTTCCAACGTTATGGTTGGTGCTGACCACTAATCCCGGTCGATAAGGCTTATACCCATGCCGCTGCTTTTTGTGGCGCGCGAGGGTTAATAGGGCGGAGCCCCGCACTGTGTGTACAGTGCGGGGCCTCGCTTTCTCTATTGCTTCCCAAATACTATTCTCAAATATATTTTCTCGAGATTTTCTTTATAAGAATCAATCTCTTCTGGAACAATAGCCATACGACAAGGTATGTGATGCGGTGACACAAGACGCATAAAAAGAATAATCTGCCTAATATGATCTCTATATTCTTCTAGTTCCATCTGAGGGGACAATTCAAATTCATAATCAAGTATCTGGTCTGCAGAGTGCGACCCTTGATTTATATGATTGTAGGCCGTGAAAGATTCCAAAAATTTTCTTTCAAAGCTTTCCTCATCATAAAAATAAGATAATCTGTGAATTGCACTTCTGGTTGAGATTAAACTCTCGCCCAACTCTGTGCGCAAAAATGCTTCCCATATACGACGGACGTCATTAGAGTGGGGGAAATCTACATTCTCACCTTCTTCACTTATAGCCACCCTATACATCTTAAGCAAAATATTTCTATAGTCATCAAGGGTATCAACTCCCACAGTCTTTAGGCATTCTTCTTGATTTTCTATAATTTCAGAAAACTTTACCTTCCATCCCAATCCTCCACTCGGTCCACCTACCCTATATCTCAACGACCTCGACAAATCCTTGGCTACAGATAGGCTATGGGTCATAATTATCATTTTCGAAGCAGAACCATCCGCAGACATAACACCAGCAATCCATTCAATCATCGCATTAAGTCCAGCCTTATTATACGAATCAATACTAGATATCGGATCATCCAGAACAATTATTCTATTATTACGTATAGAATTATCCAGTTCCCCATCACTGGCTATCTCTGCGAAGAAATAACATAATGACAAAATATTCTGCTCACCCGTAGATAGACGCGCAGGAGAAATAATTCCCCTTTCGCTCTTTATCGTATACCCAGAAGAATCTTCGGACTCCAGCCATATGCGCCTCCCATTAAAAACAAGCTCTAATAAATGATTTATGTATTTTGTTACACGCTGAGGAGAGTATTCTCGCCGTTTTTCTTCAAGTCTTCTTGTTTCAAATCTAATTTGACTTTCGTATTCAATAAGATCATCTTGAATTATACTTAAAACCAAAAGCTCGTCTTCATTAACGACTTCTTTATTAATTTTTTCATATAAAGATTCGCTCTCTTTATAGATTAGAAGCATCAACCAGTATCCCATCTTCCACCACAATTCGCTAAGGTCTTCTCTTGCATCCCAGACACCTTCCCTTATTGCCTGCGATGACTGACGAATATGGATATCCAACTGTCTTAATTTTTCCCGAATAAATCCCACAGAACAATCTGCTAAGTCCTGAGAATTCTCATATTTTTCCATAATCTTTCGATGCGCTGCATTGAACGTATAAGCAACATAATCAACATATCTCTCCTGCGACTCAAAACCTTGCTTCATGATATTAAAATAACACTCACTCTTATCCACAAACTCATATTGACCATCATCAGAATAGAAAACCAGCTCATCACCTTCAATTAAATTGTCAACATATGCGCACAAGTAATCTTTTACCTTAGATTCTCCATAGACCTCATCGACAAAAGAAGACTCTCCTTCTAGCAGTCGATTCAAAGATTTACTTTTTATGTCTTCCATTCTTTTTCTTGAAGACTCGATTGAATTTTTAAGGTTATTAATCCTATCCCTAATATGCACAAAATCGCCAAATAATATCACTGGATCAATGTATCCACCTCCACGCGTTCTAAAGTTTTTAACAACATATGATTCGCTAAATACATGTATATTTGAACAATCACGCCCGAGGAAATTTTCATCTTTATCAAAAAACTTTGTATCGCTAGTTTCAGTGCTAAGCGCACGCGCAATTGTCGATTTACCTGAACCATTTTTACCTAAAACGATTGCAAACTGGGCATCCTCTTGAATTATGCCTTTTTTATTAAACCTGGTAAAAAATGAATATTTCTTCTCTCCACCATATTCAGTCTTAATTCTTATTTTTGATACTTTTGTTGCATCAACCATTTGTTCCTCCTAGAACTAGTAGATTTCCTACATTGAATAGATATAATAAAATCCCCTTGAGCATCAGTTCATCAAAGATACAACTGTCTCAAGGGGATCTTATAACTTCACTGTTACTCAGATATTAATTTATTTAATTATTCTAAGATTAGACGTTGAAGCGGAACTCGACCACGTCGCCGTCCTGCATGATGTAGTCCTTGCCCTCCATACGGACCTTACCGCGAGCCTTCGCCTCCGCCATGGAGCCAGCCTCATCCAGATCCTTGAAAGACACAACCTCAGCCTTAATGAAGCCACGCTCAAAGTCAGAGTGAATCACGCCAGCAGCCTGCGGCGCCGTATCACCCTTATAAATAGTCCACGCGCGAGCCTCCTTCGGGCCAGCAGTCAGATAAGTCTGCAAACCCAGAGTCGAGAAGCCAACACGAGCCAGCTGGTCCAGGCCGGACTCATCCTGACCGTTCATCTCCAGCATCTCGCGAGCCTCCTCCTCAGACAGCTCCACCAGATCAGCCTCCAGCTTCGCATCCAAGAACACAGCCTCAGCCGGCGCTACCATGTCACGCAGCTCCTGCTGCTTCTCCTCAGACGCCAAAATGCCCTCATCCGCGTTGAACACGTAAATAAACGGCTTAGCGGTCAGCAGGTTCAGCTCCTTCAGGTGGGCCAGCTCCAGCTTCGCGTCCTTCGCACGAGAAATGATGGTCTCACCATCCTCCAGGATCTTCTGCGCGGTCTTGTAGGTCTCCAGCTGAGCGGCGTCACCCTTCTTAATCTTCACAGCCTTCTCCAGACGCGGAATAGCGTTCTCCAAAGTCTGCAGGTCAGCCAGAATCAGCTCAGTATTGATGGTCTCCATATCGGAGGCAGGGTCAACCTTGCCGTCCACGTGAATGACGTCCGGGTCATCAAACGCACGCACCACCTGGGCGATAGCGTGCGCCTCACGAATGTTCGCGAGGAACTTGTTGCCCAGGCCCTCACCCTCAGAAGCGCCCTTCACAATACCCGCAATATCAACGAACGAAACAGTCGCAGGCAGAATACGCTCCGAACCAAAAATCTCAGCCAGACGGTTCAGACGCGCATCCGGCAGGTTCACCACGCCCACGTTCGGGTCAATGGTCGCGAACGGGTAGTTAGCCGCCAGCACAGTGTTGCCGGTCAGAGCGTTGAACAGGGTGGACTTGCCCACGTTAGGCAGGCCAACAATGCCGATAGTTAGAGCCACAAGTTTTCCTTCGAATCATGTACCCAGCCACACACTCAGGATGCGCCGCGTACGTGGTGCGACGGGTGCGGGCGGGCACAGGGCGAAAATGGTGCCCGAATCCAAGCGCGGCACCGCCAGTCTCAGGAAGAAACGGGTGCGGGGCGCCTGCGGGCATAGACGCTACTATTCTACCGTGTTCGAGCGGGAGCCGCCCGGGTTGATGAGAGCAGGGGGCTAGAGCCAGCCGTTCTCCGTGGCGATACGCACCGCATCCTGACGCGTCGACGCACCCGTCTTCGCCATCGCCGCCGACAAATAATTACGCACCGTACCCGCCGACAAAAACAACGCCGCCGCAATCTGCTGAGCCGTACCACCCGACGCCGCCTCACGCAGCACCTGCGCCTCACGCTCCGTCAACGGAGAAGCACCCGTCACCAAAGAATCCGCCGCCAACGACGGATCCACCACACGCAACCCCGCATGCACACGACGAATCGCCTCCGCCAACTGGCGAGCACCCGTATCCTTCACCACAAAACCACTCGCACCAGCCTCCAACGCACGGCGCACATAGCCCGGGCGGCCAAAAGTCGTTACAATCAGCGTACGCACCGGCTCACCCGACTCACTCAAAGCACCCGCATCACGCAGCGCCGCAGCCGCCTCAATACCATCAGCCAGCAAAGCACCGGGCATCTGCACATCCAGCAGCACCACGTCCGGCTTCAACAGGGCGACCGCGCCCAGCACCTCATCACCGCTACCGACCTGACCCACAATCTCCAGGTCAACCTCCAGGCCGAGCAGGGCGGCAAGAGCCTCACGGATGAGCTGCTGATCGTCAGCGAGCAGAACACGAATCATGGGGGCCTCCCAGGGCTGAAGACGGGGCAGAACATACCGGACAGAAAATACCGGGTGGAACAACCGTAAGAGGTTGTCTACCACCACCATACAGGGGCGGGTAGCTCCCCCGTCCAGGGCGCGGCGCCAAGTTCCACAATCTACAGTACCTATTTACAGCAGTGAGGTGTCACCGTCCATGCTCACACGGATGCGCGTACCCACCCCACCGCCAGGGTTCTCCGCAAGCCACTGCTCGGGAGCCGCCTCAATCACCACGCTACCGCCGGACGCCGCCACACGCTGAGCCATACCCGTCAGACCGTTACCGCGGGCATCACCCACACCCACGCCGTTATCGAGGATGTCCAGACCGGTTGCGCTCAGACGCACCCGCGCCGCGTTCGCATCCGAGTGGCGCACCATGTTCGTGACCGCCTCACGCAGAACCCAGGAGAATAGCTTCGCGTTCACGCCAGCCACCGCGAGCGCACTCTGAGCCTCCGGCAGCTCGGCGCGAATACCGGCGGTCTGCAGGGCACGACCCGCCCCCTCAATCTCACCCGAGAAGTCGGGCACGCGCAGGCGCGTCACGGTTGAGCGAACCTCCGCCAGGGATGCACGAGACAGCTGCGCGATCGCCTCCATTTCGGCGCCGGCGCGGGCGGGGTCAATCTCCAGCAGGCGCTGCGCCAGCTCCGCTTTGAGGGTGATGACGGTCAGGGAGTGGCCCAGCACGTCGTGCACGTCGCGGGCGATCTCTTCACGTTCCTCAGAGAGCGCCAGGGAGGCACGCGCTACGTCCGCACGTTCGCCGAGCTCAATCAGGTAGGAGAAGCCCAGCATGCCCACCATCGGTGCACCGATGAAGAGGGCGATACCGCCGCGCGCGGTGACGTCAAAGCCGATGCTCGCCATAAAAATTAGCCAGCAGACCAGGGCAATCATCGCCGCTACACCAAACCGCAGGCGGTACGGGGCGATTGTGCCAAAAATCCAGAACGCCACAAAGTACATGCTGAACGACAAGAACACCACATACGCAGATTCCAGCCGCAGTACCGTTAGGCCAGTCACGGGCAGTGCCATCAGCACCGTCCAGATGACGCTTCGACGCACCGTGGAGGCGACCGGCACCAGCCACGGCACCGCGTACGCCGAGCAGTTCACCACCGCGAACAGTACCACCAGCGCCACACCGGTCCAGCGCACATGCGCCAGCTCCGGGGTGGTGAGGAAGCTGTCCAGCGGCATAAGCAGAAACACCAGCCACGGGGCGCTAAAGCCCAGCGCCAGCCAGTTCACGTTGCCGCTGCGTTCCCGGTGGAGGAAGCGGAAGCGGTGCTTACCCAGGGTGCGCTTCGCGGCGGAGGGTGCCGCATCGTTCTCGGCGCTAGCCTGGTCAGTATTGTGCGGGTGCGTGTGGATTTCGGTCATGGTTCTAGCCTAACGTGCGGGTGCCAGGGGTGTGGGCGCCGCGGGTGCAGATACCACCGACGCGGCAGTGTTAGCAGATGGGGTGTGAGCGGGTACGGATTCCGCCGCAGCCTTAGGGTTCAAGGCTGCGGCGGGAAGAAGCGTTTAGCGGCGGGTTGCGCGGCGCATCAGCAGGGCAGAAACACCCAGGAAGATCGCCGCCCACGCTACCAGGCTCACCACGGCGTACCAGAGCGGCTCGGTGACGAGCCAATCCTCACCGCCCGAAATAATGGTCCGACCTGAGCTGAAGGGGTAGCGGGCAATCTCAGCGGCACCGTACAGCGGAGTGAAACGTGCGTAGTTCAGCAGGTCGGTGCTCAGCGGGGAGAACACGGTACCGAAGAAGCTCATAATCACCAGCAGACCGTTCGCAATGGACACGGCGTTCTCGTTACGAATCAGCAGGCCCATCATGATGCCGTAGAAAGCGAACACCAGACCGCACAGCACCGTCAGCGCACCGGCGGCAAGCTGCTGGTTCAGCGGAATCTCAACACCGGTAAACATGCCCACAATGTTCACCGCGATGACCGGCAGCGCAGAAATCACCAGGGCGGTCAGCGCCTTCGCGCCCAGGTACTTGCCGGTGGTCAGCGGGGTCAGCGCCAGCTGGCGGTTCCAGCCGCTCGACAGCTCGGTGACGGTGCTACCGCTAATCGCCACGGTATTCTGCACGGCACCGTACAGCGCCATGCCAATCATGACGTACGCTGCTACGTTGCCGTCGCCCATCTGCTGGGAGGAGTAGTCCTGCATCGCGCCGAAGAGCAAGAAGAAGACGATGGGCAGTGCCACGCCGAAGAAGAAACGGTCGGTCGAGAGGATAGAAGCGCGGATGTCGTAGAGTGCGTAGCGGAGCATGATGTTTTCCTTGAAAGTGTGTAGCGGCGGTGCGGTGTTGGGGCGGTACGGTATTTAGGCTTCGGATGCTTTGGAGGCGGCGGCCTGCTCGGTCAGCAGGGTGAAGGACTCGTCCAGGGAGGGCTTGGTGACCTCCAGGTCGGTGATGCTGTAGTTGTTCAGCAGAGTGCGCAGTACCTGTTCAATCTCCACCACGGAGATGCGGTGGCGGTACCCGCCGGACTCTTCGGTGACCTCAACCGGCACGTCCAGGTCGGTGATGGGTGCGGGTGCGAGGAAGGAAAGGTGGCGGTGGCCGGTCAGGGCGCGAATCTCGTCGGAGGAGCCGTCAGCGATGATGGAGCCGGATTCCATGAGCACGATGCGCTGGGCGAAGTTCTGTGCTTCTTCCAGGTAGTGCGTCGCAAAAAGAATGGTCGTTCCACGCTCGGCGATGGCTTCCATACGCTCCCAGAAGGTGCGGCGCGCGTTCACGTCCATGCCGGCGGTCGGCTCGTCCAGGATCAGCAGTTCCGGCGAGTGCATGGTCGCCAGGGCGTAACGCAGACGCTGCTGCTGACCGCCCGAGCACTTGCCGACCTTACGCTTAGCGATCTCGGTCAGGTCGGCGCCGGCGAGTACCTCATCCACGTCAATGGGCTTGGGGTACAGCGCCGCAATCATCTCGACCGTGGCGCGAATCGTCAGGTCCTTGAGCAGGCCACCGGTCTGCTGAACCGCACCGAGTAGACCGGCGCGTGCCGCCTCGGAGGCGTTGCGACCGAAGACGCTCAACTCGCCGCCGCTGGGCTGGGTCAGACCAAGAATCATGTCGATGAGGGTGGTCTTGCCCGCGCCATTGGGGCCGAGCAGTGCAATGATTTCGCCGCGCTTGACGGTCAGGTCAATCGAGTCGACGGCGACCACGGTGCCTGCCGCACGGGTGGAGAAAACCTGGCGGAGGGAGCGGGCGGAAATAACGGTTTCTGCGGTGTTGTGCTTGCTGTTCTGAGATGCTGCGGTGTTCATGGTTCTATTACACCGCTGGTTTTCGCGCCGCTGCGGTACAGAGTGTCATGACCTGCCCATGACAAATGTCATGAGTTCGCGGAGGGGTTGGTATGACGCGGTAATTTCCGGGGTAATAGGCCCTCGAGGCTGCAGTGGAGGCGATCACGCGAAGCGGGGGCTCCGTCCTCGAAGCGCCCCCAGGCGCTGAAGAGGGGGCACTCCCCCGCGTAGCGTGAACGCGAAGCTGCGCAAGCATCCCTACCTATGCATCCTCAGGCACGAAAAACCCCGCGTCTTCTCCCCAAAGCGGGGAAGAGGACACGGGGTCATCAGTATATAGAGTTTAGCGAGTGGGCTTAGCGCCGCGGCCACCGAGCTGGCGGCCCACGTTCTCGTCATTCTTGAGGGCGGAACGCAGTTCCTTCGGCAGGGAGAAGAGAATGTCTTCCTTCGCGGTCTCCACCTCTTCGATGGTGCTGTAGCCGTACTCGGCGAGCAGAGCCAGCACCTCCTGAACCAGAACCTCGGGCACGGACGCGCCGGAGGTCAGACCCACGCTCGCCACGCCCTCGAACCAGGACTCGTCCACCTGGTGTGCGAAGTCCACACGCTCGGCACGCTTAGCGCCGTATTCGAGTGCCACTTCCTTCAGACGCACGGAGTTCGAGGAGTTCGCCGAACCGACAACGATCACCAGGTCGGCGCGCGGAGCGATCTCCTTGATGGCGCCCTGGCGGTTGGAGGTTGCGTAGCAGATGTCGTCCGAGGGCGGGTCCTGCAGGGAGGGGAAACGCTCGCGCAGACGCGCCACGGTTTCCAGGGTTTCGTCCACGGACAGGGTGGTCTGAGAAATCCAGACGACCTTCTCGGGGTTGCGGACGGTCACCTGATCCACCTCGTCAGGCGAGTTCACGATCTGGATGTGCTCGGGCGCCTCTCCGGCGGTACCCTCGACCTCTTCGTGGCCGGTGTGGCCGATAAGCAGGATGTCGTAGTCCTGCTTGGCGAAGCGCACAGCCTCGCGGTGCACCTTGTTCACCAGCGGGCAGGTCGCGTCAATGGTGTTCAGGGAGCGATCGCCAGCTGCGGAAACCACTGCCGGGGACACGCCGTGCGCCGAGAACACGGTCACGGAGCCTTCGGGAACTTCGTCCACTTCATCAACGAAGATAGCGCCCTGCTTCTCCAGGGTCTCCACCACGTGGCGGTTGTGAACAATCTGCTTACGCACGTAGACGGGCGCACCGTAGTGCTCCAGCGCCTTCTCAACAGCGATCACGGCACGGTCAACGCCTGCGCAGTAACCGCGCGGGGTGGCGAGCAGGACTTTCTTCTCACCGGTGACGGGTGCGGCGGCTTCAACCTCGGCGCGGCTGCGGCGCTCGCGGGGTACGGGCGGCAGGCCCAGGGCAATAGTTTCAGTGGACATGGTTACTATCCTACGTTGTTCGGACTTTTAGTGTGTGATGACTGTGGCACCGCTCGCAGGGCTACGGCCCAGGGCGGTGAGGCGAATCAGGATACCGAGCAGCAGGGCGAGGATTGCCAGGACCAGCCCGTAGCTTGCCGCCGCCTCCAGATGCCCGGTCAGTGACGGTGCAAGCTGGTTCCATACCCCGGTAATTAGCGCCGTTCCGGCGGTGCTGTGGCTGGTAATTCCTAGGGATTCGGGGCTCTGGCCGCCTAACCAGGCTGCGGCGCCCCATCCCAGCAGGGCGTAGAGCAGAGCCGTAACCACCGGTACCAGGATGCGGTGCCTGGGTGCCAGCAACGTAGCCAGCAGCAGGCTCAGCACCGAGATGATGGTCAGCGGCGCGGTGGACTTGCCCAGCGCGGCGGCACGGTTAATGCCGGAGTGCAGGTACCACTCCTGCTGGTCCTGCTGGCTGTTGCCGTCCTTCACCCGGTCAATATTGAGGGTTTCAGGGCCGAGCTTCGTCAGGTCCGGGTCGAAGGAGCCGATAGAGCCGACCTTCGCATCCAGCGCACGGTAGAAGGGGGTGAGCACAATGACGGCGGGGCCGTCCTGGTGTTCAAGGTTGTAGCGGCGAGTTTCCTCGGCGATTTCCTTCCAGAGGCTTCGATATTCTTCAGTTTTTGACAGCTCAGCCGCGGAACGGTTGAGCAGGGAACGTATGCCGTCTTGTGTCGGCTTTACAAGAATGGAGTATAAGCCGCTTGCTTTGGTGCCGTCGAGGAAGGTTGTCATAGCCTCGGAGTTCATGAGGTCTTCCACCGCGCCGTCCGCGATGCGCGAGGCAAGCTGCGAGTCCTCCGCCAGGTTGGAGGAAATCTGCGAGAAACCGCGCTCTGACATGAGCTTTGAGTTCACCCAGGCGCCCGTGGTTGCGCCCAGACCGGTCACCAGGGCCAGGGCGCACAGCACAACGGTCAGGAACCTGCGCAAACCTGCCGCGAAGGGAGGCTCCGGGGCAGCCTGCAATTCGGCCTTGGTGGGGGCTGTCCCGTGGCCGAGCGTGCGCGTGGGCTGTAGCAGGGTGGTGTCTTCATCCGCCGTGTAGTGGCCGTCCGTGTAGTAGCCATCCGTGCGGGTGATCCGGGTGCCGACGACTCGGGTCGCATCCGCCGGGTAGTTGTGCGCGCCAATACCCGCCGCAGACGAATCCGCGGCGGCGTTGAGGGCATTGTTCTGGTCTGCTGACTGATCGGGTGAGCGCATGTGCCTAGGGTACCCGCTCACACTGTTCAAAGCCGATTCAGACCCGCCGAATGCGCCAGAAGCTAAGTTCCACCTGCACTGCGTGCAAGATACCCCGATTCGCTCGGCTGACCTGTGAGCAGGCGCATAACCAACCAATCAGGGACAATAGAGGGTATGAACTTCTACAACCCCTCCGCAGCGCAGCCGGCACCCGCACTCGTGGTGCCGCCCGTGCACGAGCGGCAGCTTCCCGGGAAGTCTCAGGAAACCACCGCCACCAACCCCTGGCCCCTCGCCCTGCTCGCGCAGAACCTCAAAAACTACGTAGACAAGGTTCCCGAGCTCTGGGTGGAGGCGCAGGTCGCCTCCCTCAACGGCCGCGGCGGCAACGTCTTCATGGAGCTCAAAGACCTCAACGAAGACTTCTCCTTCACCCTCGCGCTCTTCGGGCGTGCCGGTAGCGGCCTGGCGGCTGATGTGACCGTAGGCGCTCGCATCGTCACCCGCGCCAAGCCGAGCCTGTGGAAGAACGGCAAGCTCTCCCTCATCGGTAAGGAAGTGTACGCGGTCGGCACCGGCAACCTGCACGAGCAGCTACAGCGTCTGCGTGAAGCTCTCGCCGCCGAGGGACTGTTCTCTGACGCGCGGAAGAAGCCGCTGCCCATGCTGCCGAATCGTGTGGGTCTGATTACCGGTCGCGATTCTGACGCGGAGAAGGACGTTATCCGCAACGCCTCCCTGCGCTGGCCCGGCGTGGTCTTCGAGGTGCGCAATACCCGCGTTCAGGGTGAGGGCGCGGCGGCTGAGGTCATCGCGGCTCTCGCCGAGCTGGACGCCCACCCGGAGGTGGACGTCATCGTCATCGCCCGAGGCGGCGGCTCCTTCGAAGACCTGCTGCCTTTCTCTGAGGAGGCGCTCATCCGCGCCGTCGCGGCAGCCACTACCCCGGTGGTCTCGGCGATCGGTCACGAGGCGGACTCCCCTATCCTCGATGCGGTCGCTGACCTGCGTGCCTCCACCCCCACCGATGCGGGTAAGCGCATTGTGCCCGATATTTCGGAGGAAACCGCCCGCATCACTGAGGCGCGTGCCCGCCTGGACCGTGCGGTACTCGGCTACGTGGGCATGCAGATGAACTACATTGCCCAGCTGCGCAGCCGCCCGGTACTCACCCACCCGGAGTCCTCCCTGCTCATGCGTGCGGAGGAGCTGAGCCAGCTGCGCGAGCGCGCTCACCGTTCGGTGCAGCACCGTCTGGAGCGTGAGTCGGCGACTCTGTCGCATACGTTGGCGCGGGTGCGGTCGCTCTCACCCGCGCAGACGCTCAACCGCGGCTACTCCATCGTTCAGGATGCGGCGGGCGCTATCGTGCGTGACGCTTCGGCGCTGAGTGCGGGCGAGCAGATTACGGTGCGCGCGGCGACCGGTTCGGCGCAGGCGACCGTGACTTCTACGGATCCCTCAAACATCTCCTAAGCCTCGATACCCCTAAGTTTTACCCCTGGTTTTTACCCTTAGTTTTTACCCCTAAGTTTTACCCCTGAAAGGTTCCTCAATGAGCGAGAACATTAGCTTCAACAGCGCCGAACTGGGCGCCCCCGTCGAAACCCTCGGCTACGAGCAGGCGCGTGCCGAGCTGGAGCAGGTCGTGCGCCAGCTGGAGTCCGGCGCCAGCGACCTGGAAACCTCCATCGCTCTGTGGGAGCGTGGCGAGGCGCTTGCCGCTCGCTGCGAGGCGTGGCTGCAGGGTGCGCAGGAGCGCCTGAACGCGGCACGCGGTGCACAGGCAGGTGCGCAGGGCGGGGAGCCTGCGGCGAACTAGCACCGTCCCTCCCGGTGCGTTGCCCCGCCCTCTGGCGCATCCGCAAAGCCTCTAAAAATAGCCTGCCCCGCAGCTCATCAGAACTGCGGGGCAGGCTATTTTCCGTCTATACGTAGCAGAGGCGGTAGGGCTAGTGCTTCTGCTTGTAGTCAGCCATGAAGTTACCCAGGCGCTCCAGGGCGCTGGTGAGGGTCTGCGTATCGGGCAGGAACACCAGGCGGAAGTGGTCCGGGTCCTTCCAGTTGAATGCGCGGCCGTGGCTGAAGAGGATCTTCTGGCTCTTGAGCAGGTCCAGGGCGAACTGCTCATCGTCGGTAATGTCGAAGCGCTCAATATCGATCTTCGGGAACAGGTAGAGCGCGCCGTCCGCGTTGGTGCAGCTGATGCCGTCAATCTCGTTGAGCATCTTGTGCGCCAGGGTGCGCTGCTCGTACAGGCGGCCGCCGGGAACAATCAGCTCGTTAATGGACTGGTAGCCGCCGAGCGCGGTCTGAATTGCGTGCTGTGCCGGAACGTTGGAGCACAGGCGCATGGAGGCGAGCAGGTGAATGCCCTCAAGGTAGCTTGCGGCGTCCTTCTTGGGGCCGGTGATTGCAACCCAGCCTGCACGGTAGCCGCAGACGCGGTACGCCTTGGACAGGCCGGAGAAGGTTAGGCAGAGCACGTCGTCGCCGGTGAGGGTTGCCATGTTGATGGCTTCAGCACCGTCGTAGGTAATCTTTTCGTAGATTTCGTCAGCGAAGACCACCAGGCCGTGCTCGCGTGCCACGTCCACAATCTGCTTAAGCACGGAACGCGGGTAGACGGCGCCGGTGGGGTTGTTCGGGTTAATAACCACGATGCCCTTGGTGCGCTCGGTAATCTTCGACTTAATGTCTTCAATATCCGGGTACCAGTTGTTTTCCTCATCGCAGAGGTAGTGCACGGGCTTGCCGCCAACCAGCGCGGTGGATGCAGTCCACAGCGGGTAGTCGGGCATGGGGACCAGGATTTCGTCGCCGGTCTCGCACAGTGCCTGCAGGGTCATCGGGATCAGCTCGGACACACCGTTGCCGAGGTAGACGGCGTCGGTGTCCAGGTTCATGATGCCGCGGTTCTGGTAGTGCTGCACAATGGCGGTACGTGCCGAGTAGAGGCCGCGGGAGTCGGAGTAGCCCTGGGTTTCGGGCAGGTGACGAATGATGTCCATCATGATGGCATCCGGCGCCTCAAAGCCGAAGGGTGCGGGGTTACCAATGTTCAGTTTGAGGATGCGGTGGCCCATCGCCTCCATGCGATTGGCTTCATCCAGAATGGGGCCGCGGATGTCGTACAGGACGTTGCTCAACTTTGAGGACTGACGGTACTTCGTCATGATGATTTACTTTCTAGGGTGATCCAAAATGAATTGTGCTGCGTCGTCATCTGCGATGGGGTTGGAACCGCTAGTCAGACGCAACAGGAACGAGAGGTTACCCGTGTCTAATGTAGATGATACGCGGTTAATTGCCGTACGGGCGCTATCTGGCAGGGTACGACGAATAATGGGCACCAGCTGCTGCTGCAGAAGCGCCGTTGACGGGTCTTCCAGGGTGACTAGGCGGTTCTCTTCAATCGCGGAGTCGCAACTGTGCAGCAGGGTCACCTGCACGGTGTCTGCGGTGAGGGCGTTGACGCGTTCGGCGGGGTTGTCCTGGATCTTCGGGTCGTGCACACGGTAGCGGTAGAGGCTACGCAAAGAATCCACGCCGTAGGTGCCGCTGGAGTACCCGGTCGGAATGGAGAACACCAGACTCGACTGCACATCGCGCAGGTTCGCGAGGGAGTTGAGCTTGTAGCGGGCGCTCACGGCGCGGGTGGTGACCAGTACATCCTTGTTGGTGGCGTTTGCACCGTTGAGGAGCATGAGCTCTTCGGGCAGGATGCGCGAGATCGCGTTGGTCATGTCGGTGGTGCTCATGGCGCGCAGGTTGATGGGGTCTGCGGAGCGGGTGGAGCTTGCGGTGGGGCTCGCGGTTGCGTCCGTAGCATGCGCGGAGGCGGTGCTCTCCTCCGGGGTGGGGGTAGCTGCCGGGGGCAGGGTCACTCCGGCTGCTTGAGCGGAGGCGCTCACGGAGGCGGCGATGCGTTCGTTCTGCGCGGCGGCGGGGCTGATTTTGCCGTCGTCGGTCAGGTAGAGCAGCAGGTCGCCGCTGTAGTCGATGACCAGGTCCAGCGCCTCGACGGTGTTGGCGACGCCGCTTTCTTCGTCGTCGGGTAGGGTGGCGCTGGGGGTGGTGGAGTTCGCCGAAGGGACCATGAGCCCGCGCAGGGCGGTAGCGCGGCTGTTGTCGGTGTTGACAAGTTCTACGGAGTAGCCAACCTGTCGCAGGGCACGCGCGTACACGTGCGCTACGGCGCGCATCTCACGCAGGGCACCGTAGCCGATGCGCAGGGTGCCGTAGCTGGACGCGGAGGGATCCACGTGCGGGGTCGTGTCGTTGCTACCGCAGGCGGCAAGCAACGGCATGAGTGCCAGGGAGGTGAGCGCCGCACGGCGGGTGATGGTCAGTCGGTTCATTAGGGAAGCTTCCGTGCGTTTTCGTCGGCAAGAAATTCGCGGTATTCGCGTGCCCAGCTGGCGGCGTTGGAGTAGCCCATCATGGAGGCGACCTCGTCGATGAGGGTGCCGTAGCGGATGGTGTCTAGCTCAGCGATGGGTACCCAGCGTGCGGTGTCGGAGGAGCCGTTAATTTCGTGGCGCAGTTCGCCGGTGACAATGTGGGCGCGGAAAACCACCCGCAGGGCGCAGAAGGGTAGCGCTTGCGGGTCTTTCTGGGTGGAGCGCACGGGGAAGTGTCCGGCGTGCACGCCCAGAATGTCTTCAATGGCGACGCTGTAGCCGGTCTCTTCGAGGGTTTCCCTCAGCGCGGTCTCATCCGCCTGTTCGCCGGGTTCCATGCCGCCACCGGGCAGGGACCAGAGGGGGCTGAGCGCGCGGTCTTCGGGTACCCAACGAGTCATGAGCAGCTTGCCCTGCTCGATGATGACTGCGTAGGCTGCGGGTCGGGTTTCCATTGCTAATGCCATGGTTTGATTTTACCGTCTATCGTTCTTTATCGTTTCTTGCCGCGGCGTGCGCTGGCGGCTTTGGCGGACTGTCGAGCGTGCTGGCGTGCGTTGCCGTTTTTCTTGGCGTTGGCGCGCTTCTTATCGCGGGCTTCACGGCGGGCGTTGGCGGCTCGTGCTTTCGCTTTTGCCTTTGCTTTTTCGGCGGCGACGCGTTCGGCGCGTGCCTGTCGGGTTTCGCTACCGCGGTCGCTGGTTGCGGTGCGGCCGCGCACAATGCCGATGAAGTCCTGCAGGAGCGCTTCAAGCTCTTCACTGCGTGGCTCGCCCTTGGGGGCACGCGGCCAGACCAGGTGCACCGGGTAGGTGTCCAGGCCCGCAACGGGACGGTAGGTGAGGTCCTTGCGATGGTAGAAACGCGCAATGGACATGGGCACAATGTACAGACCCACACCGGCGGCAACCAGCTCGATGGTTTCCTTATCGGTCAGGCCTTCAGGCACGATGCGGCCGGCGCTCTCACGCCAGGTACGGGACACTTCCTCGTAGGCGGGAATATCGGAGGCGGGCTGCAGCAGAAACTCTTCGGCAAGCTCCTCCACGGGCACCTCATCAAGCACGGTGAGCACATGGTCCACCGGCAGAATAACCACGGGCAGCTCCTCGTAGAGGCGGATGCTGTGGTACTTCTCGCCGTCGGTACTTGCCGGTTCGCGGTCGGGGCGCACAATGCTCATGTGCGCGAAGGGGTTCTCGGGTACGTGCTTAGGCTCAATGGGGGCGTGCTCGGTAGCTTCGGCGGGCGCCTCGGAGACCGCGGATGCTTCGGAGACCGCGGTTCCCTCTTCTGCCGATTCAGTAGCAAATCCAGCGGCGGGGTTAGCGGCGGGATCAATCAGGTACAGGTCCTGATGCAGGGAGTCCAGGCCGCGCGCCTCACGCACGGGCACCTCCGCCAGCTGCACGCGGTCGCCGTAACGCTCATGCCAGCGGTTGAACCATTTGCCGGGCATAATCGCCGGCACGTAGCTAACGCGCAGCACGGAGCGCTGCAGCACGGGGATGGGCAGAGCCTCCGGAGTCTGGATCATTGCCAGCTGCTCGGGATGCAGGTACACGCGGGTGGGAGCCTCGATGGGCGCTTCGGTTTCTACCTCGTCGGTAGTGTTTTCGGGCGCACTCAGCTCGGGGTCGATGATGGTGAGAGCAGGGTCGTTGACGGGCTGCTCTTCGGGGGTACCTGCGGTGGAGGATGCGGATGAACTCATCCCTCCACGCTAGCACATCTTGGGCGGCGGTATTGGGGGCAGGTGAGCGGCCTCAACCCGACAAGATAGTGCACCTATCCCCTGCTGGAGACAGGACTAGTTCTCAGTGATGTCCGCAGTAGCGTTCGCAACGGTTTCGCGGTTAATGCGGCGTTCGCGCAGCTGAGACACAATGACCAGCACCGTAATAACAATGGCGAGGGCGAGCGGGAACATCCACGGTTCCAGGCCGAGCGCGGCAAGAATTGCGAAGCCGATGGTGGTGTAGATGCACGCCCACATGAGGGTTCCGACCAGCATCGCTGGAACCCAGCGGCGCAGCGGCATTTTCGTGAAGCCGGTCGTGATGATGACCGCGGTTTGCAGGCCCACGGTGAGAAAGCAGAGGGGCACGGCAACAACGCCCCACCGGTTAATCAAGCGGCGCGCTTTACGGTAGAGCGGGCTGTCCATGGCTTTGCGGATGCGGTCGAGGCGCGCGCCACCTTCAGCAGCGAGTGCACCAAGAGCGTACACGATGCTGGTGCGGACGATACCGACCACCCACATGAAAGCTAGGGCAACCTCAATCGGGAGTGCGTCAAACCATTCTTTCACTCGGCTATTCTCTCACGAGTGGGCAATATTGGCCTGGTTGAAGGTTCTTTGAGGCTTCTTACTTCGACATATGGAGGGGCTAAAAAGTTTTTTAAATTTTTTTCAGCCGAGGGTTATTACCCCTTGTCGCCTGCAATGGCGCGGATTTTACTTAGGCAAACCTTAGTTTATTGACAGGGTGTCGCTATTTTCGGCTTGTATCAGGTGCAGGAATTAGGATATATTTTTATTACCGAATAGGGCAGGCCTTGTGGGAAGGTCTTCCTAGTCGGTCTAGAAGACTTTCTTCCTGTGTGTGATGCTGGAAAAGGAACCCCATGGACGGGGTTCCTTTTCTTTTTAACTACCCGCTTTACCCACGCCGCACATTCGCATAGATGCAAACCCCTGACAGCGCGAAAAACCCCGACAGCACAAGCTATCGGGGTTTTACGCATTTAGAGCGAAGTCTACTTCTTACCCTGATTCTTACCATGATCCTGGCGGTGCAGGGCGCTCAGCGGCTTGGGCAACTGAACCGGGTTCCAGGTGTTGCTCACAGCCTCAAAGGAGGAGCCAGCACCGGGGTGACGATTCGTCGAACGAACACCACCGGTCGCAATAGCACCGTTAGAGTGAGCAGGGTCGTTCAGCGAGGCGATATCCAGTGCGTCGAACTCGGAATCATCCAGGACATCCGGCAGAGGAATCTCTTCGGGAATCGGCTGAGCGGCAGGAGCCGTGGGAGTAGCAGGCGCCTGGCGGACAGGCGAACCGTCACGCAGAGCCTGACGAGCCACCGGCTGATCCGGGTGAATTACCGGCCGCTGTGCGGCAGCTGCCACCGGCTGCGCGGGTACCTGCTGAACGGGCTGAACAGCCTGAGCGGGCTGGGGCACTACCTGCTGGGTAGCAGGTGCCGGTACCTTCTGAACAGGCTGAGGCTGTGCAACCTGCGCCTGTGCCACCCGGGGCTGCCCTGCAGTGCGAGGCGCAGCAGCGGAGGAAGCACGAGTGGCGGAACCGCTCTCCTGATCGAAGAGCACGCTACCGCGGCGAATCGGCTGGAATCGGCTCGGACGCTGCTGGCGACGCTCCTGACGGTGAGCCGCAGACGGCTCGGTAGAACCAGTAGCGGCAGAACGAGCGGGTGCCGGGCGAACGGGACGAGCAGCCTGAGAAGGCGCGGGCACTTCCTCACGAGCAACAGCCTCGCGAGCAGCCGTCTCGGGGGCATCCTCAGATGCCTCCACGGCAGCATGTGCGCGGCCCGGGTGTGCCGCCTCACGGTTCAGGTTGCCGGCAGACTTGCGGGCAGCGGGCTTGCGGGTAGCGGGGCGCGACTGAGGCTCAGATTCTTCAGTAGCTTCAGAATCCGGGCCTTCAGCACCCGGGCCATCTACCGATTCGGGTGCATCGTCGTAGGCTTCGTCATCCTCGGAGCCTTCGTACGCTTCACCCTCAGCATCATCACCCTCAGCGCCTCCTGCTTCAGCCTTGGCGCGGAGCTCATCACGGTTCGCCTTCACCTGATGGGCAAGAGACTCCAGCAGACCGGAGCGGCTCACAGCCCACGCACCACCGGCAAGAATCAGGAAGAGGACAGCCCAACCCCACGCCAAACCAGCAAAGAGTGCCAGAAGGCCGGTGACCAGGGCAAGCACACCCAGACCGGCGGCAACCAGCAGGGCAATACCGCTCGGGCTCGAAGTATCAAAGTAAGACAGCGGCGAGGGCTTCGACTTCTCCACTACAGGGATTGCATCGGTATAGGGCGCAGTGGGGGAAGATTCGCGAATCTGCGAGATAGATGCGGTGTCCGGGGCAGGCTGAGCGGAGTCATCGACAGCGTGAGAGGAAGAAGCCTGCGGAAGAGCAGAAGAGGGCAGGGAGGTACCCGGCGCCACCGCATGATCGGAGGACTGGTACGCCTCCGACTCATTCAGCAGCACGCCGGCAGAAGCGAGAATATCCTCCGCGGTACGCTCGGCGCTAATCAGGGGACGCTCCGGTTCCATGACGGGACCAGCGGGCGCGCGACGGAGGCTCCTGGGCACAAACCACAGCAGCAAAATCACGGTCAGAATTACCAACACACCGGAGGTGTTCAACAGCGTCATATCAGGTCGCCCTCTATCGTCCCTTTATCCCTAGACTTTAATCATACCCTTATATTCCCGATGCTTTCCATAAGAGGAAAGAATCGGGCTGGATATGCGCATATACCCCGGAAGGAATATGCACCCGAAGATGCTATGCATGTTCGCCATAGGACCATTACCAAGCTCTCACTCAGCAATATCCCACGTACGACGCAAAGGAAGGCGCCCTCCCTCAGGGCTAACGCCCCACCGGAAAGAACGCCTTCCTCAGCGTGGTTGGTATTTATCGGTTGCCCTCATCAGAGGACGGATGCAGAGTAATTAGCAGTTCTCTGCGACAAAGTCCTTCAGCCATGCGCGCAGGTCGTCACCGAACTCGGGGCGCTCAGCAGCAAGAATAACGTTTGCCTTCAGGTAGGACAGCTTGTCACCGGTGTCGAAACGGCGGCCAGAGAAGACCACGCCGTAGACACCTTCGCCTTCACCCTCGCCCTGAGCCAGGGTCTGCAGAGCGTCGGTCAGCTGAATTTCGCCGCCGCGGCCCGGAGCGGTGTTCTCCAGAACCTCGAAGACCTTCGAGCTCAGAACGTAACGGCCAATCACAGCGTAGTTCGAGGGAGCCTCATCAGCAGCAGGCTTCTCAACCAGACCAGTAATCTTAACGAAACCGTCCTCGCCCTCAACAGCCTCAATAGCAGCTGCACCGTAAGCGGAAATAGCCTCGCGGGGAACCTCCATCAGAGCAACGACGGAACCGCCGGTACGCTCCTGGACCTCCACCATGCGAGTGAGCAGGTCTTCCTTCTCGTCAATCAGGTCATCGCCGAGCAGAACAGCGAATGCCTCATCGCCGACGTGGCGCTTTGCGCGCAGAACAGCGTGGCCCAGACCCTTGGGGTCGCCCTGACGCACGTAGTGCAGGTCGCCGCCCATCTCATTGGTAGCTACCACGGATGCGAGCAGAGCGTCCTTACCCTGCTCGGCGAGCTGCTGCTCCAGAACGGGAACGCGGTCAAAGTGATCCTCGAGAGCACGCTTGTTACGACCGGTAATCATCAGAACGTCGTTCAGACCGGCACGAATTGCTTCCTCCACCACGTACTGAATCGCGGGGCGATCGACGACGGGGAGCATTTCCTTAGGGGTTGCCTTCGTTGCGGGCAGGAATCGGGTGCCCAGACCAGCAGCAGGAATAACTGCCTTAGTAACAGACTTAATTTCAGTAGCCATGCCACAAGAATACCCTAAGTTGTAAAGTACTTAAGGCGATTTATCGAGACTATGACATGAAAAAATCTTCAACGTGACTAACTGCATATCGGTGAAGGTACATTTTTCGGGGTGTTGAGAAAATATGTTCTTCAGAACCCAATGCTATTTTCTGCAAACCCTATACTAAAAAGTGGAATCTACACCCCGGCAGAATAGGTCGCTTTTCTCCGCCCACAAGGATGTTTTCGCACCGCCTCAAACACCCTCAGCGCGGAGGCGCCATGACCCAAACCAGCCCCCTAGCCCATAGAGTCCCCCTCCCCCACCCCCTATAAGACCTCACCC
>ERZ772990.23-NODE-23-length-41517-cov-6.49011_pt1 | contig 41517 bp, 35 predicted proteins | sample MGYA00511674_ERZ772990 | MGnify/ENA primary metagenome ERZ772990 (study PRJEB29015, sample SAMEA2738045) | human oral metagenome | biome: human oral; feature: human-associated habitat; material: saliva | place: China | collected 2233 ...
AGGAGGCCGCGTAGCGGCTATTATTAAACGCGTCCAAGTTTCGGGGCGCAGTTCAAGGGGAATGCGGGGGCTTTGCCGTATCCGCTGATCATCGTTGGCTGAGGGGCCCGAACGAGAAGGGCTACTTGCGGTCGCCGGGCAGAACGAACATCTGAACGGTCGGCGGGTTCGGGTTATCCAGAGCGTCCGGAATCAGGTTTCGGGTCACCTTCGCGGAGGTGCGCGATGCCAGCCTGTCCGTAATGCCGGTTGCTACAGCCGTGAGAACAAAGTTCACCGTCACGAAGAGTGCCGCCGCCAGAATCAGGGTCTGCAGCACGTTACCGTCACCGGAACCGATACGGCGCGCCGAGGCGAGCAGCTCCGGGTAGGAGATGATGTAACCGAGTGCGGTGTCCTTCAGAATCACCACGAACTGGCTGAGCATCGAGGGCATCATCGCGGTGAACGCCTGCGGAAGCAGGATCCGAATCAGCGTCTGGGTCGGGGTCAGACCAATCGCAAGACCCGCCTCGCCCTGGCCGCGAGGAAGCTGCTTCACACCCGAACGCAGCAGCTCAGCAATCACCGAACCGTTGTACAGGGTCAGACCAATGACCACGGCGATGAAGGGTAGCTGAGCAGGCGGAAGACCGCTGTACTTGCCCAAAAAGAGCCAGAAGAAAATCATCATGATCAGCACCGGCACGGCGCGGAAGAACTCCACCACCACGGTGCCGAACCAGCGGATAACGCGGTACTGCGAGAGTCGAGCAATACCGAAGACCACACCGAACGCAACCGAGGTAACCACCGAAACCGCTGCCGCCGACAGGGTCGAGGCGAGGCCCGGCAGGTAGTAGGAACTCCAGGCGCGGGCGGTGAACAGGTCAGTCCACTTTTCTGCCTCCAGCTGCCCCTTCTGACCCATCACGGTCAGCACATACACCGCAAATAGTACAAAAAGGACTACCGCAGCAATGTTGAAGATGCGGATACGACGCAGCGCAATAGGGCCCGGCTCGTCGAAAAGCACCGAAGAAGCGGCGCGGGTGTCATTACTGATAAAAGGGTTTTTCATCGCTTCACCGCCAGCTTACGGGATGACCAGGTGGTCAACGCACCAATGGGAACAACAATGATGACGAAGCCCATCGCAAACATGATGAAGATAGCGAGCACCATGTTCGCGTCGAACTCAATCATGGATTTCATCAGCCCGGAGGCCTCAGCCACCGACGCTACCGAGGCGACAGTGCTGTTCTTCGTCAACGCAATCAGAGTATTGCCGAGCGGGGTAATGGCACCGCGTAGAGCCTGAGGGAAAATCACCAGACGGGCGGTGTCGAAGAAACCCAGACCGATAGCGCGTGCCGCCTCAGCCTGACCCTTCGGCACGGTGTTCACACCCGAACGGATCGCCTCGCAAATAAACGCCGAATGGTAAATCGACAGGGCAATGACCGCGTACACGAAGAAGTTCGTGTCGAAATCGTGCGAGAAGGAGAGCTGGAACTGCGTCCACACACCCAAAATGGCGAAAGTCATCATGATGGTGAGCGGAGTATTACGGACAGTATGCACATAGGCGGTGCCCACCCAGCGCAGGGACGGGACGGGGCTGATGCGCATGAGCGCCAGCACGGTACCGAGGACGAACGAGCCAATAGCCGCCCAGAGGGTCAGCTCAATATTGGTCATGAAGGCGCCAACCACATCGTACTTGGACAGGAGGGCGCCGAGTTGGTCAAAGAATGACATTCGTGAACCTCTCTAGAGGCCTAGGCGCAGGAGGTGCCCAGGTGCGGCGGGTTGGTTTCGGTGTTGTAGTGGTAGCCGGTGCCTTCGGTGTACTTGGTGATGAGTTTCTCCCAGGTGCCATCGGCAACCATCTCGTTGATGGCGTTGTTCACGGCTTCGCACTTGTCGGTGCCCTTGGGCAGGCCCACGCCGTAGCGTTCGGTCGTGAAGGGGGAGCCGACCACTTTCAGCTTGCCCTTGTTCGCTTTGGTGGCTGCCAGACCGGCGAGGGTTATGTCGTCGGTGGTGACGGCGTCCACCACGCCGCCGTTGAGGGCGACCACGCAGTCGGAGTAGCTGTTCTGCTTGACTAGGTTCACGTTCTTGGCGAACTTGTCCTGCACCTTCTGGGCGCTGGTGGAGCCGGTCACGGAGCAGAGGTTCTTGCCGTTGAGGTCGTCGGGGCCCTTGATGTCGGTGTTATCGGCACGCACGAGCAGGTCCTGACCAGCGGTGTAGTAGGGGCCGGCGAAGTCCACGGTCTTCTTGCGGCTTTCAGAGATGGAGTAGGTCGCAAAAATCATGTCTACCTGACCAGTGTTGAGCATGTTTTCGCGGTTAGCGGCGGGGGATTCTACGAACTCAATCTGCTCTTCGGAGTAGCCGAGCTTGCCGGCGACGTAGCGTGCCACCTCCACGTCGAAACCGGTGTAGGTGTTGCCGTCCTGGTAGCCGAGGCCGGGCTGGTCTACTTTGATGCCGATGCGGATCTTGTGGTCGCTGTCTGCGCTGGAGCATCCGGCGAGGACGCCGGTCAGAGCGAGGGAAGCTGCTGCGGCGAGTGCCGCGAGCCTACGTGAATATTTTTGCATGTCGGTCCCTCCGCTTTAGTGGTTGATGATCTTGGAGAGGAAGTCCTTGGCGCGCTCGCTCTTCGGGTTGGTGAAGAACTCGTCCGGGTGCGCCTCTTCGATGATTTCGCCGTCGGCAAGGAAGACGATGCGGTCTGCCGCCTTGCGGGCAAAACCCATCTCGTGGGTCACCACGATCATGGTCATGCCTTCCCTCGCGAGGGAGACCATAGTGTCGAGCACCTCGTTGACCATTTCGGGGTCGAGCGCGCTGGTGGGTTCGTCGAAGAGCATGACCTTGGGCTTCATGGCGAGTGCACGGGCGATGGCGACGCGCTGCTGCTGACCGCCGGAAAGCTCTGCGGGCATTTTGTGCACCTGGGAATCCACACCAACCTTCGCGAGCAGGTTCATGGCTTCTGCTTCTGCCTCTGACTTGGACATTTTGCGGATTCGGCGGGGTCCAAGGGTTACGTTATCGAGGATGTTCTTGTGCGCGAAGAGGTTGTATGACTGGAAGACCATGCCGACTTCGGCGCGGAGCTTGGCGAGTGCGCGGCCTTCTTCGGGTAGTTCTTGTCCGTCAATGGTGATGGATCCGCTGGTGATAGTTTCGAGGCGGTTGATGGTTCGGCAGAGGGTGGATTTGCCGGAACCGGAGGGGCCGAGGAGGACGACGACCTCACCTTTTCCCACGGAAAGGTTGATGTTCTTCAGAACGTGGTTGGTGCCGTAGTACTTGTTGACGTTGGCGATTTCGATGAGGTTTTTCTGCGCTTCGGGAGCTGCCTGTGCGGACATTTTGAACCCTTTCACGTGAGGTGCGTCTATGATGCGGGTTGTCTGTATGCTGAGTTTTCAGCTTACGCCTCATACGGTTTTCTGTCTGCAAAATATTCACTTTACTGTGTAAGCAATGTGAATTTTTAAGCACGAATGCATAGTTATAGTATTTTTGACGTAAAAATATGGGTAAAAAATACCCCATCTTCACAAAAGGCTCTGACTAGGGAATATATTCTCCCCTTTTTCTACGTACTCACGAGGTGTCAAACGCCTTTGGGGAGGTAGTCACGACTTGGTAAAAATTTCGAAAAAAGCGCACAAAAGTGCCCGATAGGTGAGATAACACCTATCGGGCACTCTTCAACACCCCTCACACGGGGGCTAAAACAGCTTAGGCTTCGTAACCGTTGGGGTTGTTCTTCTGCCAGTTCCAGTGGTCGCGAACCATGGTCTTAATGTCGCGGCTAGCGCTCCAACCCAGATCCGCCAGAGCAGAGGAAGGATCAGCGTAAGAGACCGCAACGTCACCGGGGCGACGATCCACAATCTTGTACGGCAGCTCCTTACCGCACGCCTCCTCGAACGCGTGCAGAACCTGCAGAACCGAGTAGCCGTTACCGGTACCCAGGTTCCAGGTGTGCAGGCCGCCGTGCTGGGTAATGTAATCCAGCGCCTTCAGGTGGCCGTCAGCCAGGTCAACCACGTGGATGTAGTCGCGTACGCCGGTACCATCAACGGTCGGGTAGTCGTTACCGAAGACGTTCAGGTACTCGCGGCGACCCACAGCAACCTGCGCGATGAAGGGCACCAGGTTGTTCGGGATGCCCGCCGGATCCTCACCGATACGGCCAGACTCGTGCGCACCAACGGGGTTGAAGTAGCGCAGCAGAGCGATGTTCCACTTGGAATCAGAAGCAGCCAGGTCAACCAGCATGTCCTCGATGTGCTCCTTGGTGCGGCCGTAGCAGGACTGCGCATCCATGTTCATCTTCTCGATCAGAGGCATGGACTCGGGCTCGCCGTACACGGTAGCGGAGGAGGAGAACACGATGGAGTGGCAGTCAGCCTCGTCCATTGCGTACAGCAGGTTCAGGGTGCCAGCCACGTTGGTCTGGTAGTACCACAGCGGCTTCTCTGCGGACTCGCCCACAGCCTTCAGACCCGCAAAGTGAATCACAGCGTCGGGGCGAACCTGCTTGAAGAGAGCCTTCATGCCTTCGAGGTCGAGCAGGTCAACCTTGTGGAACTCGGGGGCGCGGCCAGCGAGTTCAGCGACGCGCTTGAGGGACTCCTCGGAAGAGTTTGCAAGGTTATCCATGACGACGACGTCGTGACCTGCCTTGAGCAGTTCAAGTACAGTGTGGGAGCCGATGTAGCCGGCGCCGCCGGTAACGAGTACCTTCATGATGTCCTTTCGGGCTTTATATATCCGGAAAAAGTGCTCCGGATGGGGGACAAAAGCTGTTGAGCTGTATCTAATAGTACAGCCGTGCACGGGGCGTAAGTACTGCGGGACACTGTGCGCTTGTGCACTCTGGTGTGAGCACGTGGGAGGCGCTATTTAGGTGTGTCGACACTCGCCCCCACCCGCAATCTGAACCCGCCTCTCAGTTGATTTCTGAGCCGACCTCTAATCCCACCAGAAATACCACTGGCGGCTCTGGTGAATAAACTCCGTCAGCTGCTCAAAATCCTCAAACACCTGGAACGGAAGATCGGAACAGAACGCGAACTGCTCGACCGCCAGCTTCTTCGCCTCCAATGGATCGGCAACGGGGCGTTCCACCAGAAATTCCAGGCAATCAGCATTGTCAAGAGCCGCCGGGATTGCGCCGTACTTTTCACGCCAATAGTGGGTGAACGCCAGCTGCGTTTCGGCGTTCGGGCAGTCATTCCAGCCGCCGAAGGGCAAGTACGCGGGAATATCGGCGGGGTCATCGGTCGGAATCTGCAGCAGGAGCATCTCGCCCTGCTCCTCATCCAAGAGCTCGTAGCAGAGCAGAGCAGAAAGAGTTGGGGCGTCATCTTCGGGCTCCTCATCGGGCAGAAAATCGGAGCTCATAAACTCATCAACAAGCTCATTGAGGTCGAATTCGTCAGGGCCGTCCTCGTGAGCATCTTCGCCGTCATCGGTAACCCTGTGCAGCTGCTGGGCAATGGCGGCGCTGCCGTACTCTTCAGCGGAGGCGGTACCCCGGGCGGTACGGTAACGCTGCAGGACAGCACGAGTGTAGGCACTCACCTGCTCGGGGGTTAGCGTCTCAACATCGTCAATGATGTCGTGCTCAATAGACACCGCAATGACCATGCTTTCAAGCACCGTATCGTTCAGGTTCAGGAAGAAGGGGACGAACCCCTCCGCACGCCCCAGCTTAGCCAGCTCATCGTAACGAGCCATGGCATCAGTAGCCGCAGTGCCCACCGCAATACGCTCGTGCGGGTAGGGGAAGAGGCGCGTAAAGTGCCGGTAGGTTTCGCTCATCGTCGATTCGGGCATCTGAGTTCCTCTCTGAACTGTACAGGTGGTCAGTCATGGCGGGTGCGCGGTACCCGGTACTACAAGCCTAGCGAAAGCTCGAGCGGCCCGCCCTGAAAATGGTCATCGTAGCCGCCGCGGATCCGCACCCAAGCCTATGGCAGCGGCGGAGAGGGAATAAAGAGCATAAAAAGGGGCCGGGATGCTTCACGCCTCCCGACCCCCAACGTTCGCAAGGGCAACCAGCGCTAGTTCAGGTGCAGATTAGTTCAGACCCAGCACTAGTTCAGGTGCAGTGCCTCGTTCAGCTCCACGGTGTTCTTCGCACGCGGCAGAACCTCAATCGCGCCGCTGATCGAGTTACGGCGGAACAGCAGGTTCGACACACCCGACAGCTCCGCAGCCTTCACCACGCGCGCCTCCTGACCGGGCAGCAGAACGCTCACACGCGAACCAGCGGTCACGTACAGGCCAGCCTCAACCACGCAGTCATCACCCAGAGCAATACCAATACCGGACTCCGCACCCAGCAGGGAACGCTCACCAATGGACACGCGCTGAGTGCCGCCACCGGAGAGGGTACCCATCGTGGAGGCGCCGCCACCCACATCCGAGCCGTCGCCCACCACAACGCCCTGAGAAATACGGCCCTCAACCATGGAGGTGCCCAGGGTGCCGGCGTTGAAGTTCACGAAGCCCTCGTGCATCACGGTCGTGCCGGACGCCAGGTGCGCACCCAGACGCAGGCGGTCACCGTCACCAATACGCACGCCGGTGGGAACCACGTAATCCACCAGGCGGGGGAACTTATCAATGTGGCTCACACTCAGGTGGCCCAGCTTGCGTAGACCAATCGCAAGCTTCTGGAACTCGGCGGCAAGCACCGGGCCGTGGTTGGTCCACGCAACATTCGCCAGGGTGCCGAACAGTCCGTCCAGGTTCAGCTCGTTGGGGCGAACCAGGGTGTGGGAGAGCAGGTGCAGGCGCAGGTATGCGTCCAGGGCGTCTTCGGGTGCCTCATCCAGGTTGATGGAGGCGGTACGCACCTCGGTACGGGCGTTGCGCGCCGGGTGCTCAGCGACCAGGTCCTCCAGCTCGTCCGCGATGGACAGATCGGGGGTCTGGGTGAGGGAGGGCGCGGGGAACCAGGCATCTAGGACGGTGCCGGCGTGCTCGCCAGAGACAACAACATTGACCAGTGCGACGCCGGAGGCGTAACGGGGAGTGTTTTCAGACATGCCTTCCATTATAGTTTTGGGGGTGAGAGCCCCTTCAAGACCGTCTCATATGCTCGATATGGGTGTTGTATGCGCGGGTATGTGCGCGGGGGAACCTGTAAGGTGGAAGGATGAGCGTTTCCCCCAATAATTCTGAGCCTCACGAGGTCCCGCAGCCACCGCTGAACCTGGACGTGTCCATGCCAGAGCTGACCCGTGCCCTACTGGATTACGAGTCGGTTTCCGGTAACGAACGAACGATTGCTGACGCCGTGCACACGGCGCTGTCGTTCTGCCCGCACCTGCACCTGACCCGTGACGGGGACGCCATCATTGCCCGCACCGAATTCCCGCCGCTGCCCGGAGCTGAGGGGGAGGGTGCTAAGGGCGAGCGCACCCGCATTATCCTTGCCGGTCACCTGGACACCGTGCCCCTGCCCACCGTTGAGGGCGCCCTGGGCACCGTGCCCGCCACGGTGCGTGAAGAGGAAGACGGGTGCGTGCTCTACGGCCGAGGCGCCACCGATATGAAGGGCGGCGTGGCGGTTCAGCTGAAACTTGCCGCCGAACTGACCGCGCAGGACACCGACTACAACCTGACCTACATCTTCTACGACAACGAAGAGGTCGCCAGCGAACTCTCCGGCCTGGCGCGTCTGATTCGCAACCACGGTGAGCTCATCACCGACGCAGACTTCGGTGTGCTGCTCGAACCGACCAACGGCACCATCGAGGGCGGCTGCAACGGCACCATGCGTTTCTTCGTGCGCACCCGCGGCCTCGCCGCCCACTCGGGGCGTGCATGGCGCGGTGAGAACGCGATTCACGCCCTGGCACCGGCGTTGGCGGCGCTCGCCTCCTACGAGCCGAAAACCATCGCTGTGGAGGGCCTGGATTATCGTGAGGGCCTGAACGCGGTGCAGATTTCTGGTGGCGTTGCCGGTAACGTGATTCCTGATGCGGCGGCAATGCACGTGAACTACCGGTTTGCGCCCGATAAGACCCTGGACGAGGCGGTCGCCCACGTGCGTGAGGTCTTCGCCGGATACGAGCTGGATTTTGTGGATCTTTCCCCGGCGGCTCGTCCCGGCCTGGATACCCCGCTGGCGGCTTCCCTCATTGAGGCGGTGGGCGAGGAACCTCAGCCGAAGTACGGCTGGACGGATGTGGCGCGCCTGAGCGAGATCGGTATTCCCGCCGTGAACTTCGGCCCCGGCGACGCCCTGCTGGCTCACACCGATAATGAGCACGTGAGCTTTAGCCAGCTGACCCGCTGCCACGCGGATTTGCGTGCCTGGCTGCTCAGCGACCGCGACGAGGACTAGTCGCGGCGCTGATTCTGCCGGTGCTGGCGCTACTATTTGAATTTAGGTGACCGTCAGGGGTTGACGGTCCTGCATGATATGAGATTGACATGAACTTTCTTCTGATTCTGCTTGCCCTGCTGATTGTGGGCATTACGGCGCTCTCTGTTGTGGCGCTCGGCGGTGAGCGTGCCGTGCCCGGTGCCGCGTTCTTTAGCGGCGTGGGCCGTGACGGCCTGGGCACCTTTGACCGCGTGGAGGACTTGACGACTGCGGTTCGTTTCTTCGGCAATCCCGAGGACGAAAAGGCGTCTGAGAGCGAGCTGGCAGCCGGTGATGCTTCTGCCGAAGCAGCCGCAGAATCCGCTGACGCTAACGTGGCTGCCGCTGAGCCGGTTCGCCGCGTCGCGGTTCCGCTGGCTGATGATGCGGAGAGCACCTTGAGTGCGCATGACTTTGTGGAGAAGCGAAAGAACGCCACGGCGGCTTCCTCTGATCAGGATGCCGTTCCGGCTGAGGGGAGCTAAGGTCGGTGAGTGTTCCTTCTCAGCACACTAGCCCTGTTCCGCCTGCCCGCGCTAACTCCGCCGCTGAATCTGCCCCTCTCACCCCCTCCGCGAAGGAGCAGAGCGAGTCTTTTGATGAGCTGCTGACCTGGGCGTACACCGCCGCCGGTGAGCGCCTGCACCGGGTGGGGGCGCGTCTGCGTGCCCTGCCCGCGTGGCTGTCGGTGCTGCTGATTTATGGTCTGTCCCGCGTGTGGGGCTTCATCGTTTTTGCCGTGGTCGGTCAGCAGCAGTTGCGCAGCCCGTGGGGTCAGCACCTGGATTATTTGTCGTTCATTAGCATCTGGGATGCCGGCTGGTATGAGCAGATTGCGGTACAAGGCTACCCGAGCCAGCTACCGGTGGATGCAACGGGTGCGGTTCAACAGAATCAGTGGGCTTTTTATCCGATTTTTCCGCAGCTTTCCGGCGCTATTAGTCGTGCGACGGGCATCGGGTACTACCCGGTGGCGGCGACGGTCGCTCTACTTGCCGGTTTCGCGGCGGCGTGGGTAATTTACCTGCTGTTTGAGGCGTCGTTGAAGGCGACCGGTTTTACCAGTGAGGAGTCGCCTTCTGCGCTGTCCATGTGGGCTGTAGCGTTGGTGTCCTTCTTGCCGGTGGCGCCGGTGCTTCAGGTGCCGTATGCGGAGTCGCTGAACCTGGTGTTCCTTGCCGGTGCCCTGCTGTGCCTGGTTCAGGGACGCTACGGTCTGCTGGTTCCTGTGGCTGCGTTGGCGTGCCTGTCCCGCCCGGTGGGCGTGCCCCTGGGCGCGGCTGCCGGCCTGTGGTGGTTTGCATGCTGGGTTCGTTCGAGCCGCCAGTCGGGTATGGGTACGGCGTTTGTGCGTCATCTGGGGCAGCTGGTGAGCGCCCTGGTGGTGTGTGCGTGTGCGCTGGTGTGGCCTGCGATTGCGTGGTGGGCTACGGGCCGTGTGGATGCGTATACCGCCACGGAGACGGCGTGGCGCGGCACCCATTTGGCGCCGATTCAGCCGTGGCTTTCGCAGGGTTACCTGTATTTTGGGTATGCGGCTCCGGTGCTGCTGACCCTGCTGATTTTGGGCTTTATTGCTCTGTGTATGAGTCCGTTGGCGCGTAGGGTTTTGGCGACTCCGCTGAACCTGTGGTGTCTGAGCTATTTTGCGTATTTGATTCTGTTTTTGAATCCGCAGTCGTCGACGTTCCGTCTGTTGTTGCCGTTGTTCCCGCTGGTGATTGTGGTGGCGGCGGCGAGCCGTTCGCGGGCGTATCGTTGGGCGTTGCTGGTGGCGGGTGCATGCACGCAGTGGGGCTGGGTGGGCTGGCTGTGGCATTGGAAGCAGCTCCCCGGCGGCGGAGATTACCCGCCGTAAACCGAATATCGTGACTGGAGACCGCCGGTGTGCTGCCGGCGGTCTTTTGTGTTCGGGAGGCGGGCGTGCCTGCGGTTGGAGCCGCAGCGTTTTAACCCGGCGGCGGAGATTATCCGCCGTAAACCGAATATTGTCTCGGGAGACCGTCGGTGTGCTGCCGGCGGTCTTTTGCGTTCTTAGCCGTGGGCGCAATGCCCCTCCGCGGTGCTGTAGCATACGCCTTCTGCTTGTCCAGAGCTTAAAGACACGTCCAGAAAGCGCCGCGGGTTCGGCGGTGCTGGCTCGGAACTGATAATCTATATTCTGTGTTTGGTATTAGTGGCACCGAGTTGATTATTTTGGCCATCATCACGTTCGTGGTGATTGGCCCCGAACGCATGCCCGAATACGCCCGACAGATCCGTGAATTCGTCAAGATGGTGCGCCGTATGGCGTTCGACGCAAAGGACGACTTCAAGGAAGCCCTGGGCGAGACGGGTCTGGAAGATATTAACTGGCGCCAATACGACCCCCGCCAGTACGATCCGCGCGTGATTGTGAAGCAGGCATTCGCTGAGGATGACGCCGAACGTGAGCGTGAGGCAAGGGAACGTGAAGAGGCGCTGCTGAAGGAGAAGGAAAAGGCTGAGAGCCGTGCTCTTCCGCGAGGCGCATACGCCCCCTTCGACGTGGACGCCACCTAAGATTTTGAATAGAAAGAACCCCGCACCGTGATGGTGCGGGGTTCTTTCTATATCAGCTGCTTGGCCGTGCTTTTGGGCTGTGCTTTTTGGCCGGTAGCTTTTGGGCTTTTGCCGGCAGCTTCTAGACGCTTGGTTCTAGACTGCTACCTACACCTTTAGACAAAGAGCGGTAGGCTCTGACCCGCCCTCGACTCGCCCGAGTGCAGTAGCTGCGAGGCGATGGACTGAATCTCTTCGGCGGTGGCTGAATCCGGGTGGCTCCAGACCACGGGGGTGCCCTCGTCGCCGCCGGTACGCAGGTTCACATCCAGCGGGACAGAACCGAGCAGCGGTACCGGGTAGGAGAGCGCCTCCGAAAGACGCTCAGCGAGCACCTGACCGCCGCCAGACCCGAACATATCGAGCACGGTACCATCCGGCAGAGTCATGGCAGCCATGTTCTCCACCACGCCCACGACCTTCTGACCGGTCTGCAGGCTCAGAGTGCCGGCACGCTCCGCCACATCCACCGCGGCGTGCTGCGGGGTGGAAATGAGCACCAGCTCCGCATTCGGTAGCAGCTGAGCCATGGAGATGGCAATATCGCCGGTACCGGGCGGCAAATCGAGCAGCAGCACATCCAGGGCACCAAAGTGCACGTCCATGATGAACTGCTCCAGGGCGCGGTGCAGCATGGGGCCGCGCCACGCCACCGGCTCGTTGCCCTTGAGGAACATGCCGATAGAAATCACGCGAATAAAGCCGCCGCTGACCTTCTGCTCACCCCAACGCTGGGCGGGGGCGGGAACATCCACGGTCGGCGGAAGAATCAGGTCATCCAGGCGGGTCGGGGCGTCGGTAATACCCAGCAGACCCGGGATGGAGAAGCCGTGTACATCCGCGTCAATAATGCCCACCGCAAGCCCGCGCGAAGCGAACGCGGCGGCAAGATTCGCGGTCATGGAGGACTTACCCACGCCACCCTTACCGGACACCACACCGAACACGCGGGTCAGCGAACCGGGGGCGGTGAACGGGTTGGAACGCTCCGGCTTGAGCATCGAACGCAGGGCGGAACGCTGCTGTGGGTTCATCGCACCCACCTGCAGCTGCACACGCTCAATGCCCTCAACGGTGGCGGCGGCGTCACGAACCTGCTGCTCGATAGTGTTCTTCAGCGGGCAACCCTCAATGGTGAGCAGAACCTTCACCTCAGCCCAGTGGCGACCGGGAATCGGCTCACCGCGCTCATCCAGTTCAGGATGCACGAGCGCAGTCTCAACCATGCCCAGCTCTGTAATGGGGCGGCGCAGTTCGGGGTCCTCGACGCGGGAAAGTGCCGCGTAGAGCGCATCTTGCAGGGGTGAATTAGCGGTCACGGGCGTCTCCCTCACGGGCGCGCTCTGCCTGCTGCTGTGCCTGCTGGGATTCGCGGCTCTGAGGCTGGCTCAAATCGCCGCGGTGGGGATCCTGCTCGGAGTCCTTCGCGGAGTGTTCAGCCTTGTCAGAGGCCTGCTCGGTACCGTTCTCAGTACCCTCAGAGCCCTGCCCCTCAGCGTCCTTCTCCTCACCCTCGGAAGTGTCGATATCGTCGATAGCCTCCTCCAGGTCCTCAATGTCCTCACTGATGTCCTGCAGCTGCTCGGCGTGACGCTCCTGCTCCTGCGCAATGTTCTGCAGCTCCTCAAGAATGTCACGCAGCTCGCTACGGACGAAGTCACGGGTCGCAACCTCACGCAGAGCAATACGCAGCGAAGCAATCTCGCGGGTCAGGTACTGGGTCTCCTCCAGGTTCTGCTGGTCGCGCTTACGGTCCTCAGACGCCACCACGCGGTCGCGGTCATCCTGACGGTTCTGCGCCAACAGCAGCAGGGGAGCAGCATAAGAAGCCTGCAGGGACAGCATGAGGGTCAGCAGGGTGAAGTTCAGGCTACGCGGGTCGAACTGCATCTCCTCCGGCGCCAGGGAGTTCCATGCAAGCCATACGCCACAGAAAATGGTCATCCACATCAAAAACTGCGGGGTGCCCATGTAGCGTGCGAACGCCTCAGTCATGCGGCCGAAAGCGTCCGGGTTGGGGCTCGTGAACAGCTTCGGCTTGCGGGTGCCGGGGGTGCTCAGCTGCGAGTCGCTACGCTGCGTGCGGGAGTCGCCGCGCTCGCGGTTGCGTTCAGCGTACTTCTTCTCCAGGCGGTCTTTGAGAATGCGCGCCTTATCGATGCGGGGGTTCTCTTCGGTACGGTTTGCGTCGCGGCGGTTCGATTCAGGCAAAGCGTCGTCCTACCTTTCGTACGGGAGTTCCATCATCGTAAGTGCGCCAGTCTTCGGGCAGGAGCGCATCGAGCACGTCGTCGATGGTCACTGCGCCGACCAGGCGGTGTGATTCGTTCACAATGGGAACGATGGTCAGGTCGTAGGTTGCCAGCACGCGTGCCAGCTCTTCCAAACTTGCCTGGTCAGAGACAGGCTCAGTGTCGGTATCGAGGATGTGACCGATCGGCTCGCTCGGCGGCACGCGTAGCAGCTTCTGCATGTGCACCAAACCCAAGTACTTGCCGGTCGGCGTTTCCAGGGGCGGGCGGGTCACCATGACGGCAGCCGCCATCGCCGGAGGGATCTCCTCGGCGCGGATGTGCGCGAGCGCCTCCGCGACGGTCGCCTCGGGGGAGAGGATGATCGGCACCGGGTTCATGAGCGAACCGGCGGTACCTTCGTCGTATTCGAGCAGTCGACGCACGTCGTCTGCTTCGTCGGGTTCCATGAGTTGGAGTAGCTTTTCACGCTGGGCGTCGTCCAGCTCGATGAGAAGGTCGGCGGCGTCGTCCGGTTCCATCTCTTCGAGGACCTGCGCGGCACGCTCGTCGTCCAGGTGCGACAGAATCTGCACCTGGTCCTCGGCGGGAAGCTCCTGCAGAACGTCCGCGAGGCGTTCATCCTGCAGCTCGGCGGCGATTTCGACCATGCGCTTATCGCTCATCTCGTGGATAGCGTCCGCAAGGTCGGCGGGCTTGGAGTTCTCGTGGTTAGCGACGAACGCGGTTGCCGCCTGCGGCTCCACGTCGGTGGAGAGCACCGCCTCGTCCCAGTCGACAATGAGGGTCTCCTTGGAGCGGCGGCGCCACGTGCTGGAGCCGGAGTTGACGCGGGAAACGAACAGCTCGGTTACGCCCCAGTCGCCGTTGCGGCGCTGCTCAATGGCGACGTCCTCAATGACGGCGTCGCCGCTGCCGTCGAGCAGGCGCACGCGGCGGTCAAAGAGCTCGCCGACGATGAGAGTCTCAGAGTTGCGCTGTTCAAAGCGGCGCAGGTTCACCAGGCCGGTTGAAATAATCTGTGAAGCGTCGATACTTCGCACACGGGTCATGGGCATGAACACGCGTTTCTTGCCGAGCACCTCAACGATGATGCCGACAACAATGGGTTCGCTGCCCTTGGCGGGGCGGGCGCCCGCAATGGATGCGCCCAGCCCGCGTTTGAGCACGACGACGTCTCGGAGACGGCCGAGGCGGTCACCGAAGGGGTCAAAAACGTCGAGGCCCAAAAGGCGGGCAATGTAAATCTTGCTGGGGGTGCTGAACTTCGAATTGCTCACCTCTCTAGGGTACGCTCCGCCGCGGGGATTCGCACTTTGAGAAGCCGAATTGAACAGGTGTTCGCTACGCCTGTAGAGGAGCTGACTGCCCACCGGGTCCAGGGTTGGGGTGGGCGGTAGAATAGGAGCCATGACTTCTAACCTGCCGAATATTCCCTCGACCCCGCCTTCTTCATATCTGGCGTCGCGCCTGGCGCAGGCTCAGGGCAAGCCCCTGCCCGCCGGTGAGGCGATCGCCTCCTTCGTCCGTCACGATGATGCGCTCGCCGCTTTTGATGTGCTCAGCGAGCAGGATTATCCGGTCACGGCGCTGTACCTGGTCAATGACGGTATCCGCCAGGTGGAGTACCCGGTACAGCCCGGTTATGGTCGTGCCCTGATTTCTTCTGCGATTCAGGGCGCGTCGATGGGTCTGGTATTTTCGGTGCTGTTGACGCTGACCGGTGACTCTTTTACGTCGGTGGCGCTAAAGTACGTGCCGCTGTCGGTGGTAGTGTTTGTGCTGTGGCAGATGTTCATTCTGCGCCGCGGCAGGGGTGTTCGTTACCCGATGCGTACCGAGGCGATTCCCTCGCGTACCGTGATGTACGCTCTGCCGGAGTACGCTCAGGATGCGCGTCGCGTGCTGGGCGCGCACCCTCGCTTCTCGGCGGCGGTTGCGGCTGCGCGTGCGGCGGCTGCTCCGGAAGCTTCGCAGGCGCGTGCGGCTCAGAGCACCGTCTCGATGAATGGTGCGCCGGTTCCGACCGGTGCGCCGAAGGCTCCTTCGTACCGTGCGCAGGCGGGTAGCCAGCCGGCGCCGAACCAGAACCTGCCCGAGCGTGATACGACCGCGCAGAACGCGGTGGCTCAGAGTGCGGCGCAGAATATGCCCGCACCGGTTGCCCCCGCTCAGCCTGCAGAACAGGCAAGCGCTGAACAGGCAAGTACTGGTCAGGCGACCGCTCAGAAGTCAGATACGCAGAAGCGCCCCGCTCAGCGGTACGGTCTGCGCGTGGACGACCCGGAAGAATACGCGAAGCTGATTCAGCCCAAGCCGCAGCGTCCGACTCCGCGCCCGCAGGGCCTGCACGGTAATTCCTCGAAGGACTCCGAATAACCGAACCCGCAACGGCGGTAGCAGCCCATCACGGCGGGAAACAGGCATAGGAGATACGCAGCGTAGAAGATACGCGAAAAGCCCCTCACCGAACGAAATCGGTGAGGGGCTTTCGTCATGCACATACAACCGGAACTAACCGGTGCCGGTGGCGTGAAGAGTCAGGCTTACTTCGCCAGCTTCGCCATCCACTCCTCAATGCCCTCAACGGTGCGCGGCAGTGCAGCGGAGAGGTTCACGTTGCCGTCCTCGGTGCAGAGCACGTCGTCCTCAAGGCGGATGCCGATACCGCGGTATTCCTCGGGAATGGACATGTCCTCTTCCTTGAAGTACAGCGCCGGCTCAATGGTGAAGACCATGCCCGGCTCCAGCTCAGCCCACATGTACAGTTCAGCCTTCGCCTGCGCGCAGTCGTGCACGTCCAGGCCCAGGTGGTGGCTGGTGCCGTGCGGCATCCAGCGGCGGTGCTGACCGCCCTCAATGGTGAGGGAAACCTCGGCGGAAACCGGCAGCAGGCCCCACTCTTCCAGACGGTGAGCCAGAACCTCCATCGCGGCGTCGTGCAGTTCGTGGAACTTACGGCCCGGCTTAGCGACAGCGAATGCGGCGTCAGCAGCCTCCAGCACAGCGTTGTAGACCTTCGCCTGAACCTCGGTGAACTTGCCGTTCACGGGGAAGGTGCGGGTCACGTCTGCGGTGTACAGGGTGTCGTCCTCAACGCCTGCGTCCAGCAGCAGCAGCTTGCCGTCGTCGACGGTGCCGTTGTTGCGGATCCAGTGCAGGATGGTTGCATTGTTACCGCACGCTGCGATGGTGTCGTAGCCCAGGTCGTTACCGTCGGTACGTGCCACGGAGAAGAACGCAGTCTCAACGACGCGCTCACCGCGGTGGTGCTCCTTAGCCTTCGGCAGGGAGCGGATGACCTCTTCGAAGCCCTTGACGGTCATGTCCACCGAACGCTGCAGGTTCTCAACCTCGATAGCGTCCTTAATCAGGCGAGCCTCGGAGAGAGCCACGGCCAGTTCGGAGTCCAGCTTGTCAGCCTGCTCCAGCTCCACGCCGGTGTTGTAGCGGGAGGTGTCAACCAGCGCGTCAACAGCCGGGTCAACGTTGCGGACCAGGCGGATGTTCACGCCGCCCAGGCCCTGGTTGCCGGCGTTCTTGGTGATAGCAACCTCAAGCTCGGACAGGTCGCGGGTACGCAGACCGTAACGCTCGGAGAATTCCTTCAGGGTGGGGCGGGGGCCAACCCAGAACTCGCCGTAGCGTGCATCCGCGTAGAACTCTGCGGTGTCGCGGCCAGCCAGCGGGCGGAAGTACAGGGTGACCTCGTGGTTGGAGCCGTTGTCGCCGGTACCCTCTTCGACGGGCTCGAAGATCAGCACAGCGTCAGGCTCGTGGTCGATGCCCAGACCGGTCTGGTGCGCAAACGCCGAGTGGGGGCGGAAGCGGTAGTCGCAGTCGTTGGAGCGGACCTTCAGCGGGCCTGCGGGCAGGACGAGGCGCTCGCCGGGGAATGCCTTGGAGATCTTGGCGCGGCGCTCAGCGGCGTAGTCTGCTACGGGTTCGCGGGTGTAGCCGTCATCTTCGGCAGGTGCCCAGTTTGCGGCAATGAATTCGGTGAACGCAGACGCCTTAGGGGTGCTGCGGTGGTCAGTCTTCTGAGCTTCGGTGCTCTTCTCGTTGTTCTCAGTCATGGGTTAATCATAGCCTCTTCATTACAGGTGGGCAGGTGTTTTATCGCTTTTGACCATAAGAGAGGGCGCGGTGGGTCAGAATATATCTTTGACCTGCGACCGGGTACCCGATATTGCGCCGCTGATATTGGTAGGGTTGAATCAGAAGAGTAGATGATATGCCTTAAAACCCCGCTGAGGTGGCGACGAACTAGCGGGGGCGGGGAAGGAGAGAAGATGACGCAGACAGAACACCGAAATAGTGCACCTAATGCGCAGCAGGCGCCGCAGCCCGCTGAATCGGGCGCGCCTGAAAACCTGAATCGTGCCGGGCGCTACGATCTGCATATTCACTCCGCTATTTCTGACGGTACGCAGAGCCTGACCGAGCTGGTGCCGCTGATTGCTCGCGCCGGGTTGGCGGGTTTCGCGCTGACTGATCACGATACGACGGCTGGTTGGGCGCAGGCGGCTCAGCTGGCGGATGAGCACGGTCTGGATTTTCTGCCGGGTGCCGAGTTCTCCTGCCGGTACCGTTACACCGATGGTGAGGGCCGCGCACGCACGAAGACTATTCATCTGCTCGCTTATGGTTTTGACCCGGTGGGTTCGGAGTTGGCACGCCGCGTGGAGGCGATTCGTGCCAGCCGTGCGGGCCGTGCGCAGGCTATTGTGGGCCGTCTTGCCGCCGACTACCCGCTGACCTGGGATGACGTGTTGGCGCAAGTGGGGGAGGGGAACGCGGCGGTGGGCCGCCCCCATATTGCTGATGCGCTGGTGGCTGCCGGCGTGGTTGCTGATCGTTCTGAGGCTTTTGCGAAGCTGCTGTACACGGGTAGCCCCTACTATGTGCCGCAGCAGGCACTGGATCCGTTGGAGGCGGTGCGTCTGGTGCGTGAGGCTGGGGGCGTGCCGGTGATTGCGCATCCGATGAGTACGATGCGTGGGCCTGCGTTGAGCCTGGAGTACCTGGGTTTGATGGTGGACGCTGGCCTTGCGGGTGTGGAGGTGTATCACCGTGAGAATTCGGTGGAGGATCGCGCGCGTCTGCTGGAGTTCATTGAGGGTCAGCGTGCGGCGGGCCGTGAGGTGCTGGTGACGGGTTCGAGTGATTATCACGGCGCGGGCAAGCCGAACCTGCTGGGTGAGAATACGACGGATGCGGTGACGGTGGCGCGTATCCGTGAGCTACTGGCAGCCCAGTAGTAAGACGAAAGAGTGCGGGGCGGGTTCCTAACTAAGGAACCCGCCCCACACTCTTTTGTTTTCACCCCATTGCATATTCTCTAAATCTCTACCTGAAGGTTAGGATTTTTGATACGCTGAGAACGTTCTACTCATGAGGGTGCACAAAGATTGTGTCCCTCTGTTCATGAAGGAGCTAGGATGCTTCGACAATTATTCGCCCGCCCCACGAAGCGGGTCGTCCAGACTGGCGGCGCTGTGCTCTTGGCTGGCGCCATGGTGTGCGGCAGTGTTCCGGCGTATGCCACCGGGCATTTGAAGCCTCACGAGGTGACCCCTATTGCGCAACCGGACGAACCGGCAGTGACCTGTAACGACCGCGCAGAATATGAGTATTATCGGCAAGATGGCGAGTTGGGGCGTCGCGTTATCTTTAGTTGGGCACAGTGTGTTGGTCTGATTTCTGAGCGTCAGAAGTACCAAATGGTCAAGAAAGATAGTGTTATTTCTCGCGGCCAGTTTGTGGAGTATCTATACCGTCTGTCAGGTTCTCCTGAGGTGAAGAATCTTCCGGCTCAGTCTCCGTATGGTGATATTAAGACTGATGATCCGCGTTTTCCCGTGGTGATGTGGGCTCGTCAGCGGGGCATTACCTGGGGTTGGAGTGATGGGAATTTCCATTACGATACCCCTGCTAGTGAGGCTGCTACTGCCTTGATGGTGTATCGATTAGCGGGTAGTCCAAACGTAACGGTAGAAGTAGACGATCCTAATGCCTATTTCCTATATACTCCTTGGAAGGAAAAATGGCCGAATATGCCCTATAATTCGGAGCTTCATAAGGCATACACCTGGTTATACTATGGTCTTCAGAATCCAAATAATAAAGATTCTGTCGAGAACGTATCGTATCGACAGCATGGTATCGTATCACCTAATGATGAATTTGAGTGGTTGACTTACGCTACGTATGAGCAGGCCTTTGAAGTGATTCGTCTGGCAGATAAATCTTTCAAATTTAAATAAGAAACGTATCCCCGCTTATGTATCAATACATAAGCGGGGATATGTTTATGAATTTATTCCACAACTATATATTCTTTTTTATTGGAAGTTCCCACTGGAGTCTCAGTAGATTTATAGACATACTGATTAATTTCAATCCTATAGGGCGGTTTCAGGGAATTTTTAATAGAAAACTTCCATTTATCGTTCAGAACCTTGGGTTTAGGTTTGTTATTGTCTTCGTAGTCCATGTGGCATTCGTCGTATGCGTTTGCTCCAATAATATTCAAACGCCTAACACTACCTTCAAGATAGAAGCCCCACAGTGAAGCGAGGATTCTTTCTAGGGGTACTTCTTGGCTTGGCCCGTAGGGGGGGTGTCTGAGCGTACTCCCGTGAAAGTGCAGTCGCTAGCCCACGAGCTGATATACCAGTTCGCTGCCTCGTGATTACTTGCTGTGCCTGAGACTGCGTCATGCCAGCTGGAGGATTCACCGATACAACCCACATATTTATATAACACTCTTTTACTTTCGTATCATTGCATGTTCCCTAAATCTTTACCTGAAGGTTATGATTTTTGATACGCTGAGAACGTTCTACTCATTGGGGTGCACAAAGATTGTGCCTCCCCTCTGTTCGTGAAGGAGCTATGATGCTTCGACAATTATTTGCTCGCCCTACGAGGCGGGTTATCCAGGCTGGTGGCACGGTACTGTTGGCTGGTGCCATGGTGTGCGGTAGCGTGCCGGCATATTCTCTTGGTGTTCTGAAACCTCGCCAAGTGACACCTATTGTGCAGCCCAATGAACCGGCGGTGACCTGTAACGACCGCGCAATCTACGAATATAAGTACCTTCCGAATGCTTATGTGACTTACAGTCGCAAGATTATCTACGACTGGGCTGAGTGCGTTGGTCTAATTTCTGAATACCAGAAGTATCAGCTAATCGGAGAAAACACCGTAATTTCCCGTGGCCAGTTTGTGGAGTATTTATATCGCCTGTCGGGTTCTCCTGAGGTGAAGAATCTTCCGGCTCAGTCTCCTTATGGTGATATTAAGACTGATAATCCGCGTTTTCCTGTAGTGATGTGGGCTCGTCAGCGGGGCATTACCTGGGGTTGGAGTGATGGGAATTTCCATTACGATGCCCCCGCGAATGAAACGACGACAGTAATCATGGCATACCGCCTAGCTGGTAGTCCGGCGGTCAAGCTACCCGATATGAATCCTCCGAATGAGGAAGAGCCCTGGACCAAGCGGAACCCCAACCTTCCTTACGGCTCAGAGTTGCATCGGGCCTATGTTTGGTTGAAATACACTGGAGCCGGCTCCGATAAGAAGTACACTGGCTTCCACGAATCGATTAGACACCATGACGTAGCGAGCATGGACTATGAAGGTCGACGAGTGAGCCAATGGACTTTCCAAGCAACATATGAACAGGCTTTTGAAGTATTGCGCATGGCAGATACTCGAGGTGCATTCTAAAAACTTTTTATAAAGAGAAGGCACCTTAGAACAGAACACTAGGGCAACACAAAAGAGTGTGGGGCGGGTTCCTTATCGGGAACCCGCCCCACACTCTTAACACGTGCTCTCACGAACGCGCAGACAAGACCGCCTAGACGCTCTCACGCGAGGCATGATGCTGCAACACCGCGCCCGCAGCCGCCGCATCCATCTGAGCAGCCGCCCGCGCCGCACGAGCCTTAGCCCGCGCCTGATGCTGACGCTGACGACGCAACTCATCACGCCCATCAATACGCATCTTCTTATCCACCGCATCCATCGACCAGTGACGCACAAACCGGCACGACGCACCCTCAACCGGCTGCGTCGTCTCCGTGAGCGTATCCAACACGGCCTTCAACGCATGACGGCTCGCCGCCGTCAACGCATCACGACTCGTACCGCCACGAACACCCACCGTACGCTTGGGCGTGAACAGCACACTCGCCCCACGCGGCACACCGCGATACTCAGCGAACGACACCGGATCCACACCCAGGCGCTTAGCCATCACCTCAATAGCAGGCGGATTCTGATCCACACACACGAACTTACGGCCCAGCTGAGCCGCCGCCGCACCCGTAGAACCAGAACCAGCGAAGAAATCCAACACCCAATCACCCGGGCGGGAACTCGCCGCAATCATACGACGCAACAAACCCGTAGGCTTCTGCGTGGGATACCCCGTCTTCTCCTTACCCGTAGGCGACACAATAGTATGCCACCACACGTCAGTAGGGAGCTTACCGCGAGAAGCCTTCTCCTCAGTCACCAAACCGGGAGCCATATACGGTTCACGATCAACCTCCGCAGTATTGAAGTAATAGCTGCGGTGATCCTTCGCGTACACCAAAATATTGTCGTGCTTCGTCGGCCAGCGGCGCGTAGACTTCGCACCGTAGTCATAAGCCCAAATCAGCTCATTAATGAAGTTCTCACGACCAAAAATCATGTCGCACATAATCTTCACATAATGAACCTCACGCCAATCCAGGTGCAGGTACAGGGTGCCGTCCTGCGCGAGCAGACGATGCGCCTGCTCAATACGCGGCGCTAGAAACGCCCAATAATCCTCGAACGAGTCGTTATAGCTCGCCAGAGTCTGCAGGGTGCTCGAATAGCTCTTGCCCTTAAAACCGGTGCGGTCACCCTTCTCAGAAGCCTCCGCGCTCAACGTGCGGCGCGTCTGCTTCTTACCCGTATTGAACGGCGGGTCAATATAAATCACGGTGAACGCACCATCGGGCAGCTCACGCAGATACTCCAGGTTATCTGCCTGCACCAGCAGCGACGGGCCCTGCGGATCGAAAACAGCCGAATCCGCGGGGTGTGCCTCAGCGGCAGGGGAGGGCGCGGCAGGCGTCGGGGATGCTGAAATACCCAACCCCGGCCCTAGCCTTCAGAACCAGCACGGTCAGCGCCACGGCCCTTACCGCGAGAACCCTCAGCACGGGAGCCTTCAGTACGCGAGCCTTCAGAGCGGCGGCGGGTGCGGCGGCGGCCCTCACCCTCCACGGGCTGACCCTCAACACGGCGGGTACGGCGACGCTGACGAGGCGCACGCTCAGAACGCTCAGAAGAACGTTCGGTACGCTCGGATGCGCCCTGCTCGGTACGCTCTGCACGCTCGGAACGCTCAGTGCGCTTGCGGCCCTCGGAGCGGCTACGGCGCTCGCCGCGGCCCTCACCGGAACGACCTTCACGGCCACCGTCACGGGAGCCCCGGGAACGGCGCGAACCCTTCTCACCATCACGACCGCCAGAACGACCACCGTCGCGGCCACCGCGAGAACGAGCCGGGCGGCCATCACGCGAGTCACGGGCGCTCTCAAAGAACTCATCGCCCATGCCCTCAGCCACACGCTCCTCACGCGGCAGGCGGCCCTTCGTGCCAAGCGGAATGTTCAGATCGTGGAACAGGTGCTCAGAGGAAGAGTAGGTCTCAACCGGCTCGGGAACACCCAGCTCCAGGGCGTCGTTAATGACCTTCCAGCGCGGCAGGTCATCCCAGTCAACCAGGGTCACGGCGGTACCCTCATTACCCGCACGACCGGTACGGCCGGTACGGTGCAGGTAGGTCTTCTCATCCTCGGGTACGCGGTGGTTAATCACGTGGGTCACGTCTTCAACGTCAATACCGCGAGCCGCCACGTCGGTCGCGACCAGAATGTCAACCTTGCCGGTGCGGAACGCCTTCAGCGCCTGCTCACGCGCGACCTGGTTCAGGTCACCGTGCAGGGGAGCGGCAGCGAAGCCGCGGTTCACCAGCTCCTCCGCCACGCGGGCAGCGTCACGCTTGGTCTTGGTGAAGATGACGGTGCGGCCGCGACCGGTAGCGCGCAGAATGCGGCCAATCATCTCGTCCTTATCCAGGTGGTGCGCACGGTAGACGACCTGGCGAATTGACGCCTTAGTCTTCGAGGCGTCCTCGGGGTCAGCGGCGCTAATGCGCATGGGCTTGGTCATGTACTGGCGTGCCATCGCAATGACCGGGCCGGGCATGGTTGCAGAGAACAGCATGCTCTGGCGGTCCTCCGGCAGGTAGCTGAGGATCTTCTCAACCGACGGCTGGAAACCCAAATCCAGCATCTCGTCAGCCTCATCGAGGACCACGATCTTGACCTGCTTCAGGTTCAGGAAGCCCTGCTGGTACAGGTCGATAATGCGGCCGGGGGTACCCACCGCAACCTCCAGGCCGCGGCGCAGCAGCTCAGCCTGAGGCTCAATCGGCACACCACCGTACAGGGTGGCGACGCGGGCGTTGCGCAGCTTCGCAGCAATCGCCAGGTCCTCACCCACCTGAATAGCAAGCTCACGGGTCGGAACCAGAATCAGCGCCTGAGGTGCGCCGGGGTACTCCAAATCAGCCCAACCCTCATCGTCGCGGCCGACCACACGCTGAATGGTGGGCAGACCGAAGCCGAGGGTCTTACCGGTACCGGTCTTCGCCTGGCCAATGATGTCCTGGCCAGACAGAGCCACGGGAAGAGTCAGCTCCTGGATGGGGAAGGGGGAGGTAATGCCAACCGCCGCGAGGGCGTCGCTAATATCCTGGCGAACGCCGAAGTCGGCGAAGGATTTTGCAATCTGAGTGGTTTCCTGCGTGTTCGTTTCAGTCACTGGACCGTATCTTTCTACCCCTGTTCGGGGTGTGTTTCTCCCCGAAACGGGGTGTACCAGCCAGCGCCCCAATGGTGGAGGCGGTGACGGGCGGGCGTCGAAAGCCGGCCGCGGGAAATTCTTACACGGGAAATTCTTACCGAGACGCCGCCTGCACGCATGGTTATTACTCATGGTTCATTCATGATGAGAAGGCGGTGCAGCCTCGGGGTCTTGAAAGGGGTACGACCGGTCATTCACTTAACCCCTCAATATTAACCCGGATTTGCTTCCGGCGCACCCCCGACCGGTTGTGGTGTGCGCCCGTGATGGGCGATATACCGCCCCAAAACCGGGTACCGCGAGGTTTTTGTGCGGGCGGTTTAAAACGCAAAACCCCGCATTCGGCACGGCGTAACCACGTGGCGCATAAAGCGCGGTTACGCATCGTGACGGATGCGGGGAAAGCTCAAGCTAAAGGGTAAACAGCTACCGAACTAATTAGGCGCCGATACCGAAACCAACGTGACGCTTAGCGTCGGAACCCAGCTCGACGTAGCCAATCTGAGCGCCAGAAATCAGGGTGGTGTTGCCCTTATCATCCATAATCTGCAGTAGCGAGCCATCCTCAATAGCCTTCGAGACCTTCTCCATGAGGATTTCCTTAGCCTCACTGGTCTCAACAACGATTTCACGAGCAATGTGGCGAATGCCAATCTTGATTTCCATGAGTCTCCTCGCAGAATAGTCCGGTGCAACCAAACGTGCGCCGGGTATGGGAACTGTCTTATCTAGCATCTACTCTAGCGCGAATGCGCCCATCGGCACCGTGAACGGGCGGTACTTCGCCGGGGGCTAATAAAATACTCGCCGCCGGATGCGCGAAAACCTACGTGAAAACGCCGGGAAGAGCGGGGGATAGGAGGCTCTTAAGAGTCCTCCACCTGAATACCGTAGAGAGTCTCCAGTGCCTGCACGTAATCCTCCGTGCGACCCTCCGCCGCAAGCTTCTTGGCGCGCACCGTCGGGGTGTGCAGCAGGGACTTCACCATGCGGCGCATCGCCAGCTCAAACTGCTCCGTCGCCGCACCGCAACCAAACTGGCTACGCACCTTCTCCAGCTCGGAATCCAGCACATCCATCGTGTGCGAGCGCAGCGCAACAATCGCGGAGTCAATCGTGCGGGAACGCTGACGGGACAGGAACGCCACCAGCTCAGACTCCACGATGCGCGTAGCCGTCGCCACGGACTCCTCGGTTTCCTCGGGGGCGGCAAGGCGCACCGATTCGAGGGTAATCAGCTCAACGTTCGGCAGGTCAGCGACCGAGGGGTCAAAATCACGCGAAAGCGCCAGGTCGAGGATCGTGTGGTGACCGGCCGGAATCTGCTCGGGAAGCAGCGGATCGGAGCCGCCGGAGCAACCGATAATGATGTCGGCAGAAGCCATCGCCTGCTCCATGCCGTCCACCGGCACCGCAGAAACCTCGCGCTTTGCCGCGAACTCGGCGGCACGACCCGAACGGGAATTGACCCAAATATCGGTGCAACCGCGCTCGCGCAGTGCCGCAATGGTCGCGCCCGCGTAAGCACCCGTACCAAAAATCAGGGCGCGGCGGGTTGCCCAATCCTTTTCGGCAACCTCATCCGCAAGATCGAGGGCAACAGACACAATCGAGCGGCCCTGAGCGCCAAGCGCCGTATGCTGACCCACCTGACGAGCGGTATGCGCCGCATGCTCAAATAGCTGAACCAGCTCACCGGGAAGAGGCACGCCGTCCTCTTGTGCCTTCGCCTGTGCGGCAGCCAGAGCGCGGCGCACCTGACCGGCGATTTCGCGCTCGCCAACCACGGCAGATTCCAGGCCGGAGGCGACCGTCAGCAGGTGGCGTGCGGCCTCGTCATCGGCGTACACATCGAAGCTGGAATTGACCAGTTCTGTGTCCAGGCCGGAGGTGCGCGCAATAGAGTCGACAATCAGCTCACGAACCATGGGGACATGGGCGGATACGTGTAGCTGAACATACATTTCAAGACGGTTACAGGTGGCAAGAACGACTGCACCCTTCACGCCCAGCTGACGCGCCATATCGCTCGCCAGAACATCGGGTACGCCGGAGGCACCGGCGCTCAACGCAGCGACGGTGGTCAAATCTACGGTGTGGTGCGATGCCACAAATGCATAAGTACTCATCTAGGGGTTAATCATAACCACGCCGACTAAGCCCCTGTAAAGCTCACAGAACCTAAGTTCACGGCTCTACGGGGCTTAGTGGGCGCCACATAGTGGACAAGAAGCGGGGGTATTCGCCGGGGCGTTGTCGGGGTGCTGGCGGCAATTCAAAAGCGCAGGTAGGGGAGAATGCACCGGAATGTGAAGGGGTGTATTCGGGGCTTTACCTGCGTATTCTCTACGCAAATCTCCGCGCAAACGGGCGAAAACAGAGGGTCAGCAGGGACCTAACGGGTGTGAACTAAGGTGTCCCTCACCACTAAGGAAGCCACCTTTAGGTAAAAGTCGCCATGACATAGTGTCGCAAAAACGCCCACATAAACCTGTCACACTAGACACTATGAGCGAAAACCAGCACACCACTCTCGCATCGGAAAAGGGCCCCGCAGCGGCTGCCGCACAGGCACCCGCCCTGCCCGCACACCCCACCGACGCCCAGCGACCCCTACTCACCGACGAGCAGCTCGCACACCTACCCGCCAACCACCCCCTGCGCGCAGGCACCACCGCCGACTCGCCCATGCTCCGCGCCCTCACCGGCCGCCCCTCCAGTCACCGACCCGTCTGGTTCATGCGCCAGGCAGGCCGCTCCCTGCCCGAATACCGTGAAGCACGCGAAGGCATCCCCATGCTGGACGCATGCCTCACCCCCGACCTCGCCGCAGAAATCACCGTGCAGCCCGTCCGCCGCCACAAGGTCGACGCCGGCATCTTCTTCTCCGACATCGTCATCCCCATGAAGCTCGCGGGCGTCAACGTCGACATCGTGCCCGGTAGGGGCCCCGTACTCGACCAGCCCGTACGCACCCTCGACGAGGTGCGCGCCCTGCCCGAACTCAAAGACAGCGACCTCGACCCCATCCGCGAAGCCGTCGCCGCCACCGTAGAAATGCTCGGCGACACCCCGCTCATCGGCTTTGCCGGAGCCCCCTTCACCGTCGCCGCCTACATGGTCGAAGGCGGCCCCTCCCGCGACCACCTGCGCCCGCGCACCATGATGCACGCAGACCCCGCCGCCTGGCACGAACTCGCCGCCTGGGCATCGCGCACCGCAGGCCAGTTCCTGCGTGCACAGATCGAGGCGGGCGCATCCGCCGTGCAGCTCTTCGACTCCTGGGCAGGCTCCCTCGGCGAAAGCGACTACCGCCGCTACGTGCAGGCACACTCCGCAACCGCCCTCGACATGGTGCGCGAATACGGTGTGCCGCGCATCCACTTCGGCACCGGCACCACCGCCCTGCTGCCCGCCATGCACGAAGCCGGCGCAGACGTCATCGGCGTGGACTACCGCCTGCCGCTGTCCGCAGCGAACACCCTGCTCAACGGCGCCGTACCCCTGCAGGGCAACATCGACCCGGCACTGCTCGCCGCCGGTAGCGAAAACCTCTACGCACACGTAGACGAAGTGCTCGCCGAAGGCAACGCCGCCCCCTCACACGTGGTCAACCTCGGCCACGGCGTACCCCCGACCACCGACCCGCAGGTGCTCACCGACCTCGTGGCATACATCCACGAGAAAACGGCACGCTAAGGCAACGGACCCGCGGGGCTAACCATATATCAGCGCCGCGGGACACCCCCAACAACCACCGCGCCCGCTGATAAAGCCAACACCACAGGGCAGACCCGCTGACAGACCAAAGGAGAACCACCATGGGCCAGCACACCAACCAGGCACCGCACCGGACCACGCAGGCCAGCTCCTCCACCGCGCCCTCCTCCACCGCGCCCCAGACCGCACGAGCATTCACCCGCAACGAGAAGGTGCCCACCGCCATCGTTATCGGTGGCGGCCCCTCCGGCCTCATCTCCGCACGCCGCCTCGCCGCAGCCGGCATGCGCGTCACCCTGCTCGAACAACGGCACCACCTCGGCGGTGCCGTCGGCGCCCACGAAGTCGGCGGCCTGCTCCTAGACTCCGGCGCCGAATCCTTCGCAACCCGCAGCCCCATCGTCAGCGACCTCGTCAAAGAACTCGGCCTGGGCGACCAGATCGTCACCCCCAACTCCTACGGCTCCTGGCTGTACCTGCCGCAAGGCGCCCGCCGCACCCCCAGCACCGGCATCATGGGCATCCCCGGCAACGTCAACGACAAGTCCCTCATTCCCGTCATCGGCAAGAACGGCCTGCGCCGCGCCCAGGTGGACAAGTTCCTGCCCGTCTCTGCCAGTGAAAACGCGAAGACCCTCGGCGAGCTCGTGCGCATCCGCATGGGTCAGAAGGTCCTGGACAACCTGGTTGCCCCCGTCGTCTCCGGCGTGTACTCCACCCACCCCGACAAGCTCGACGTGGACGCCACCATCCCCGGCCTGCGCGCGGCACTGCGCAAGCACCGCTCCCTCTCCGCAGCAGCGGCAGCCTTCCGCTCCGCAGCACCGGCAGGCTCTCAGGTGGCAGGCATCGTCGGCGGCATGAACCAGCTCTCCGAACGCCTCGTCGAAGACCTCTACGCCGCCGGTGTTCGTATCGTCACCGGATTCGACGTCATCGCCGTAGACCGCGACGAATCCACCGGCCAGTGGTTCATCATCCAGCGCCACACCACCGACGGCGAAAACACCCCCCTCTACGCCGACTACCTGGTAGTCGCCACCGACGGCCCGACCGTAGCCCGACTCATTGGCCCGCACGTCTCCACCGCGCTACCCGCCCTGGAACCCGGCCCCGAAGTTGCTCTCGTCACCCTCGTCGTTGACGCTCCCGGCCTGGATAAGCACCCGCGCGGCACCGGCCTGCTCGTCTCCGAAGAAGCAACCGCCGTCCGCGCTAAGGCACTCACCCACGCCACCGCCAAGTGGCAGTGGGTCGCCGACGCAGCAGGACCCGGCCGCCACGTCGTACGCCTCTCCTACGGCCGCGGCGGTGAAGACTCCCGCTTCTCCGAAGTCGCACTCGCCGACGAGCAGCTCATCACCCTCGCCCTGCGCGATGCCACCCGCATGATGGATGTTGCCCTCACCCACCGCAATCTCGTTGATGCGGACGTGGTGCGTTGGCGCGGCGTACTGCCCGCCTCCACCCCCGGCCACCGCGACCGAGTCAAAGAATTCCGCGAACGCGCCAGCGAACTCGGAACCCTCAGCACCGTCGGCTCCTGGGCGGCAGGCTCCGGCCTGGTCTTAACCGTCAAAGACACCTACGAGCAGATGGACCGCCTCATCTACCACGCCTCGCAAGACTGGGAAGGCGTCACCTCCCCGAAGGTCGCAACCGCGAAGTAGACGGCACCGCAACGGCAGAAGCTCAGCCAACAACTCAGCTCAGCCAGTAACTAGACCAAAAAATTGAGAAAACGCGCAGCTACGGAAGCCGCGCCTCCAGCACAGCGAACCCTCGCTGAAGAAAGGAACACACAATGTCTCACGATCACGCAGCACACGGCCACGGCGGCGCACACGGTGCACAGGGTCAGGGCAGCTACACCCACCCCGGCCACGGCTACGGCGGCGCACCCAAGGGCTACGCAGTCCAGCACTCCGCAGCTGACGAAAACCGCCGCGGCCGCGAAGAAGGCGAAACCCTGCACTACGCCCTCTACACCGTGTTCGCACGCTCCGGCGCACGCCCCGCTGAGTCCAACACCGACGAGGCACGCGCCGAGTTCGAGAAGGTCGCCGAGCAGCTCGCAGCCGACGGCGTGACCCTGCGCGGCATCTACGACGTCTCCGCAATGCGCGACAACGCCGACATCATGATTTGGACCCACGGTCAGAGCCCCGAAAAGCTGCAGGCAGCAGTCCGCAAGATCCGCCGCACCGCACTCTTCGCAGGAACCACCATCGTCTGGTCCACCATGGGTGTACACCGCGAAGCAGAATTCACCCGCAACCACGCACCCGCCTACGCACGCGGCAAGGCACCCGAAGCGTGGGTCTGCGTCTACCCCTTCGTACGCTCCTACGACTGGTACTACATGAACCCCGAACGCCGCGCAGAAATGCTCAAGAACCACGGCATGAAGGCAATCGACTTCCCGCAGATTCTGGCAAACACCGTGGCAACCTTCGGCATGAACGACTACGAGTGGGTCCTCGCCCTCGAAGCACCCCAGCTCGTTGACCTGGTCGACATGATGCGCCACTTCCGCAACACCGAAGCACGCCTGCACGTGCGCGAGGAAACCCCCTTCTACACCGGCCGCCGCATCGGCGCAGACGAAGTAGCAGAGGTCCTGGCGTGAGCCATCAGCCGAACAACGGCGTAACCCTCAACGGCACGCTCCTGCCGGACGACGTGGTACCCAACCGCACCGACCCGGCGAACACCGCCTCCAACGGCCCCGCCGTGCTCAACGAGCAGACCCTCGGCGACTACCGAAGCGAACGCAGCATCACCCGTGAACGTGCCGAAGAGGTGCGCCCCTACGACCTGGTGATTCTCTCCTCCTTCGGTGGCCCCGAGGGGCAGGAGGACGTCATCCCGTTCCTGCGCAACGTAACCGCTGGCCGCGGCATCCCGGACGAGCGCCTCGAAGAGGTCGCCACCCACTACCGCGCCAACGGTGGCGTCTCGCCCATTAACGAGCAGAACCGTGCCCTGCTCGCCGCACTGCAGCAGGCGCTCGCCGAGCGCGGCCCGCACATCCCGATCACCTGGGCGAACCGCAACTGGAAGCCCTACGTGAAGGACGTACTCGCCGAGGCCTACGAGAACGGCCACCGCAACGTGCTCGTGCTGGCGACTAGCGCCTACCCCGGCTACTCGAGCTGCCGCCAGTACCGTGAAGACTACGGCATGGCGATTGAGCAGCTCGGTCTGGAAGGTCGCGTGCACGTGGGTAAGATCCGTCAGTTCTTTGACGTGCCCGGCTTCTCCCGCGCTTTCGCCGACGGGCTGAAGGACGGGCTCGTCACGGTGCGTGAGCAGCTTGCCGCACGCGATAGCGGCTCGCCGAACCCGCGCCTGCGCATCATGTTCTGCACCCACTCGGTGCCGACCTCCGCGGCGAACGAGGCAGGCCCGCGCGGCGTGAACTACGAGGGTGGCTCCGCCTACGTGGAGAAGCACCTGCAGGTTGCCCGCGCCGTGCTTTCGCTGGTTCGTGATGAGGCTCCGCAGCTTCTGCAGAACGTCGAGTGGGAGCTGGTGTACCAGTCCCGTTCCGGCCCGCCGTCCATGCCGTGGCTCGAGCCGGACGTCAACGACGCCCTGGAGGCGCTGCCCACCCCCGCCAACCCGGCGGAGGACGGCGAAGCCCCCGTGGAAGGCGTCGTGCTGGTGCCCCTCGGGTTTGTCTCCGACCACATGGAAGTCAAGTGGGACCTGGACACCGAGGCGCTGGACACCTGCGAGCGCCTGGGCCTGGTCGCCGTGCGCACCCCCACCCCTGGCACGCATCCGGCGTACGTGGAGTCGCTGCGCCGCCTGATTGAGGAGCGCGTGGAGAACGGCGTTTCAGCCGACCTGCGCCCCGAACGTGAGAGCGTCCTCGCCCCGAGCGCGAGCGGTCAGTACGGCTGGTTCGATGAGTGCGAACCGGACTGCTGCAAGCCCGGTCGTGGCGCACCGAAGCCGGTGGTTGCAGAATACGCGCCCGCCGTTTCTGAGGACGCCGCCTCTGCCGCAACCGTTGCTGAAACCTCTGCCCGCCGCTCCGGTGGATGCGGCTCCGGCGGATGTTGCTCCCACTAACACCACCCCTGTAGCTCCGGCTCGCCCCAACACCCCCTAACCGGGGTGCGCGGGCGGGTCGGAGCGTACGCGCCTACGGGCTATCACACACATCACCGACAAGGAGAGATATGAGCCATCACGAGTACATCTTGGGCACCCGCGGGTCCGCTCTCGCCCTGACCCAAAGCCGTATCGCTGCTGAAACCGTCACCTCCCTCTACACAGAACACCAGGCACACCACGGCGCCGCAGATGCCGAGGTTGTGGACTTCACCCTGCGCACCGTCAAAACCGAAGGTGACGTGCTCACCGGACCCCTGGCGACCCTCGGCGGCACCGGCGTATTCGCGGCGGCACTGCGTCAGCGTCTGCTCGACGGTGAGAACGCCTCCGAAGAAAACCGTGTGGACATGGCAGTACACTCCCTCAAGGACCTGCCCTCCGCACCCTGCCCCGGCCTGGTTATCGCCGCAACCCTCAAACGTGAAGACCCCCGCGACGCCCTCGTAGCACGCGATGGTCTGACCCTGGACACCCTGCCCACCGGCTCCCGCGTGGGCACCGGCTCACCCCGCCGCGCCGCACAGCTGCGTGCGCTGCGCCCCGACCTTGAAATTGTGGACATTCGCGGTAACGTGGGCACCCGCATCGGCCGCGTGAAGGGCCTTGAAGAGCACGCCGGCAAGCAGGTCGTACTCCGCCAGAACACCGAAACTTCCGAACGAGCCGACCACGGTGTAGGCACCGAACGCAGCGGCGACTGCGACGCCGTGGTGCTCGCCGTCTCCGGTCTGAAGCGCCTGGGCAAGGAAGAACTCATTACCGAGTACATGGACCCCACCCGCATGCTGCCCGCCCCCGGCCAGGGTGCGCTCGCCCTGGAAGTGCGTGAAAGCGAGTTCGAGAACCCGGACCCCGCCGCGCTCACCGACCCCGAGGTGGCACGCCCGGTCCGTGCCCTCGGCCGTGCCCTGCTCGCCGCAAACCACTACGAAACCCGCCTGGCTGTCAGCGCCGAACGTGCCCTGCTACGCCGCCTCGAAGCCGGATGCGCTGCCCCCATCGGTGCGTACGCGCAGGTGGTTGAGGGCGACCTGGTGCTCAACGTTGTGGTGGCCTCCCCGGACGGCACCGACATGCTACGCCACACCTCGGCAACCGCCGAACTGGATGTGCCCGGCGCCGAACGCCTGGGCGTGCGCGTGGCAGAAGACCTGCTGCAGATGGGCGCCGCCGCACTGGCTGGATTGGATTTGAAGTAGGCATCATGTCTGCCTCGTGTTCTGAACCTCGTCTGGCTGATGCCCCGCAGGTTGATGCCCCGCCTTCTGAAACCCCGCGCACGGTTCTGCTGACCCGCTCCGCCGCCCAGGGCGCCGCCTTCGCACGCGCCCTCGCCGAGGAATGCGCACAGAACGGGTTGGGGGAGTGCCGGGTACTCTTCGCACCGCTGCAGCAGGCACGCACCGTCGAGCCGGGCGCAGACCACGCCGCCGCGCTGGAGGCGCTCGCCTCCGGTCAGTACGCGTGGGTGAGCTTCACGAGCGCCAACACGGTTCGCGCCTGCGCCGAGCTGTGGGGCGACGAGTTCGCCCGCGCCTGCGCGAGTGGGGGAGTGCGCATCGCCTGCGTGGGGGCGGCAACCGCCCGCGCCGTGCATACCCAGCTGGGGCTGGGCACGGATTTTCAGCCGCAGGTGCAGAGCGCCGCCGGTATGCTCGCGGAGTTCGAACAGCCAGCGACTGATGCCGCCGCCGTGCTGGTTCTGGAAGGCTCCAACGCCCGCCCGACCCTGCGCGAAGGCCTCAAGAACCTGGGCTGGGACAGCCGCCGCTGCGTGCTCTACGACATGGTGCCCGCCGAGCAGGTGGCACCCGGCGAGCTGAGCCTCAGCGCCGCCCGCGCACTCGTGCAGGGGAACACAGCTCAGGCGAGCGCCCCGGAAGCACCCGCGCCGGATGTGCTGGTGGTGACCGCCCCCTCCCGCCTGCACGCCCTGCTGGACGGCGCGCTATCGCCCGAATCCGTGCCGCCGGTGGTGGCGATTGGGGCGAGTACCGCCTCCGCATGCCGCGCCCTGAACCTACGCTACGTGCAGGCCGATTCGCCGTCACCGCAGGATTTGGCGCGCGCCACCGCATCCCTGATTTAGGCGCATCCCTCATCTAGACCTCATTAAGACGCCTCTAAGACCACATATTTTTATCGAGTTTTCAGGAGAGATCATGAACCTCACCCGCCGCCCGCGCCGCCTGCGCACCACCGCAGCCATGCGCTCCCTCGTCGCTGAGACCACCCTGCGCCCCGCGCAGCTGATTCAGGTGTTCTTCGTTCGCGACGGCATCGACGAGCCGCAGCCGATTCGTTCCATGCCCGGCCAGTACCAGCACACCCTGGAGAGCATCATCCCCGCCGTGCGTGAGGCGTACGAGGCGGGCATCCGCTGCATTGACCTGTTCGGCATTCCCCGCGATGAGGATAAGGACGAGGTCGGTTCGACCGCCTGGGATCCGCAGGGCATCCTGAACCGTGCGATTGCGGTGTGCCGTGAGGAGTTCGGCGATGACCTGGTGGTTATGGCTGATACCTGCCTGGATGAGTTCACGAGCCACGGCCACTGCGGCGTGCTGGTTGATAACGGTCACGGCACGCTTGTGGTTGATAATGACGAGACTGTGGAGCTGTACTGCAAGATGGCGGTTTCGCAGGCTCGTGCGGGTGCGCACACGGTGTCCCCGTCGGGCATGATGGACGGCCAGATTGCGGCGATGCGTGCCGCCCTGGACGAGGCTGGCTTTGAGGATGTGTCGATTCTGGCGTATTCGGCGAAGTATGCTTCGGCGTTCTTTGGTCCGTTCCGTGACGCGGTGGAGTCCAGCTTTACGGGTGACCGTAAGACCTATCAGCAGGATCCGGCGAACCGCCGCGAGTCGCTGCTGGAGGTGCGCGCTGACCTGGAGGAGGGCGCGGATATGGTGATGGTGAAGCCTGCTGGTAGCTACCTGGATATTGTGCGTGAGGTGGCGGAGTTTTCGCCGGTGCCGGTGGCGGCGTATCAGGTGTCGGGTGAGTACGCGATGATTGAGGCTGCTGCTGCGAACGGCTGGATTGACCGTAAGGCTATGGTGCTGGAGTCGCTGCGTTCGATTCACCGCGCCGGTGCTGATGTCATTCTGACCTATTACGGTACGGAGGCGGCACGCTGGCTCCGCGAGCTGGAGGCCTAACCCCTCCCTCATTAATGCCGAGAAGCCACATGTGTTTCGAAAAGCCACTTCTTTGGTGGCTTCTCGAAACACATGTGGCTTTTCGCCGTTTATGCTTGTTCTTCGCTGACTGGCTTGTACCCGAGGGAGGTGCACACAATGTTGCCGTTGGTGAAGTACTCCGCGAGCTTCTCACGGTCAGCGGGGGAGCGCAGGTCCGCCCAGCGTTCCTGCTCCAGGTAGAACGCAACCTGGGAGGTCAGGCAGACGACGCGCTCATCGTGCACCGCCACAATATGCCTGCGCAGCCACGGCATGCGCTTGGCAAGGTTCGGCGGGATCTTGGACGGCACCTTGATTTCTATCTGCCATTGTGACGGTTCGTAGAAGGTCGACTTGATCTGTTCGGGGTTCTTCGGGAAGACGCAGAACTCCTCAATGTCGGGGTAACTGTACTTCTTCGCGGGCAGGAAAAGCCGCCCAATGTAGAACGAATCGGGGTTGAACAGCAGGTACCGCCTCATATGAACCCACCAAGTTACTGCAGTTACGGTGGTAACAATTGCCAGCGTTATGGAAGCTCCTCCAATGGGCATTGGCTGGACACCTAGAACTGTCCAACCGACAAGCGAATAGAAGAAGACGATGAGAGCCAAAACCAGCACAAAGTGGGTTTCAACGTAGAAATCATTCTTTGCCCGAACCGGTTTAGCTTGGGGATGAGCTTCCTGGGGTGCCGCAAAAACGTTGAGACGCATCAACGCTGCGCTATAGATTTGAGGCAACCCGGCTGTAATGTCATCCGTATCGATGCTGCGGGCTTTACGCCAGGTGCGGCGACCTGAACGTGCACCCACGAACACCATGTAGAACGGCAATATCAGAGCCGGTAGCAGAATGCCATTATGGGCAATATCTGTGTACAGACGAAAGATGGACCGTGCGACAAGGCATGCCCACACATACATGAGCACGTGGAACCAAGCCTCAATCGAGGAGATACCGTATACGCTATCGATTTCTTTGCGGGCACGGGTGAGGTTAGAGCGCAGTTTATGTTTTGGTAGCGGATTACCCTCCAGGGAACGACGTTCGGCATACCTCATTGCATTGTTGACGGGGGAGCCGTAACGGGCGATGTAGAGCTCCTTCGCCTTTTCCGTGCTGATTGTTGCGGGGTGGGTGATAGCGGGTACTACGCATAACCCTATGTAAACGATAAAGGCGATGAGCCATATGTAGCGTACCGGCTCTAGGGGTATCCCCAAAGCGCTTAGCTCCATGAATTGTCCTCTCTACGGTGTCTCTCTACGGGGTATCGGTGATGGTGTGTCTATGGTGCTCAGAAGCCACATGCGCTTCGAAAAGCCACGTCTTTGGTGGCTTCTCGAAACACATGTGGCTTTTCGCCGTTTATGCTAATTAGCCGCTAGTCTGCCTTACTGTAGGATGCTACGATGCGCGCCACTGCCTTTTCCGTGAGCTCATTCGTTGGTTTGTAACCCAGCGTGAAACAGACAGGCCGGCCTTCCACAAGGTACTTCTCCAGCAGCTCACGGTCTGCGGGGGAGTCCATATCCGCCCAGCGTTCCTGCTCCAGCTTGAACGCAATATGCGCCACCAAATAGTCGGTGAAATCTGCTACAAACCCAAAGCTTTCGTAACGACCATCTACCAAAGTAATAGCTACTCGCCAGCCACTAGGCATATCTTCATTAGGCCTTGTACCCTCAGCGTAGACAGGGTAAATCTTGAACTGCTCGATATCGGAGTATTTGTATTCCTTTGCAGGTTGGAATACACGTCCTCTTTCTATAACTGTCGGGGTGAATCGGTAGTATGTGCGTTTCCCAAACAACAGCATGAGGGCCGAAAGAATGTATGGGATCGACAACAAAATAGAGGGCACACCGATGTCGGATGAAGAGTAACGGTCCCTAGTAACGTTCAAGAGTGAATTCATATACATGAATAGGATGAATACTCCGCCCTGTAAGAAGAGAACAATCATAACGTGTTCTCCTCGTCCCTCGACGAGGCACGGTTGGCATCTCGGGTCCTCAAGTTTGCGGCGGAAAGGAGCACTCAGCCGCCCCAGCGTCCTGGTGTAGATAGCGGGCATGCCAAGGGTACGCTCATCTGGGCTGAATCCGCGTGCTTCGCGCCAGCCTCGGCGGCCCCATCGTGCACCTAAATACACCATGAGAAAGGGGAGAATCAGCGCATTAAGAAGAGACCCTTCGTCGACAATGAACCAATACAGAGCGAAGGTTGCATAGGTGACAAAGCAAGCCCCAACGTACAGCAGGCTGTGCCCGAAATCCATAGTGACGCTGGAACCCTTGATGTCCTCTAACTGAGCCTCAGCTTTACGGATTGCTTTTTCTTCCTGCTCGGGGGTGAAGGGATCTCCTGCTTCTGCGCGCTCTTCAATCTTTTTCTTTGCTTCCTCGATGGGGGAACCCATGACCGAGATATAAACTTTGCGGGCGCGCTCAGCGTCAATAATCGTCGGGTAGGCGAACTCCACCAGCAGGCAGCACGCCAGGTAGATGAAGAACGCCACCAGCCATACGTTGCGCACCTGCTCTAGGGGCAGGCCGAGGGCGGCAAGGTCCATGATTGTCCTCTCTACGGTGTCTCTCTACGGGGTATCGGTGATGGTGTGTCTATGGTGCTCAGAAGCCACATGTGTTTCGAAAAGCCACGTCTTATGTGGCTTCTCGAAACACATGTGGCTTCTCGCGGGATAAGAGCGGTATAGGAGCCTTTTACTTGTACTGCGCCTTCTGGAAGGACGCGCGGCGTGCCGCCTCCTCCGCATGCTTACCGGCAGGCTTGTACCCCATGGTCGTGCAGATGACGCGGCCGTCCACGAAGTACTTTGCCAACATTTCACGGTCCGCCGGCGAGTCCAGCTGCGCCCAGCGTTCCTGCTCAATCTTGAATGCAATCTGCGCCACCAAACAATCAATCTGGTGATCATTGAGCGCATAGTTGTGCTTGCGGCCGCCGGGAAGCAGAATCTCCAGCCGCCACTGGCTCGCGTCCTTCGGGTTCAGCTTGATAGCGTCCGGGTTCTTCGGGTACACACGAAACGCGCGAATCTCAGAGTAGGGGCGGGACTTCGCCGGAAGGAGCAGACGCCCAGCCTGGAACGAATCCGGGTTGTACAGCACGTAATCGCGGTTGTACATCAGCAGCATGAGAATCAGCGGAATGTACGCCGCCGCCAAGAACCAAGACGCATTACCAATATAAATCGCTTCCCAATCCTCATCGATGCTCCAGCCCGCTAGCGACGTCAAGAAGACAGCGGCGAGCAGGAACGCAATAACGTTGAGCCCCCAGTAGACGGTGCGGTCCTCACGAATCGGCTCCACACCCGGCACGGTGCCGCGCACACGGAACGGTGCGCTCAGCTTACCCAGCGTCGCCGAGTAGATACGCGGCATGCCCAGCACACGGTCGTCCTTGCTGTAACCGCGTGCTTCACGCCAGTGACGGCGACCCCAACGGGCACCGCAATACACCATGAGGAACGGCAGAAGCAGCGCCGGCAACAGGATACCGTCGTACACAATATCCCAGTACAGGGTGAAGATAGAGACCGCCACAATCCAGCCCCACAGGTACATGACCACGTGGAACCAGCCGCTTATCACACCGGCGCCCTCAATAGAATCCAGCTTCTTCTTCGCCTTCTTCGTGGCGCTACCCTTACGGGAGGAACTCAGCGGCGCACCCATCGCGGTACGTTCCGCGGTGGCGCGGCGCGCCTCATCAACGGGAGAGCCGGACACCTCAAGGTACAGGTCGGCTGCCTTCTCCTTCTTGATGGGCACCGGGTAGGCGACATCCACCAGCAGGCACAAGCCCACGTACACCATGAAGGCGATCAGCCACACGTCGCGTAGCTGCTCCATGGGCAGTCCCAGAGCGCTCAAATCCATGAGCGGCTCACCTCCTTACGTCTCTCAAACCCTTACGCGGATGCGGAAGCAGTGGCGGCAGCCGGAAGAGCCGAGATGATACGGTCCATCGCCTCATCGTCGTGGGCGGCAGAAACGAACCACGCCTCGAATGCGCTCGGCGGCAGGTACACGCCGGATTCGAGCATGGAGTGGAAGAACGCGTTGTAGCGGCTGGTTGCCGAGGCCTTGATGTCGGCGTAGTTGTGCACGCCCGCCTCGGAGGTACCAAACGCCACCGAGAAGAGGTTACCGGCGCTCTGGATGGAGTGGTCCACACCGGCGGCGTTGAACGCCTCGGTCAGAGCCTGCTGCAGCTGGGCGCTACGCGAATCCAGGTGCGCGTAGACCGCAGCATCAGCCAGGGTCAGGGTCGTAATACCCGCCGCGACGGACAGCGGGTTACCGGAGAGAGTACCAGCCTGGTAGACGGGGCCGACCGGCGCCAGGTGCTCCATGACCTCACGCTTACCGGCCAGCGCCGCGATGGGCATACCGCCACCAATGACCTTGCCGAACGTGAAAATATCGGGAACCCAGCCGCCATCCTCGGGAGCAGCGTAACCCCAGTAACCAGCCGAAGACACACGGAAACCGGTCAGCACCTCATCAAAAATGACGAGCGCACCGTTCGCGTGAGCAATCTCGTGCAGGCCACGGTTGAAACCGGGCTCGGGGGTCACCACACCCATGTTGCAGGGCGCCGCCTCAGTAATAATTGCGGCAATCTGACCCTCATGGTTCGCGAACGCCTCACGCACAGCGTCCAGGTCGTTATAGGGCAGAACGATGGTCTCCGCGGCGGTTGCGGCAGTCACGCCAGCAGAACCCGGCAGCGCCAGGGTAGCCACACCCGAACCAGCCTCGGAAAGCAGCGCATCCACGTGACCGTGGTAGCAGCCCGCGAACTTAATAATCTTGTCGCGACCGGTCACACCACGCGCCAGACGAATCGCAGTCATGGTCGCCTCAGTACCGGTGGACACCATACGCACCTGATCAATCGCACCGGGAATCGCCGCGTTAATACGGTTGACCACCAGCTCAGCCAGCTCAGCCTCCGGCGCGCTCGCCGCACCAAACGACAGGCCGCGCTCAGCCGCCTGCTGAACCGCCTCAACAACCTGCGGATGCGCGTGACCCAGAATCGACGGGCCCCACGAGCAGACCAGATCAACGTACTCGTTGCCGTCCGCATCGTACAGGTACGCGCCCTTAGCCTTCGCGGCAAACGCAGGGGTGCCGCCCACAGAATTGAAAGCACGCACCGGGGAATTCACACCGCCGGGAATCACCGCGCGAGAACGCTCAAACAGCTTCTCGCTGGCTTCGTGGTGCAGCGGGTGGGTAGAGGAAGGAGTCATCGTATCGGTGCCTTTCAACAGAGACGGCGAACTAAAGAATTACAGGGGACGATGCGCACCAGGCAACGGAGCCTGCACGCTATGAGCGTCCCGTACCTAACCATCATAGGCGCTACAGATGAACCGCAGGTGACAAGCACCTGAACGTACCGAAAGGTGACGATAAAACACAACAGACAAGTTAGGCAACAGAAAGAAGAATACGGCGGCTACCGCAGGTGCCGGTCGGTATCCAGACGGTTCAACACCTGAGTGTCCTGATCAAACAGCCAGTTCTTATCAAAGAGCAGACGCACAAACGCCAGGCCCATACCCAATGCCATGAAAATCAGTAGGGACTGCACAAAACCGGTCGCCGCCGAATACATGTCACCGCTCGCAAAATGCGACATGGAACGGTAGAACAGCACACCCGGAACCATCGTCACCACCGCCGGAACCGACAGGGAAATACGCGTGTACTTACGCTGATGCAGTGGCGCCACAATCTCAGCCAAAATACCCACACCAAACACGGCAATCGTCGCCGCCATATGCGCGGGCATACCCGCCTCCACCATGTGAATACGGGCGGGGTTCGCCACCGCAGCAATCACGCCACCCCACACGCACGCCACCGGGGAGGCGGCAAAAAGCATCGCGAAGCCGGCCGCCGCAACACCCGAGGAAAGCACCTGCAACACCAAATACAGGGTTGGGTCAAGGTTAAGAGGAGCCGGGGAAGCCAATGGCAGGTGGAAGAGCGAACCCAAAACCCACACCGCAAAAGACGCGCTGAGCAGCAGCAAACCCACGTAGGTCAGGCGCGAAATACCCGCGAGGAAGTCCATACGGGAAATGTCGAGCATGCCCGTCACCATGGGGAAGCCCGGCACCAGGAACAGCACCGAGGAAATAAAACCGATCATGTGGTTCGGGCTAACCCAACCCGCCGCAACCAGCACATTGACAACCGCAATGTACAAGCCGGCCGCCAGGAAGCCGCAGGCCATCCAGGTGGCCAGGTGGCTCACACCGCGCTTGAGCAGGGTCGAACGCAGAAACTGA
>ERZ772990.26-NODE-26-length-36422-cov-5.15539_pt1 | contig 36422 bp, 23 predicted proteins | sample MGYA00511674_ERZ772990 | MGnify/ENA primary metagenome ERZ772990 (study PRJEB29015, sample SAMEA2738045) | human oral metagenome | biome: human oral; feature: human-associated habitat; material: saliva | place: China | collected 2233 ...
TCCGCCAACAGGTTCGATTTCTTACATCAACAACTCCACGTCGTCTATTCACCCGATTGCTTCTCGGATTGAGATCCGTAAGGAAGGCAAGATCGGCCGCGTCTACTACCCGGCGCCGTACATGACCAACGACAACCTGGAGTACTACCAGGACTCCTACGAAATTGGTTACGAGAAGATCATCGACACCTACGCTGTGGCAACCCAGCACGTGGACCAGGGCCTGTCGCTGACCCTCTTCTTCCGCGATACCGCAACCACCCGCGATATCAACCGCGCCCAGATTTACGCATGGCGTAAGGGCATCAAGACCATCTACTACATCCGTCTGCGTCAGATGGCTCTTGAGGGTACCGAGGTTGAAGGCTGCGTATCCTGCATGCTCTAGCCCGAATGCTGTGACGCATTCAGCCTGAGCTGGCACACTATAACTAAAGACTGGAAGGGGCGGTTACGGTGAACACGCAAACCGCCTGCGCGACCGGTTGGGCGCGCGTGGGACCGTAACCGCCCCTTAAGAATCGGAGAATTACTAATGAGCGAAAAGGTGAAGCTCGTCGACCACGTGATCGAGGCTATCAACTGGAACCGTATTGAGGACGAGAAGGACCTTGAGGTTTGGGATCGTCTGACCGGTAACTTCTGGCTGCCGGAAAAGGTGCCGCTGAGCAACGACGTGCCCTCCTGGAAGACCCTGACCGAAGAAGAGAAGCAGTTGACCATGCGCGTCTTCACCGGTCTGACCCTGCTGGACACCATCCAGGGTACCGTCGGTGCAGTATCCCTGCTGCCGGACGCTGTGACGGCGCACGAAGAGGCAGTGTACACCAACATCGCGTTCATGGAGTCCGTACACGCAAAGTCGTACTCCTCGATCTTCTCGACCCTCGCCTCCACCAAGGAGATTGACGAGGCGTTCCGCTGGGCATCTGAGAATGAGCACCTGCAGAAGAAGGCGAAGATTGTTCTGTCCTACTACATCGGTGACGACCCGCTGAAGAAGAAGGTTGCCTCCACCCTGCTGGAGTCCTTCCTGTTCTACTCGGGCTTCTACCTGCCCATGTACTGGTCTTCGCACGCGAAGCTGACCAACACCGCTGACCTGATCCGTCTGATTATTCGTGACGAGGCAGTGCACGGCTACTACATTGGCTACAAGTTCCAGCGCGGCCTGGCGAAGGAGTCCGCGGAGCGTCAGGCAGAGCTGAAGGAGTACACCTTCAACCTGCTGTACGAACTGTACGAGAACGAGGTGGCGTACACCCACTCCCTGTATGACGGTGTGGGTTGGAGCGAGGACGTTAAGAAGTTCCTGCACTACAACGCTAACAAGGCTCTGATGAACCTGGGCTACGAGCCGATGTTCCCGGCGTCCGTGACGAACGTGTCCCCGGCGATTCTGTCGGCGCTGTCCCCGAACGCTGATGAGAACCACGACTTCTTCTCCGGTTCCGGCTCTTCCTACGTGATCGGTAAGGCCGTGAACACCGAGGACGAGGACTGGGACTTCTAAGCGTTCTCCACTTCTTTTTATCCCCCGGTGCTTGTATATACCGTTGCAAGGGGAACAAGTACCGGGGGAATTACCATATATTGAAATCCCCTAGCAACAGATTTTGGAGAAACACGATTATGAATAAAGCGGCTACACCAAAGCCATCAAGGCCAACACCACCACCTCATTCGTTTCTTGACCTGTCGGCTGAGGAGCTGAAGCAGATGCTATGCGAGGAAGAGAAGAACGTTAATGCTACTGCGCGTTCCTTCTCATCGGACGCAGAGAGGATGACGGCCTTGCAGACCGGTGATGCTGGCTTATCTGGAGAAGTGCCCAATCTACAAGATGGTGTAATTTCGTCTCCACTAGGGCGTAGCTCTCATGAAGATGACGGCCCCAATCTAGGACATGTTGCGGCGCTAGACGATGTTGCTCAAAGCACTAGTGATGGCTCTTCTGGTCAGAATATTGTGGAGCCAAAGAGGCTGAGGAATACTGCAGACGGGTGTTCTTGGGAAAGCAAAAGGTCTAAAAACGACCCTTCGACGACCCAGAGGAAGAACCAGAAGCCAGCGGCCGTATCGCAACTAGGGTCTAGGTTGAATGAAAATGCCGCTGCGAGGCCAGAGCATTCTGCAACGTTCGATGATATTCCTCAAAGCTCGGACGCCGGCTCTTCTGGTCAGAATATTGTAGACCTGAAGAAGCTGAGGATTGCTGCTGGACGTTCTAGCGAGAGCAAAAGGTTTAAAGTCTGCTCTCCGAAGACCCTAGTGGGCGGTCAGAGGTCAGCGGTTGTCTCGACTCTAGGGCCTAGCTCTGATGGAGATGCCTCTGTGAAGCCAGAGCATTCTGCAACGTTCGATGATATTCCTCAAAGCTCGGACGCCGGCTCTTCTGGTCAGAATATTGTGGAGCCAAAGAGGCTGAGGAATGCTGCAGACGGATGTTCTTGGGAGAACAAAAGGTCTAAAAATGGCTCGTCGACGAGCCAGGGGAAGAGCCAGAAGCCAGCGGCTACCTCACCGCTAGGGCCTAGCTCTGACGGAGACGCCTCTGCAAAGCCAGAGCACCCTGGAAATAAACGTTCCCCGAAAAATTATTTTTCCGGATTTTCCGGGAAGATTAGGGGTGGACTAGTAACCTGGATGCTTGTCGGTATCATGCTGATAATTACTCCCCGCGGGTATTCCAATCTTCCCGTAAACCTATCCAAAGCATTCGCGTCGTACAGCAATATTCGCATATACGAGAATTGGTTCTCGGAAGAGTCGGCCAACCTGGACATTCAGGGTAATCGGAATCCTTATGGCACTACGGGCTCAATAGATGTCAACAGTTGTCCCTCTTCAAACCAGAACGATCAGGTGGCAACGCCAGCAGATGGAAATGAATCCTCTGACAAGAACGATGAGTTGCCAAATAAGTCGCAGGATACAGAAGGTGTCCGAACCCCAACATGGCTACGGTGGATGCTGGCTGTACTACTGACAGTAGGGACCATAATCTATTGCGCTCTAAATAACTTTCTCCTTAGCCCGAGCAATCCGATAAGTATAATTGATGCGTCTGATATGACGCTTAAGATGTCGTGGGCAATTTGGGCGCTTTGGAATGTCCCTCAGTACATGTATAACATGTTTAAGCATGTCTTTCGGTAAAGACAGCAGTTGAGTAGTCGGCAGATGTGTTGCCCATGGGGTAATGCGCCGCTACTCCAATAACATCACTGAAGACGATGTCACGAATTTTACAATATTCCCCACGTGCTATAGCACGTGGGGAATATTGTGTCAGAGATAAATTTCCAGCTACAGAAATAATGGATAATTTATATATCAGAGGAGGCCGAGAGCAACTGCGTAGAGGAGAAACAACGGAGAGGTGGCGGAGAAGCAGCAGAGAAGCGGGGGAGCGGGAACGGTTTTTCTGGTTCCGGTTGCCGGAATTTTTACCTTCACCCCGTAGCATAAAAAATTATTGATATATCGGGGTGCGGCGCGTACTGTTGGACTACTATCCCACAATCCCGAAAGGAACATCATGCGTTCAGTCGTCATGGAAGCCCCCGGCAAGGTCGTCGTCAACGAAGTCGACAAGCCGACCCTCCTCGAACCCACCGACGCCATCATCAAGCTCGCAGCATCCTGCATCTGCGGCTCCGACCTGTGGCCCTACCGTGGCGCACAGCCCGTCGACCACCGGGCAATGGGCCACGAATACATCGGCGAAGTCGTCGAAGTCGGCTCCGAAGTCACCACCGTAGCCCCCGGCGACTTCGTCGTAGGCTCCTTCTGCATCTCCTGCGGCGAGTGCGAAACCTGCACCGCAGGCTACCCCTCCCGCTGCCTCAAAGCAATCGCGGCAGGCGACGCCTTCATTGGCGCACGCTCCAACGGCACCCAGGCCGAGTACGCCCGCGTACCCTTCGCAGACGGCACCCTCGTCAAGACCCCCGCAACCCCCACCGAAGAGCAGATCCCGCACCTGATGGCGGCATCCGACGTGCTCGGCACCGGCTGGTACGCAGCAGACGCAGCGCAGGCAGGCCCCGGCAAGACCATCGTCGTTGTTGGCGACGGCGCAGTCGGCCTGAGCGCAGTTATCGGCGCTAAGCAGCTCGGCGCGGAGAAGATTATCATCATGTCCCGCAACCCCGAACGTCAGGCGCTCGCTAAGGCATTCGGTGCAACCCACATCGTGGAAGAGCGCGGCGAAGAGGGCATCGCCAAGGTCATGGAGCTCACCGACGGCGTGGGCGCACACGGCGTTGCGGAGGCTGTTGGCACCCAGCAGTCCTTCGACCAGGCTCTCGGCTGCGTACGCCACGGCGGCTATATCGGCTTCGTGGGCGTGCCGCACGACAGCTCCATCGGCACCGATAAGCTCTTCGGCAAGCAGGTTCACCTGGAGGGCGGCCCCGCCCCCGTACGCAAGTACCTGCCGACCCTCATCGATCTGATTTACAAGGGCGAAATTGAGCCCGGCAAGGTATTCGACCTGGTTCTGCCCATCGACGAGGCAGCTAAGGGTTACGAGGCAATGGACCAGCGTACCGCCACCAAGGTTCTGCTGACCATGCCGTAATAGCTGCTTGTATCGCCGGTTGGCTGTATCGCCGGTTCTTGTGCCTTCTGTACCGGCACTGTACCGGCAAACCGGCGTGTATGCGCTACTGATCCCCGCACCGACCCTGTCCGTTCCACGTGAGCTTAGGGCACCGGTTGCGGGGATTAGTGCATTAAAAATTGGGTTTATTTGCCACCTTCCGGCGAGGTGGGGGACAAATGCGTGAGCTAAGGCATAGAATGAAAGAGCATGATTCGTACAACTCGAAGGATGATAATGACGAAGAAGCCTTTCCCTTCCGACCTCGAAATCGCACTTGCCGCCGATCTTTGGCCCATTAACAAGATCGCAGCGGACAACGGCATCAGCGAAGATCGCCTTGAACCCTACGGTAAGTACGTGGCTAAGGTCCTCCTCGACGAAACCACCAACGCAGAGACCGCCCGCAAGCGCGGCTCCAAGTACATCGTGGTTACCGCAGTCACCCCCACCCCGCTCGGTGAAGGTAAGACCGCAACCTCCGTCTCGCTCGCACAGGGCTTCGCACAGACCGGCCGCAAGGCAATCCTGGCTCTGCGTCAGCCCGCAATGGGCCCGACCTTCGGCATCAAGGGCGGCGCAGCAGGCGGCGGCTACTCCCAGATCGTTCCCATGGAGAAGCTGAACCTGCACCTGACCGGCGATTTCCACGCCGTCACCGCAGCACACAACCTGCTTGCCGCAATGATCGACAACCACCTGCACCACGGCAATGAGCTGCGCATCGACCCGCGCGCAATCGAGTGGCGCCGCGTTATCGACATGAACGACCGCTCCCTGCGCAACATCGTCGTGGGCCTGGGCGAACGCATGGACGGCGTGGTCCGCGAGACCGGTTTCGACATCACCAGCGCCTCCGAAATCATGGTGATTCTCTCGCTGGCAACCTCCTTCAAGGACCTGCGTGAGCGCCTGGCAAAGATCGTGATCGGCCTGAACTACGACGGTGAGCCCGTCACCGCAGCCGACCTGAAGGCTGACGGCGCAATGTCCGTCATCCTGGCAGACGCAATCAACCCGAACCTGCTGCAGACTCTGGAGCACACCCCCGCGCTGATTCACGCGGGCCCCTTCGGCAACATCGCAACCGGTAACTCCTCCGTGGTCGCCGACTACGTTGGTCTGGAGTACTCCGACTACGTGATTACCGAGGCTGGCTTCGGCGCCGACATGGGTGCGGAGCGTTTCTTCAACGTCAAGTGCCGCGTCTCCGGCCTGAAGCCCGACGCAGCAGTGCTCGTCGTGACCGTGCGCTCCCTGAAGTCCCACTCCGGCCTGTACAAGATCGTTCCGGGCAAGCCCCTGCCCGAGGGCATGCTGCAGGAAAGCCCCTCCGATGTGGAGAAGGGCGCAGAGAACCTGAAGAAGCACATCGAGATTGTGCGCAACTTCGGTGTTCAGCCGGTCGTAGCAATCAACGCATTCCCGACCGACTTCGAGTCCGAGCACGAGACCATCCGCCGTATCGCTGAGGAGGCTGGCGCTCGCGTCGCTATTCACCGCGGTGTGGCTGAGGGTGGTAAGGGCACCACCGACCTGGCAGACGTGGTTGCTGAGGCATGTGACGACGTTTCGGATCTGAAGTACACCTACGACCTTGAGGACTCCATCGAGACCAAGATCGAGAAGGTCGCCACCAAGGTCTACGGTGCAGACGGCATCTCCATTGCTCCCGCTGCCGCTAAGCAGCTGAAGCGTTTCGCTGAGCTGGGCTACTCGCACCTGCCCGTGGTTATCGCGAAGACCCACCTGTCCATCTCTTCGGATGCAACTCTGAAGGGCGCACCGACCGGCTGGACCCTGCCCGTGCGCGAGGTTCGCCTGGCTGCAGGTGCTGGCTACGTCTACGCTATCTGCGGCACCATGCGCACCATGCCGGGCCTGAGCAAGAGCCCCGCAGCTGAGCGCATTGGCTTCGACGAGAAGGGCGTGATGGTCGGCCTGTCCTAAGGCGACTATTCCGGCTGATCTATAGCTAGTGGAGGCGGCGTTCCTTCCCCACAGCGGGGGAGGGGCGCCGCTTTCCTGTGCTCCAGTGGTGGCAGGTACCGGGCGGCAGATGGGGTGAATGCCGGTGTGATTGCCAGTGAAAAGGCTGAGCATTGGGGTTTTGGGTGCTGAACGGTGCTGAATGGCGGGGGAGTGAAGGATAGTGGAACCCCTAGTGGAGGGGTCTTTCACCCTTTCCTTGAAGGCTTCCCGAGTGCCCCTCCGGAGGGCGGAATTGGTACGTGCTGGTTAATAATTGGGCTCTATTTATGCTTGAAAGTCAGTTTTTATTAAACAATCTGTAGAGATTGATTTTTTAGTGACACACTGTCTTGCATTTTGTGAAAATATGATATTGACTAGGTGTTTTATTTTTTGACAGGGGTTTCAATGGGTGTACTCAGTGAACCTGAAGGCGGGGCTGCTGTTATCGTTTTGTTATAAAAGTTCTACTTTAGGGGGTGCCTAATGGGATCAAACAGACCAATTGATTTTTCCCTCGCGTGTATACCTAAACATGTTTTGAACAGTGTGCGGCACATTTTTTCCGTTCCATGAAGTTGCAAGAGCTTGAAGATAGTTTGACCTTAACCCTCTACTTCCGCGGAATACCGGGTTGAAACCGGGTATTAAGCCTTCAAAATTACTGAGTGTGAAGCTCAGGTTAAAGGTGCACTGAAGTGCCAAATGAGGGAAAATCTAAAATTATTTTGAGTGAAATAAGTCACTCTAAAACTCGAAAAAAATGAAATTGGTACGTATGGATAGCCTAAAAAACAGCTATTTTTATTACAGAACGATTACATTGAGGCGCGGGTCACTAAAACCGGCTCTCCGTACCAAATTGAGCGGTAAAACAGCCCCCAAAAAGTTCGCTACTATTGAGTCATCAAGTAATCGTGAGATTTCCAAAGTCCTCGGGTTGCTTGTGTTTGAGTGAGTGATAGATACCCCTGGGTGTCATGAGAAGCGACTGCGTATCGATGCGCAGTCGCTTCTCTGTTTAACTTTTGAATTTCAATGGAGCCTCAGATAGGCGGGACCTTGGCTAGAGCCTGTACCGAACGTGCTCCAGAGTCTGTTCCGAAGGCGCCCTGAACATGCATCCCGCACATGCATCCCGCACATTCAATGTCGAATGCGCTCATAGGGAAGTGCTCTATATGGGTGCCTGCCGCATCATGGGAGCCCCTACACTGGAACTATGACTACTTACCCCGAACCCACCCTCATCTTTGAGAACCCCGAACTGACTGTCCGTGCGTTCAGCGTCTCTGAGATGGACAACAGCGTCTACCTCATCACCATGCGCGCCACCGGTGAGCAGGTGCTTATCGATCCCGCGGACGATGCAGAAGAACTCTACGCCTTCACTCTCGATGCGCTCCTGAGTGACTGCCCGCAGCTCGAACTGGCAGACGGTGAAGAGCGCCGCGTGCGCGTTATGGAGCGAGAAGAGGACTTCAACTCTATTAGGCCCCGCGCAATTGGTCTGACCGGCATCCTGATAACCCACGGCCACTGGGACCACATCCGCGCCATTAAGGAGCTCGACCGCCTCACCGGTGCCGTGACCTCCGCGGGTGCGGCTGACGCAGCCGCTATTAAGGAACAGGAAGGCTACACCGTCGAAGAGGAGCTGACCGGCGGCGAAAGCTTCGACTTTTATCTCTCTGACACCGTCATTCGTGCCCTGCACGTGCCCGGCCACACCCCCGGATCCATCGTCTACACCCTCGAAACCACCTGGGAAGACGGCACTCCCGCAACCCTGCTGTTCACCGGCGATACCCTCTTCCCCGGCGGCGTGGGTAAGACCGACTCCCCGCAGCAGTTCGGTGAGCTCTTCTCCACCGTGCTCGAAAAGCTCTTCGGCGGCTTCGACGACGACGCAATCGTACTGCCCGGCCACGGCCGCTCCACCACCCTCGGTGATGAGCGCCCCCACCTGGAAGAGTGGGGCACCCGCGGCTGGTAAACCGCGCCTGACAATCCGCCTCATATAAGTACTGCACCCTCATGCCTTCACCTGCCGCATAATCCCGCTGGTGAAAGGCGTGAGGGTGTAGAATTTAAGTTCGAAGATAAGACGAAAGGATTTTCGATGACACCCCGCCCGGCACACGGTAGCACCGCACTCAAAGCGAACGATCTGACCAGCATCCGGGTTCAGGGTGCCCGCGAAAACAACCTCAAGAACGTAGACCTCACCATCCCGCGTGATGCGATGGTCGTCTTCACCGGCCTCTCCGGCTCTGGTAAGTCCTCCCTCGCCTTCGACACCATCTTTGCGGAAGGTCAGCGCCGCTACGTTGAGTCGCTGTCCTCCTATGCGCGTATGTTCCTCGGACAGGTCGATAAGCCCGATGTAGACTTCATCGAGGGCCTCTCCCCGGCGGTGTCTATCGACCAGAAGTCCACCTCCAAAAACCCGCGCTCAACCGTCGGTACCATCACCGAAATCTACGATTACATGCGTCTGCTCTGGGCGCGCATCGGCCACCCGCACTGCCCCGAATGCGGCGAAGAAATCACCCAGCAGACCCCGCAGCAGATCGTGGACATTCTGCAGGAGTACCCCGAACGCACCCGCCTGCAGATCCTCGCACCCGTCGTCAGCGCGCGTAAGGGCGAGTTCGTAGATCTCTTCAAGGACCTGCTCACCCAGGGCTACTCGCGCGCCCGCGTGGACGGCGAAACCGTGCAGCTCTCCGACCCGCCCAAGCTCGCCAAGCAGTACAAGCACACCATCGAGGTGGTCGTCGACCGCATCGTCATTAAGGACGGTATTCACCAGCGCCTGACCGACTCCGTTGAAACCGCGCTCAAGCTCGCCGACGGCCGCGTGCTCATCGACTTCGTGGACCGCGAGCAGGACGATTCCGAACGCACCCGCTCCTTCAGCGAAAACCTCGCCTGCCCCAACAACCACCCGCTGCAGATTGACACGATCGAGCCGCGCGCCTTCTCCTTCAACTCGCCGTTCGGCGCGTGTAGCGCCTGCGATGGCATCGGCTCGCGCCTGGAAGTCGACACCGAACTGCTCGTACCCAACCCCGACCTGACCCTCGGCGAGGGCGCTATCGCCCCCTGGTCGCAGGGCAAAGCAACCACCGAATACTGGCTACGCCTGCTCGCAGGCCTGGGGGAGGAGCTCGGCTTCGACCTGAACACCCCCTTCAAGGACCTGCCCGCCAAGACCCGCGCCGCCATCCTGGACGGCAAGGACTACAAGGTTGAGGTGTCCTACCGCAACCGATTCGGCCGCGAACGCCGCTACACCTCCGGATTCGAAGGCGTGAAGGCGTACATTAAGCGCAAGCACGAAGAAACCGAATCGGACTTCGCCCGCGACCGCTACGAACAGTACATGCGCCAGGTCGCCTGCCCCTCCTGCGGTGGCGCGCGCCTGAACCCGACCATCCTCGGTGTGAAGGTCGGTGGCCAGTCCATCGCAGACATCACCGACCTGTCCCTGGCTGACGCGCTCGCCTTCGTGCGCGGCCTGCAGCTCAGCGCCCGCGAAGCCAAGATCGGCGAGCAGGTCCTCAAAGAAATTGACGCGCGCCTGCAGTTCCTGCTGGATGTGGGCCTGGACTACCTGACCCTCTCACGCTCCGCCGGTACGCTCTCCGGCGGTGAGGCGCAGCGCATCCGCCTAGCCACCCAGATTGGTTCCGGCCTGGTCGGCGTGCTCTACGTGCTCGACGAGCCCTCTATTGGTCTGCACCAGCGCGATAACCGCCGCCTCATCGAAACCCTGACCAAGCTGCGCGATATGGGCAACACGCTTATCGTGGTTGAGCACGACGAAGACACCATGCGCGAAGCCGACTGGATTGTGGACGTAGGACCCGGTGCCGGCGAGCATGGTGGCGAAATCGTGCACTCCGGCAGCTTTGAAGAGTTGCTGAAGAACACCAAGTCCATTACCGGCGACTACATGGCTGGCCGCCGCAGCATTGAGGTGCCCGCATCCCGCCGCCCCGTGGACAAGGAACGCCAGCTGACCGTGCGCGGCGCCCGCGAAAACAACCTCAAGAACGTGACCGTGTCCTTCCCGCTGGGCGTTTTCACTGCGGTGACCGGTGTGTCCGGCTCGGGCAAGTCCACCCTCGTCAACGACATTCTGTACACCTCCCTGGCGAACAAGCTTAACGGCGCCAAGCAGGTACCCGGCCGCCACAAGAGCATCGACGGTCTGGAACACCTGGACAAGGTCATTCACGTGGACCAGTCGCCCATCGGCCGCACCCCGCGCTCGAATCCCGCCACCTACACCGGCGTGTTCGACCACATCCGCAAGCTGTTCGCAGAGACCAGCGAAGCGAAAATGCGCGGCTACACCCCGGGTCGATTCTCCTTCAACGTCAAGGGTGGCCGCTGCGAGGACTGCTCCGGCGACGGCACCCTGAAGATTGAAATGAACTTCCTGCCGGACGTGTACGTGCCCTGCGAAACCTGCCACGGCAAGCGCTACAACCGCGAAACCCTCGAAGTGCACTACAAGGGCAAGACCATTGCTGACGTACTCGAAATGCCCGTGGAAGAAGCCGCAGAGTTCTTCGCCGCGTTCACCCCGATTGCGCGCCACCTGAACACCCTCGTGGACGTGGGCCTGGGCTACATTCGCCTGGGCCAGCCCGCAACCACCCTCTCCGGAGGTGAAGCGCAGCGCGTGAAGCTCGCAACCGAACTGCAGAAGCGTTCCAACGGCCGCTCCATCTACGTGCTGGACGAGCCGACCACCGGCCTGCACTTTGAAGACATCCGCAAGCTACTCGCCGTGCTGCAATCGCTGGTCGACAAGGGCAATAGCGTCATCACCATCGAGCACAACCTGGACGTGGTCAAGTGCGCCGACTGGATTATCGACATGGGCCCCGAAGGCGGTAGCGGCGGTGGCACCGTGATTGCTGAAGGAACCCCGGAGCAGGTGGCTCAGGTAAAGGGCTCGCACACCGGCGCGTTCCTTGCCGAAATCCTGAGCTAGCCAAGAACTTGACCTAGAGGAAACCTACGTGACTGATACTCAAGGAACCGAATCTGCCCGGGGAGCTCAAGCAACCCGTGGCGCTGTGAACCGGGGAGCCGTGAACCGTGGTGCTGTGACCACCGCGGACCGTGCGCGGCACATCCTGCATACCCAGCTGGAGGCGGACTTCTGCCAGGCACCCGGCTCGATTAGCCGCGCCCTCGAAGAGCTACGCGACTACCCGGAAGCCGAGAGCCTGCCGCTGCTCGCCACCGTGCAGCCTCCCTCCGAGAAGATGGGCGCCGCACGCCGCCGCAACGACGACATCTGGGAGTTGCGCGTCGCCAACTACGCGAGCGTCGGCATTCTCTGCGCCAAACATCCGCGCGTGCTGGACAAGGCCATCGACTACATGCTCGGCGACCAGTCGAACTGGCTCGGCGACTACGCGCAGCTGCGCCAGCTCAACGAACTGCTCACCCCCTACACCCAGCAGGTCAGCGGCACGAGCATCTACTACACGCCCGGCCGCGCCCTGCTGAACTCGGTCGTACCCGAGGGCGTGCAGGCGCAGGAGGTCAAGTGCGCCGTGCCCGGTGTGGGCATGATGCGCCGCGTTGACCCCGCCGAGCTGAAGGCTGCGCTGCTTGCCGAAATCACCGGCGAGCGCACCATCCGCAGGGAGGCAAACGCCTCCGCGGGTGCGCTTGAGGTTGACCCGCAGGACACGCAGGCACGCGTAACCCGCCTGCGCGTGGAGCTGCTGGACGCTGAACAGTTTGAGCGCTTCCGCGGGGATAAGCGTTACTCGAACGCCCTGGGCTTTAGTGAACGCCGCCCGGACGTGCTGGTGCTTGCCGCATACCCGGTGGACGAGGATACATCTGATGCACCCACAGCGGGGGAGAGCGCCCCTGTGCACGCAGACCCTATCGCTATGGTCGGCCTGAGTGACGATTCGCCGATTATGCGCCAGATTGGTATTGATGTGCTGCCCGCCTGGCGTGGTGCCGGCATCGCCAGCGTGCTGGTGCGTGATGCGGCACGCCTGACCCTGGCGGAAGGGTACCTGCCGTTCTACGGTACGAGCCCGTCGCACATGCTGTCGCAGAGGGTTGCGATGAATGCCGGGTTGGTGCCGACCTGGTGGGAGTACGTGTCCACCAGCCTGAATGACTTACCCATGGACTAGATTTACCTACAGGCTAGAGCCGCCCGTGCTAGGCATAACAGGAACTAGACAGACAGCATATGCGCGAAAGCCCCCGAAATCAGAGTCTCGGGGGCTTTTGCTGCTGAGTTTCGCGTGTTAGCCGCGCGGGGTTTAGCGTCTAGAGCCTTACCAGTTACAGCTCCGCGCCGTTGCTGGCAATCACCTCGCGGTACCAGTGGAAAGACTTCTTGCGGTAGCGTGCCAAGGTGCCGGTGCCGTCGTCGTTGCGGTCCACGTAGATGAACCCGTAACGCTTGGACATCTGCGCGGTGGAGGCGCTAATCATGTCGATGCAACCCCAGGTGGTGTAGCCGAGCACATTCACGCCGTCCTCAATCGCCTCACGCACCGCGTGCAGGTGCTGGCGCAGGTAATCGATGCGGTAGTCGTCTTCCACGGTTAGCTCGCCGTTCACCTCGACCAGTTCGTCACGGGCACCCAGACCGTTCTCCACGATGAACAGCGGCTTCTGCCAGCGGTCCCAGTACTGGTTGAGGACCACACGCAGACCGGTCGGGTCGATCTGCCAACCCCATTCGCTGGCGGGCAGGGTCGGGTTCGCCACGCCGCCGAGGATATTGCCTTCGCCGCGCTCGCCTCGTGCCGGGTCGCCGGTCGCGCAGGTGGACATGTAGTAGCTGAACGACACGAAATCCACGGTGTTCTTCAGGTCCTCGCGGTCCTGCTCGGTGATGTTCAGCTCCACACCCTTCTCACGCAGGGCACGCAGGAAGTAGCCGGGGTATGTGCCGCGCACGTGCACGTCACCGAACGCGAAGTTCGCCTGTTCCGCCTGCATGGCGGCGAGTACGTCGGCGGGGTCGGGGGTGAGCGGGTAGGTGGGCATGGCTAGAATCATGCAGCCGATCTGTGCGTCGGGTGCCAGTTCGCGTGCCGCGGCGGTGGCGCGTGCGGATGCGACCAGTTCGTGGTGCATCGCCTGGTACAGGTCGGCGTCGCTGAGCTGGTTCGCCGGGGTGTTGATGCCGCCGGACATGAACGGCAGGTGCAGCATGGAGTTGATTTCGTTGAAGGTCAGCCAGTACTTCACGCGCTTGCCGTAGCGGGCGAACACGGTGCGGGCGTAGCGTTCGTAGAAGCCGATGAGTTCGCGGCTGGTCCAGCCGTTGTACTGCTCGACCAGGTGCAGCGGGGTTTCGTAGTGGCTGAGGGTGATGAGCGGTTCCATGCCGTGCTTTTCGAGCTCGTCGAGCACGCGGTCGTAGAAGGCGAGGCCTGCCTCGTTCGGGGTTTCTTCGTCGCCGCGGGGGAAGATACGCGACCAGGCGATGGAGAAGCGGAAGACCTTGAAGCCCATCTCCGCGAGCAGGGCGATGTCTTCGCGGTAGCGGTGGTAGAAGTCGATGCCTTCCAGCTTGAGGTTGTCCTCGGTGGGTTCGGCGGTGCGCGGGTGCAGGCCGCCGGCGGGCAGCACATCCTGCAGGCTGGGGCCCTTGCCGTCTTCATTCCAGGCGCCTTCGAACTGGTTGGCGGCGGTGGCGCCTCCGAAGAGGAAACCGTCGGGGAACGCGCCGAGCGGCTGCGGCTCGGTCAGCGCAGGGTTGGTGTTGGGTAGCGCGGTGGTTTGGGCGGTGATGTGCTGGTCCTGATGCACGGCATCCTCCAAGGTGTTTTGGGTCTTTCTTCTACCCTAGCGGAGGGGGTGGGGGATTACTAGGTTTTAGCTACCCGGGTGGACATTTCCGTATTGTGGGGAGGCGTATGAGGTGTGGCGGGCGTAACCGTAAAATAGGAACGTGCAGATTATTCGAGAGACCGGCCCCGAATCCGGCGACATCCTCATTCACCACGATCAGACGGTGCAGATGCTCCGCGAGGTGGCAAGCGGGCAGCGTGAAGCCACCCTACGCATGTATCAGCCGAACCCGACGGTTGCGTTCGGCCGCCGCGACGAGCTGAACCCCGGCTTCGCGGACGCCTCCGCGGCGTGCGCCGAGCACGGTTTCGAGGTGCTGGTGCGCAAGGTCGGCGGGCACGCCGCCGCCTACCATCAGGGGTGCCTGGTCGTGGACCATTTTCAGCCCGCCTCCGACGCCCGCAGCGGCAACACCCTACGCTATGAACTGTTTGGTTCCATGTACGCGCAGGCGCTACGCGAAGTCGGCGTGGACGCGCGCATGGGCGAGATCCCGGGGGAGTACTGCCCCGGCGAGTATTCGGTGCACGCGCAGCTTCCCGCCTCCGCAGGTAGTGGCCGCATTAAACTGGTCGGCACGGCCCAGCGCGTGGTGAGCGGTGGCTGGTGGTTCAGCACCGGCATCGTGGTCTCCGACTCTGCACCCCTGCGGGCTGTTACCGCGGATGTGTACCGTGCCCTCGGCATGGACCTGGACCCCGCCACGGTCGGCGCGGCGCAGGACGCGAACCCCAACCTACTCATGGAAGACCTGGAAGACGCCATCGTTGAGGTGTACGCCCAAAACGGCTTTCGCTGAAGCGACTCACTGAGCGATTCACAGAGTGATTCACCGGGCTGATTTCGCTCATTTTTATCCCTGACTTTACCCATAGACTTTTACCCCTAACCCACTCCGAACTACCCCACCTGAAGCACTACCCCCACCAGAAGCGAAGGAGCATCCATGCGTTGGGCACAGATTAAGGACTCGAAGGGCAGCCGCGCGGTCTGCTTCTTTGAAGAGACCGTGTACGAGCTTCCGGCGAAGCTCAGCCCGCTACTGAATTTCTACAGCCGGTTCCGCCTGAACTTTGGCGACCCGAAGAACGCCGTGGCAATCCTGAAGGAGAACGGCGCGACCGTCATGGGTCATGGCGAGGAACTGTGGAACTCCCTGCCGTTCATTCGCCCGCTGGATAAGCCCGGCAAGATTGTGTGCGCGGGCCTGAACTACCGCGACCACGCCGCGGAAATGAACCTTGAGGTACCCGAGCGTCCGGCGCTGTTCGCGAAGTTCCCGAACGCGCTGATTGGCCCCGGCGAGCAGATCCGCATGCCCGCCGATGACGGCACCGGCAGCACGAAGGTCGACTGGGAGGTTGAGCTGTGCCTGGTCGTGGGCGCTCGCCTGCGTAACGCCACGGAGGAGCAGGCACTCGAGGCGCTGATGGGGTACACGGTCATGAACGATGTGTCGGTGCGTGACTGGCAGGGCCGTTCCTCGGAGTGGTTCCAGGGCAAGAACTGGGATGCGATGACCCCGTTCGGTCCGGTGATTGTGAGCCCCGATGAGGTTGACCCGGTTGCCGGCCTGGAGCTGGTGTGCGAGGTGGACGGCGTGGTGCGTCAGCGCGGCACGACGGCGGATATGGTGTTCACCCCGGCGCAGCTGCTGTCCTATATTTCGCGGTTCATGACCCTGGAGCCGGGCGACCTGGTGGCGACGGGTACCCCGGCGGGGGTTGGCCTATCGTTGCATCCACGTCAGTGGTTGAAGCCGGGGCAGACGGTGCGCACCCGCATTGAAGGTATTGGTGAGCTGGTGAATGTCTGCTCGGAGGCGGGCGCCCTGTAGCTCTGCGGGTGGGTAGTTCTGCAGCTGGGTAGCCCGGCGGGTGGCTGGGGCTCGCCTCGCGCGAATGAATCCACATGAACCCACACTGGGGGCTGCTGATGCCAGCTGAAGGGGCTCCCGCGGTAGCTGTAAGTGAATATATATGCACTCCGCATGTGTTTTGAAGCACATGCGGAGTGCTTTTTTTGTGTCAATAAAGTCCCTGGTGGGTGGCTTGGAATTCTTGGAATGTACGGCGAAGAACGTCCTGTGCGGGGGAGTGTGGTGCGTGCATGGTTACACACTGTTAAACACACAAAAACTTTGAGGTTTGACCTAAATCTTAGTGTTTTGGGTGGGTTTTGTGGGTCTATGGGGGTGAAACAAGGGGGTTCCTATGAGCGCGGCCCCTGCTCGAAAGTTGCTGATCTGGCGTACGGGAGCCCCTGTTTCGGTGATTGAGACCATATCTACCCCGGTGCAGAATCTCAAATTATGGGCACGTGTGAGGAATGCAACAGGGGGTTTCGGCGCGTCTTTCAAGGAACTTCAAGGTTTAAGGTTTAGCTTCTCGTGCGCATTTTTCGTTTTCTTTGGATCACCCTCGCTTGACTAGGCATAAAGCCTAAACACCGGGTGCAAATTCTGTTTTTCCAAACATCAATAAATGCACAAAGGTGTAAAGAAATATGAGTCTAAACCTGAACCTTTATCAAAAAATCGGTGCCCAAAATCACAAACTCGTTTTGCGTTCACCCAAAAGACTATGTAGGGTATGGGGATTATCTGAGAGTTTCCTGAGAATTCCTGCCAGAAGATCAGAACCCACCTGGGCACACTCTCAGATGCATATTTCACTCACGTCCGTGTTTGTTCATACAAACGCACTCACTCAAACAAGCCGACACGAACGAAAGAAAAACATGACCGCAACTGCATCCAAAAACCCGGCGCAGCGTCCGGCAAACCGCCGCCGTGCCACCATCGCTGCCTCCGCAGCACTGGCCACCGTCATCACCGGCGCGAACCTCCCCGCGACCTTCGGTACAACCGCCTCCACCCGCAACGTAGCCGGTATCACCTGCGTCGACGCAGGCTACCGCACCGTGCCGACCCTCGCGAACCTCACCAACGTCGCACCCGGCCCGACCTGCCACTGGACCCCCGACCAGCAGGCGAAGACCATCGACACCCTCGCACCGGTCAACTCCTCCCTGACCAAGACGCAGCTGATCACCACCGAGAACACCTCGCCGCTGAGCGGCAAGCTCGCCAGCGACTCCTTTGCAGCGCAGAAGCTCACCGGCACCGAAGCCGTCGTAGCCAATAGCAGCGAAATCAGCCGCACCTTCCTCGAATACAGTGCCGATGCGGGCAACCACCCCATCACCACCGCCATCAACGCGGGCACCGTGCAGAAGAACCGCGCCCAGACCGTCGGCGGCCACGAAAACATCCCGACCCTCGCCGTGAACTCCGCGAACCCGCACCAGGAGTACGTCGAGGTCGTCTCCCGCGATGGCCGTGTCAACGCCAACGCAGAGAACAAGCGCATCCTCACCGGCGGCGTCCCGATCCCGAAGTGGCTTGCCGAGGACCACGGCCTCTCCGGCGACCAGTCCGTCGCCCTCTACGACGAGGCGACCGGCATCTGGCGCTCCTACTTCAAGTTCGTCAAGGATGCAGACGCACAGACCTACACCAGCACCGCCCGCGTGCAGGTGGGCGGCGGCAACGTCTCCACCCCCAAGAGCGCAAAGATTCAGTACGACAACGTCGGCCGCGGCAACGCAGGCCAGACCGTCACCATCAACGCACCCGTGAGCATCGACGCGAAGTCCGGCAACGCCCGCACCTCCTACCCGATTGCTCGTGGCGCGAAGTTCCGCCTGGCAAAGAACGTGCCCGGCGCGTCCATCGACGCGAACACCGGCGTGATTACCTACAAGATCCCGGCAGGCACCCGCGGTACCGTGGACATCCCCGTTGCGGTTGACTACCCGGCGACCTACCATGTGTCCTCCGGCGGCTACATGCTCGCTAAGCCGAACTTCGGCGGCGTGGGCGAAGACAACTACTGGCTGACCCTCAAGAACGGCACCTCCTCCGTGGTGGGCCTGGCAAATGAGCTCACCCAGATTGGTGTGGACGAGCTCAAAGCAGGCAAGATCAACCACATGGTCTCCATTACTGCCGCTGACTATTCCTCGCTGACCTCCTCCTTCCCGGCGAAGGGCACCGACGGCAAGATCGACGTGAACAAGTACCCGAACGCACCCCGTGCGGGTCAGCGCGGCTTCCTGCCTGCAAGCTTTGACGTGGAAGAGCACCTGGCAAACACCGGCCACGCCGACGACCAGCTCACCCGCATGATTCTGACCGCCATGAAGGAATACGGCTTCATCATCGCTGACCGTAACCTCTTCACCAACGCATTCAACCTGGAGGCGGCAAGCTCCTACGCACCCTACGCCCGCCAGGGTAAGAACGTGTACAAGGAAGACCCGCAGCTGGCGGCAATGTTCGCAAGCTTCGTTCCCAGCGGTTTCACCGGCAACCAGTTCCCCTGGCAGCAGGTGCAGTGGATGCCCGTGAACTACACCGAGTCCGCTGAGAACACCGCACGCCGCGAAGGCACCCAGGTTCTGCCGCAGAGCAACAACCAGGCAGCCGCCTCGAATGCTGACGCGCACAAGATTGCACGCCCCGTGACCGTGCGCCGTTCCGCCGTGCGCACCCCCAACGCTGACCGCATCAGCGACGCAGACACCCAGAACGCGGCAGTGAACCAGTCTTCGGACGCCGTGAAGTTCAAGTACCCCTCGGACGCTTACGGTAAGACCGGCACCGGCTCCGGCGTGATTTATCAGCCCGCCGAGCACCACGCCACCGTCTACTCCGGTGAGACCGCAGTTGCGCAGAGCGTACACCAGTCGCATAAGACCTCCCCGAACTACCGGTACGCCCGCGACTACAACTTCCAGGAAATCGAGCAGACCCCGAACTTCCGCCCCAGCCGCTGGGTCAACAAGGAGAAGGTCAACACCGCTGGCGGCCAGTTCTCCAGCGCGGAGACCGGCATCCGTTTTGCCTCCAACGGCAAGACCGGCACCTACTCGATCGACCTGAACACCCACGACGTCACCGGCACCACCTGGGATTTGCGCCGCGATAAGGGTACGAGCATCACCGTGAACCGCACCGGCAAGGCACCCGCACGCATGTCCGATGTGAAGGCGAAGAAGGGATCCGCCGCACAGCTGTACTCGATTCCGCTGAAGGTGCACGTGGTGGATAAGAACAGCCCCATCGCACGTGAGGACTCCGTCTCCCTGTACTCGGGCACCACCCAGAACGTGGCGGTCCTGAACAACGACGAGGCGTCCTTCGGCGCGTTCAGCCGCGGCGAGACCGTGAAGAAGCTGGAGCTGCTCAACCAGCGCGGCCAGGCCGTCAGCGCATACAGCGACGAATACGGCACCTACCGTGTGGTGACCCTGCCCGACGGCACCCAGGGCATCGCGGTATCCGCTAAGAATAAGCAGGGCTTCGCACCGCTGGTCCGCTACCGCGCAGTGACCGATAAGGGCGTAAAGTCCGCTGAGGGTTACCTGCAGGTGGCAGTCGCTAACCGATAGCGGCCGCGCATGTAGTATTAGCGCACTTCAAGAGCGCACATAGGGGAGAGGGGCACGCTCAAGAAAGCACGCCGCACAGGCGTCACTTTCTTGACGTGCCCCCTTCCTGTACCTAAGGTGAAAATACTATGACTCAGAGCCAGCACACAGACCAGACCGAAACCACCCACGCTCACTACGCCGCCGAGCAGGTAGCGAAGCACGTAGCCGAACACGCCGTGGAGCATGCCGTAGAGCACACCCACGAAGCGCCCACCAACGCACCCCGCATCGAAGGCAACAGCCCCAAAGACTGGGAGGAACAGTTCGGCGGATCCGTCGCGATTTTCTCGGCGCTCGCTAACCCGTTGCGCCTGGCGCTTGCACACCACCTGATGCACCGCCCGCACAGTGTGAGCGAACTGCACACCTGCCTGGGCATTTCGCAGCCGCTCGCCTCGCACCACCTGCGCATCCTGCGTGAGGCGCACGTCATTGACCGTGAGCAGCAGGGCCGCACCACCATTTACCGTCTGAAGGACGACCATATTAGCCACATTGTGCTTGACGTGTATGAGCATACGCGTGAGCATCATGCGGACTAGTCTGCCCTTAAGCTGAGCGTTGGCTGGGAGCCGTTGTAAGATGGTGTGTGTCCGTGCACCAGTACAGTGCGGAATAGTATGCGCACCGGCGGCGCCCCGAGTGGCACGCTTGCGCCTGAGTTAAGGAGACTTATGTCTGCCGCTGATTCTTCAGCAATTGTTATTAGCGTTTCTGGTGAGGAGCGCGAGGTCACCGCGAAGACTGCCGCTGAGCTGTTCGCTGACGACCCGAAGATCGTTGTGGCGCGCGTGAACGGCGTGCTGGTTGATCTCTCCCACGAGCTGTCTGCTGGCGATTCCGTTGAGCCGGTTTTCATTCACGAACCGGACGGCCTGAACGTTCTGCGCCACTCCGCTGCGCACGTGATGGCGCAGGCGGTGCAGGAGTACCGCAAGGACGCCAAGCTGGGCATTGGCCCGTACATTACTGACGGCTTCTACTTTGACTTTGATGTGGCTGAGCCGTTCACCCCGGAAGATCTGAAGAAGATCGAGAAGTCGATGATTAAGATCATCAAGTCCGGTCAGCTGTTCCGCCGCCGCGTGGTCACCCACGACGAGGCTGTCGCTGAGATGGCGAACGAGCCGTACAAGCTGGAGCTGCTCTCCCTGACCCAGGGCCCAGGTTCTGGTGCGGATGCTGCCGAGGGCGCATCCGTGGAGGTCGGCGAGGGTGAAATCACCATTTACGACAATGTGAACCCGAAGACCGGTGAGACCGTCTGGAAGGACCTCTGCCGCGGCCCGCACCTGCCGAACACCAAGCTGATTGCTAACGGTTACGCCCTGATGCGTGCCGGTGGCGCGTACTGGCGCGGTTCTGAGAAGAACCCCATGCTGCAGCGTATTTACGGTACCGCATGGCCGACTAAGGACGAGCTGGTGGCGTACAAGGAGCGCATCGCTGAGGCGGAGCGCCGCGACCACCGCCGCCTGGGCCGTGAGCTGGACCTGTTCTCCTTCCCGAAGAACATTGGCCCCGGCCTGCCGGTGATTCACCCTAAGGGTGGCGTGATTAAGCGCGAGATGGAAGACTACGTGCGTACCCGCCACATTCAGGAGGGTTTCCAGTACGTCAGCACCCCGCACATTTCGAAGGAAGACCTGTTCTACACTTCCGGTCACCTTCCGTACTATGCGGACGGCATGTTCCCGGCTATGGAGCTGGATAACGGTCATTACCGTCTGAAGGCTATGAACTGCCCGATGCACAACGAGATTTACCGTTCTCGTGGCCGTTCGTACCGTGAGCTGCCGCTGCGTTTCTTCGAGTTCGGCACCGTGTACCGTGATGAGAAGTCCGGCGTGCTGCAGGGCCTGACCCGCGTGCGCATGATTACTCAGGACGACTCCCACTCGTATGTGACGAAGGAGCAGGCACCGGACGAGGTGCGTCACCTGCTGAAGTTCATGCTGAGCCTGCTTGAGGACTTCGGCATGACTGACTTCTACCTTGAGCTGTCCACCCGCGACACTGAGGGCGATAAGAAGGACAAGTTCATCGGTACCGATGAGCAGTGGGAGGAGGCTACCGCGGTTCTGGAGCAGGTTGCGAAGGAGACCGGCCTGGAACTCGTTCCCGATCCCGGTGGTGCTGCGTTCTACGGCCCGAAGATTTCGGTTCAGGCGAAGGACGCGATTGGCCGTACCTGGCAGATGTCGACCGTTCAGTACGACTTCAACCAGCCGAGCCGTTTCGGTCTGGAGTACCAGGCTGCGGACGGTACCGTGCAGGAGCCGGTCATGATTCACTCGGCGAAGTTCGGCTCGATTGAGCGCTTCCTGGGTGTGCTGACTGAGCACTATGCGGGCGCGTTCCCGGCATGGCTGGCACCGGTTCAGGTGATTGGTGTGCCGGTGGCTGAGGCGTTCAACGACTACATGACCGAGATCGCGGATAAGCTGCGTGCGCACGGCGTGCGTGTTGAGGTGGATTACGGTTCGGATCGCTTCACGAAGAAGATTCGTACTGCGTCTACTGAGAAGGTTCCGTTCATTCTGATTGCTGGCGGTGAGGATGCGGAGCACGGCGCTGTTTCGTTCCGTTTCCGCGGTAACAAGCAGGAGAACGGTGTGCCCGTGGATGAGGCTGTGGCACGTATTGTGGAGCATATCCGCAACCGCGTGAACGAAGACCCGAAGCCCAGCACTGAGGCTGCTGAGTAGCACTAGGCTTGCTGGTCTAACTCATATATAGAAACCACCCCCCCCTTCGTGGCGACAAGCTGCGGAGGGGGTGGTTTTTTGTGCGCTTTGGGGAGGTGCGGGTGGGGGAGTGATGGTTGGGTGCAGAAAGTTGTGTCGCGGGCTAGTTTTTAGCTCCAGAGTGCTAGCGTGGTAGTAAGGCGAACGTCCATAGTCATTCAGAAAATGGGTAGCTGGATGGTTCTGAAAATGATGTATCGCTGTTGATTATTGAGGGAGCACGAGTGTATGAAGTCGAATAAGTATGTTCCTGTTGGGATGCTGTTCTTGATCCTGGCAATTATCTTGAACGCAGTGTCAAATGTCAGCGACCTAGTGCTTGGAATTCTCTACGGCATCTCGATAGCAGTATTGATTATTGGACTATCTAATAGTCGAAAATAAGTGCTGTAGCAGACCAAAATAGACCCGGCGGCCATCTAATTGGATAGCCTGCCGGGTCCCTTCTTTTATGTTGCTATGCGCTCAGCCCTTTAGCGGGTGATGCGTTCCAGCAGCTACAGCACGTTCTGGTAGCTGTGGCCGGTGCGAGCTGACTGCAGTTGACCGTGGCCAGCTAAGCTAGCGAACTGGCACCGAGCCTATATGTAGGATCTCCCCTGCTGCGACAGGCTGCGGAGGGGGTGGTTTTTGCGTGCCTTGAGGAGGCGAGGTAGGGGAGTGCGGCTGGGTGCAGAAAGTTGTATTGCCGGGGAGTTTTTCCTAGTCCAGGTGAGTATCGTTATGCTAATGTAAGTGATGGGGCTAACGTTCGTTGTCGTTCGGAGGTGCCGGTAATTGTACGATTCGGATAAGGACGTCTGGGTGCGATTTAGGCACCTTGTGTGTTTAACCGCCAGGTATTCTATCTGCAAGTTCAAGGAGGAGATGCATATTCACGTATGTAAAAATTTAGAGAATCTGATTCAAAAAATTTGTACGCCTAAGAATAATTTAAGGAGTGAGACAATGAAGACATATATTTTGACTTCAATTTTTACTGATAAAAAAAGTTTAGAAGAATTCGAAAATAATGATGGAAATAAAGAAAAATGCTGGACTTCAGGTGTACCGGATGTGAAATATTTTATAGAAAAGAAAAATAAAGACGGGGAAAGCAAAGATCTTGAAGGACATACTTCTAACGCTGAGAAACGATGGGATAATTTTTCTGAGACTATTTGGCGCCTACTGTATGATGATAATCATAGATATTATACGGAGAAAATAAAAAGCCACCTCGAAGTGGAGGAGGTAAATGAAGTGTATAGGTATCCTGTTACCCGCATTCAAATACTTCTAGCTGAAAAAAATATCTGTTCATCAGATGAAATTCCAGGGCTGGCAGTACTTGAGGTTGAGGTGCCCAAAGAAGAAAAAGGTAAAGAATTTAAAATCGATATCAAAAAGGTGTACCAATATCTTGCTGAAAATCAATTGATCCCTGGATTTAAAATCGATGATGAGGGAGCGAAAATGGATGAGGATGAATCCGAAGGCGATAAGCTACAGAAATCCATGTGGAAAAAGAATATTAAACCATATATGTTTACAATGAGTATTATTAATTCTTTTGACTCACCGGATACTCCTATGGATATTATGGATCCTCCTAAGGATATTATGGATAACAATCCGTGTAAAATAAACTTTATTAATAAATTGCATCTTCTTGCTGATGGCAAGGAGGCCTCATATGATGCACAACAAAAATGGGATAAAGAGAGCCCTAGGGGTTTGAAAATTTTGGGGTCTGGTGATTGGTGTTTCTATGCTCGTTCAAAGGGCATAGTCTACTACATTCCCTTCCAACCTAAAAAAGTTGATGGGGAATTTTTGCCACCCTTTTTCCAGGGGTATGCGGAATCATTCCATTTAGATGCGATAATGCTGTCGATTCTAAAAAATATCCTTGTGAATTATTACATAGGTCAAATTCAAAATCATATTAAAATTGGTGACAATATGGCAATTAAGGAGATTAATGGCACTATTAATAAAATGTTTATTATGTATGATATGGGCCGCACGGTTCCGCGAGGGGGACAGCATAATATTGTCATGGAAAAGGTCGAATATGCTCTTCATTTTCAGGATAATCTGAATGTTCTAATGGATTCTACTAACAGGATTGAAGAGGCTAACTCTGTGCAAAGGCAGGAAAATCTTGCTATTAGTCAAGAAAAACTTGCAAGGTATGCATTGTTAGTAGCGATAGCAATGATTATTCCTGGAGTGGTCTCATTTTTGAATGATGGTTCATCAGTTTTAAAAGATATCGGTATTCCCCACCCTCTCTGCTGGGCCTGGAAAATTTTAGTTATTGTTGCTGTGGTTGCATTCATTATTTATAAAAAAATTGAAGGAGAGGAAGGCGAGTAAAATGCGTAAAAATTTACTAAATTGGATTCGAAATTTTTTTGCGGTAGAAGAATCTACTGATAGGTCCATTAGTATTGTAAGTGTCGAAAAAATAAATGTGGATGTAGATTCAGATGACTGCGCTGAAAAAGATTTTAATTCTTTAGTAAAAAAGCTAGAGGATAGTTTGTTTAACGATTGTTGCATGGTGTGTGCTTCTAAAATAATTCAAAGATTTTTTCCAGGAATTGATGACATGACACGAAGAGCATTAACTAAGATATATGGAATAAAGGGTATAGACCCGGCTGAATGCTCTGCTGACGGAAAGAATCCCCATGGGTGGGTCTGGATTTATAAACATGAATTTAACCGGGAGGAGAGAATATATAGAATATATGGGGAGAATCAGTATTTTAGGGATGAATTTCGATACCTTTTTGGAGAGTCGTGGATGCCTAACATTAAAAGCATATTATGGGGGTCTGATAAATTTAGCACACCCTATGGCTTATACCTGATATTCAAGAAGCAAATAGAAATATTGCAGGATATTATTAATATTACCAACAATGATATTGAAGAGAGGTTTAATTAAATGGATTACTTAAATTCAAAAATTATGCGTAGCGACGCTAATTCGAGGCGTAAATCAATGCGAGTTAAGTTTCCTTGGATTAACTATAAAATTATTGAGAAAATGTTAAATATAGAGAAATTTTCCGAGCTTCATACAAGTTTAGGAAAAGATGCTGCTGAACGAAATAGAACCCTTCGAGCGGTATTTGGTGAATACTTACAATACATGGAAATACCGATGAGTAAAAAAATGGAAGGATATAGTTTTATTGATTATGTATCCATGGAACAAAGTGAATTGAATAATAAATACAGTATAGAGGATATTGTGAATTTAGAATCGGAATATGCAAGCAATGATGAGATAATACAGTTTATTAAGTATAAGAATGGGGATATATATACGTGTGATGGACATGAGGCTACAATGGGGCTCTATAAAATTCCTTTTAATAAACTAGACAGCGGATCTAATGATCGTGGCGGGGCCTTTGAAAATGTTGTTCTAGAATTTTTTAGAAGCTATCTTAATCCTGATTGTGTAGATTCTTTTTATATTAAAAAGAAGGATGATAACGAGACAGATGTTATAGCTTGGGAATTAGATGAAGAAGTTGTGATACTTGGTGAATGTAAAATAAATCAGAGATATGGCAAGCTCAATATATTTGCGGAACGAGCGCTTAGCACGAAAGAGGGTGATGAAGGATATATTGTAAAATCTGTTAATCAGTTAAAGGAGCGTATGAAGCTAATTAAAAACGGGGAAGAGCTGAAGCCTATTAAATCCAAATCTGTAAATTATACTATTCCTAAGGATATGAAAGAGTATGAGGTTATTTCTCTGTCTATCCATGCTTCAGAGTATATTCCTCCAATGTACCTCGAAGGAGTTCATATCATATCTCTCGAAAGTTTGGTTATGGTTCTAAGGTCTGTAAACGGAATTAAGAACTTTAAGAAATATATGTCTTTTAGGAAAGACTGTATAGATAAAAATGATCAAAAAGAATATGATGAGTTTGATATTCTATATTCATATCGCAAGGGTAACGTAAAACCAGAAAACCTAAAGATATATAAATGTGACTCTGTGTGGATGCCATTTGATATTTCTGATAATGAATGGCGTGAATTCATTAGTGGAGGAGGTGAATATATGAATCTTGTTCGTCCGATATAAGTTTATTATCGAATCGCTAGTGAATTGATTACTGGATTGCATTCCAAAGGAGGAAAACTATGAGTGATAACAATAAAAGGGATCACACAATTCCCGCCTGTGTCATTGGGCGTTTTACAAAAGAAAAATCTGAAAAAGGCTGGAGATGGCAGCGGGTCTGGGCTCGGTTCATCAACCAGGAGAAATATGCGCACCTTGACAGCGAGAATAAAGGTTACGCTGAAGTTGAAGCAGATGAGATTGGATGGTATAGAGGAATATATGACCCAAAATCTGAAACTGTCCTATATGAACTCTCTGACCATGAGAAAATCCCGCATTTAGATTATGAATTTAAGGATATTGAGGGTTCCATCTATAAGTTTGTAAGTGTTTTTGAGAAAAATGAAAACCTGCATAAGGGGCAATATGAGAAGTACCTTGTTCCATATGTTTCCAGTCTATTTATAAGACCAAAATTTATGGGTGATATGATTGAAAGGGGTCTTCGTTCATTATATCCCGCTGGCCATTCTGCGAGTCTAGATGAAATTCAAGAATCTGCTCATGTTTCTAGAAAGAATTGGTATCGACATTATTTGAATAGTTATATTCCTAAGTATTCAATACGTGTATTAAAAGATTCTAAGAAACGCTTTATACTTCCTGATATAGGAATATATCCTATGATTATTGATGAGCAGCATGTTCCAGCCTTCGTTGTTCCTGTATCTGCGAGTATAGCTGTTATGTTTGTGCGAGAGGGGGAGCCCCCTCTTGAAAAAGTCCATAATGACTTGGTTCCTATGTCCTACTACGATATAACAGATCACCCCGATTTGCATATGTTGTTAAATAGTGAAGCGGTGAAGTGTTCGAGGGATTTTTATGTTGCGTCAGATTTAGGCTTGCTTCAAAAATACCTGTCTCAACCGCAATACTCTGACGAATATCTGCATAAATACCTTTTCTATGAGATTAACAATGAGCAGCCGCAAAGTAATTTTAACGTTCGTCTAGAAATTACGAATATTCCATACTTTAATATTCAAGGAGCTACTATAGTGGCAGATGACAATATTGACCTTTATTCATTTGTGGACAAAGCGCTGGAGGTTTATGAAGATTCAAGGAAATATAAAAATAAAGGCAAAAAATTGTCAAAAGATGATTAAAATGTATCATCCTTCTTTTGGTCTATAAATGTGATTACTGGTATACATAAAGGACTCGGCGGACTATCCATCAGATAGCCCGCCGGGTCCCTTCTTTATACCGCTGCTATGCGCTCAACCTTTTAGCGGGTGGTACGTTCCAGCAGCTGCAGCACGTTCTGGTAGGTGTGGCCGGTCGCCTCCGTCATACCCTGCTCACAGGTGCGGTTCGCTGAAATGTATGCGGCGAACTGCTTCTGCTCGCTCAGCTCGGCAGCCTCCGCCTCCGTAGCACTCGCCGTCAGCTCGGGGTGCAGCATACCGCGGTCACCCGCGTAACCGCAGCAACCCCAGTGCTTCGGTACGTACACGTCGTCACTCATCGCGTTCGCAATCTTCTCAAACGCAGGCTGAGTACCCAGATGAGTCATGGAGCAGGTCGGGTGTAGCGCAATCGACGGCAGGGGAGCGGACACGGTCAGCTTGTCCAGCATGTTATCGGCGGCGAACTGAACCGCGTCGTACATGCGCAGACGCGAGTAGTCCGGCTCGCCCGGCTTCAGACCGTTCACGATCTTGTGCTCAAGTGCCTTAATAACCTTCTCGCGCATCACCTCAAGGCCCTCAGTGCAGGACGAAGCGTCACACACGACCGGCAGGTGGCCACCGTCAGTAGCCTCCCACAGGGACTTCAGCACACGGTCGCTCATGATCGAGTAGCCGTCGGTGAAGCCCTTCGACTTCCACGGGGTAGCACAGCACATCTCACCAATATTGTCCGGGATACGGTACTTCACGCCCGCACGCTCACACAGGCGAATAAACGCCTGGGTTGCGTTGACCGGGTCGTGCTTGCCGTCGCCGTCCACACCGCCGAACATGGCGTTCACGCAGGCGGGGAAGAACACAATCTCAGCGGTTGCGTCCTTGTGCGGCTTACGTGCCGGGCCACCAACCGGCAGGTCCTTCTTGTAGGAGGGAACCATGTCGTCGCCCATGACCTTGCGGGCAATGTTGGTGGTGCCGTGCACCACGGGGAACGGCAGCTTCTTCGCCACAGTCAGGGCCTTGCCGGCGACCTTGTCCATGACGCCCCACTGCTGCGCGGCAACCTTCCAGCCGGTAGCGGCCAGCTTGTCCTGGTTCTCAGAACGCAGGCGGCGAATCAGGTCACCGGTGTTAATGTTCACGGGGCAGCGGGTCTGGCACATGCCGTCCACGGCACAGGTCTCAATGCCGTAGTACTCGTACTCCTTACGCAGGCGCTCAGCGAGTTCGTGGTCGCCGTTCGCCTCAGCGGCAGCAATCTCACGGCGCAGCACAATACGCTTACGGGGGGTCAAAGTCAGGTTACGGGAGGGGCAGACAGGCTCGCAGTAGCCGCACTCCACACAGCGGTCGACTTCTTCCTCGACGGTTTCGGCGACCTTCAGGTCGGTCACGTAGTCGGTGTCCGGCTCGGCGAGCAGAACGCCGGGGTTCATGAAGCCCTTCGGATCAATGAGGCGCTTAATCTGGCGCATCACGTCGAAGAGCTCGTCACCGAACTGGCGGCTCACAAACGGAGCCATGATGCGGCCGGTACCGTGCTCAGCCTTCAGCGAGCCGTCAGCGGAAAGGATCAGCTGAACCATTTCTTCAGTGAAGTCGCGGTAGCGGTCCAGCTGCTTCGGGTCGCGGAACTGCTCGTTCAGCATGAAGTGGATGTTGCCGTCCTTCGCGTGACCGAAAATCACGGAATCCTTATAGCCGTGTGCGTCGAACAGCTTGGTCAGGTCGCTACAGGTGTTACCCAGAACCTCGACGGGCACAACCACGTCTTCAAGCAGGGCGTTCGTGCCGGAGGGGCGGTTACCCGCAACGGTGGTGTACAGGCCACGGCGTGCCGCCCACAGGGCGTTACGCTCAGACAGCTTGCTGGTCATCGACACCGGCGAAGCCACGGGCAGGCTCTTAAACATGGGGGCGGCGGCGGTAGCCAGGTCGTTCAGCTCCTGCTCGGAGTTGCCCTGGAACTCAACCAGCAGGGCGGCCTGCTCCTTCACGTCGATGGCGGCGAGCGCCTCCGCAGCCTGACCGGTACGCTGAGCCACACGAATACTGGTGGCGTCCATCAGCTCCACGGTTGTAAGCTTGTTGGCGACCAGTTCGGGCACGGAGCGTGCCGCGTCAATCAGGTTGTCGAACACGAGCAGGCCGGTCGAGGTGTTCTTCAGAATCGGCAGGGTGCGGTAGGTTGCCGAAGCAACAAAACCGAGGGTGCCCTCCGAACCGATCAGCAGGTGCTGCAGAATGTCCACGGGGGTCTCAAAGTCGACCAGGGAGTTCAGACCGTAACCCATGGTGTTCTTCATGGAGTACTGCTGGCGGATCTTCGCCATGGATTCGGGGTTCTCAAGCACGCGCTTGCGCAGGCGCAGCAGGCCCTCGTGGATTTCGGGTTCGAGGGAGCGTAGCTTCTGGTCGGCGTCCGGCTCGGCGGTGTCAATGATGGTGCCGCTGGGTAGCACGAACACCATGGAGTCGAGGGTGTTGTAGGTGTTGTACTTGGTGCCCGAAGACATGCCGGAGGAGTTGTTCGCGACCACGCCACCGATGGTGCATGCGGACCAGGATGCCGGGTCGGGTCCGAGCTTGTAGCCGTAGGGTGCCAGGTAGTTGTTGACCATCATGATGGTCGCGCCGGGCTGCACGCGCACCTTCTTGCCGTCTTCAAGGACCTCAATTTTCTTGAAGTGGCGGCGGGTGTCGACCATGAGGCCGTCGCCGCTTGCCTGGCCGGAGAGGGAGGTGCCGCCGGAGCGGAAGGTCAGCGGCAGACCGAGGTCGCCGGCTGCGCGGAAGATGTTGGCGACGTCTTCGGCGGAGTCGGGGCGGACCAGGCCGGCGGGCACGAGCAGGTAGTGGGATGCGTCGTGGGAGATTGCTAGGCGGTCCAGTTCGGAGACGCTGGATTCGACTGCCTCGGCGCGTGCGTCGCTGAGCAGGCGCTTGAGGGTGTCTTCGTAGGGGGACTTGAGTGCTTCGGACGTGTTTGCCACAACGGTGGTCATGATTGAGCTTCCTTACTGGTGAAGGGTGTGAATGCTGTCCTTAATCCAGTATCTGCTCTTGAACACCGTCTTTTCCGCTTAGCTATGGCTAAGCTTGGCGACTACTTGTCACCATAAGGGGAGTGGGTTATACACCGTGCTGATGCGGTGGTTTGCCGCGTATTTGCTGGTTTTCCGGGGGAGTAAGCGTGGGCTTGCGGAGGCGCACCCCCACTCTGAACGCCGCGGCTGCTCTTAGGCGCGGCCGCCGAGGGCCGTAACATTCCATTGGCTAACCAAAAAGGCGGCTAACCCAAAAGAGAGCGTGGGGCAGAAAGCTCCATGCTTTCCACCCCACGCTTATGTAACGTTTAGGCTTCGTCGAAGAAGTCCTCATCAAGCTTCATGATGGTGTACGTGCGTGCCACCTGCACACCAACACCGTACTTAATCATGAGGCGCGCCAGGTGCTCACCATCAATCAGAACGAGGGAAATTCCGCTACCAAGTTCCTCCGCGTAGCCGCGTGCGCCAGACGTAAAGGAGCTCGACGTGATGAACACGCCTTGCGTTGCCTTGCCGTGTAGCGCGCCCACAAAGTTCTGAAGGTCGGGGCGGCTCACCACGTTGTCCTTGGCGTAACGCTTAGCCTGGACATAAATCTTTGAAAGACCCAACGCATCCTGGTCAATGATTCCGTCCACACCGCCGTCATTGGAAGCCGGGGTAATGGTGCCGCGTCCTGCCGGGCCACCGTAGCCCATCGCCAACAGAACATCCACCACCAGATGCTCAAAAGCAGTGGGAGACATTGCGCGGACGCGTTCCAAAATATCGTGCGTCAGTGCGGACTCAATCTGAGTGATGCTTTCATCAATGAGTTCCTGCGGGGTGCTATCAGAGACCTCAGAGGGTGCAGTTGTGACGGCAACGGTCTTGGTAACGGTCTTCGGGGTTTCCTGCGGGTCCTGCTCGGAACTATCAGACTGGGAACGCTCACGCGTGCTACGGGCGGAACGAACGATATGTGCGACGACATCAGCAGGGATGCCATTAGGATAAGACTCAACCAGCTTCAAGCCTTCGTCAGAAATAACCTGCTGACCGCGGCGAGGGGAATCAACCGCACCGAACATCTTGAGATAGGTCAAACCCCAACTAATACGATCCACATAAACGGGACGCTTGCCGTTCGGCAGGTAGGGTAGCAGCTGGTCATCAGAAAGCGGGTAGAGCTCCGCTACAGCACTATAAATTTCTTTATTGGTGCGAGGGGTACCGTCAGATAGGTACGCAAGAATGCTGGGAATGAACTCGTAGAACTTGGGAAGTTCGACCTGAGTCGTGTCAGGCGACTGAGCGGTCATCGGTGTATCTCCATTGATTGATAACGGCTGGTTAATAACGGCGGGTAGTCCGTTCCTAATATACCTCTAATACGAAAGATAATCGTTGGCAGAGGTGCCTGTTTTCCCTTGTGTAGGATTTATTAGCGCCGCGGCTGCTCTTAGGCACGCCCGCCGAGGGCCGTAACATTCCAGCTCGCAGTACTATCAGAAGTCACCACACCACAAAACAGGGGAGAACCCGCCGAAGCACGCACCCCCAAATCCTCCACAAACACACGCCCACCCGCAGGCACACTGCGCTCCTTACGATCCACACCCGCACAATACACCGTCATCTTCGCACCCGAACGGTTCTCCACCGCAACCGAACCGCCACCAGATACCGTATCGTGCACAAAACCGCGGCTGCCCTGCATCTGAATCTCACCAACCTCAGCGCCCTGACTCGTCAACGGCACACCATCAGGCGCCTCAAACCCGCCCGAAGAATCAACACCCGCCGCACGAACCGACACCATCCACTCAGCATCATCAGCCAACTGCGACGTCGACGCCGTCACACGCGCCGAACTATACGGCGCACCCACCGCACCAGCAGACTTAGCGGAACCAGAAGAGCCGGAACTAGAAGGACTCGGCGCAGACGCGCTCGCCGTATTACGAACCCACACGCCCGCACCCTCACCCGAACCGCCAGCAACCACCTCAACCTGAGTGCCCGAACCGTCAGAGACGGAAACCTTCATTGTGCCCTCCGGCTCGCCGCGACGCTCAAACTCCACATACGAATAGGAGGCGGGCGCCGCCGGGCCCTCAAAAACCGCCTCCTCAACGGTGCCGCGACCCATAAACAGGCGGAAACCCTCAGAATCCTGAAGCACCGGTGCCGTCGCGTGGCTCGCCGCAGTCGGCGCAGACGAAGCCACCGCAGAAGCAGAAGGGGAGGAATTCAGAGTGGCGCACCCACCCAGGGCGGCGGCAAGCGCACCGGACAGGCAGAGGTTCGCGCCCAGCTGGCGGAAGAAGACGGGGCGAGAAGCAGAGGAGGTGGTGTGCTGGTGAGTCATGGGCACTCCGATGTGCGGGGTAGCAACATAAGGTTGCTTTGATAGGTACAACACGCATTTTGCCAGGTTGGGTGCGCTCAGTGCAATGAAATAGAAACGCAAACGCAACGGCGTGGAGTATCATTCACACTATGGATAAGGCAGAACAGAACCAGACAGACAACACGGTAAAGAACGGCACAGCACCCAATACCTCGGGGAATACCTCGGGCAATATTCCGGGGAACAGCCCGGTGGGTGCGTCTGCGCGCCCTGAAACTGTTGCATCTGAAACTACCGCATCTGAAGCCGCCGCTGAGAATACCACGAAGGCTGGTTATACCCAGTCGGCACCGGCAGAATCCAGTGCCGCCAAAACTAGTGCTGCAGCAAGTAGCCCCGCAGAGGCTACCGCCCCCGGCATGGAGGCAGTACAGGTTGATGCCGTGCAGATTGATAGCGCCCGCCTGGACAGCACCCACTCCGTCTACTCCACCGACCTGGACCCCGACGACTACGAAGAGGTCGTCGAAGAATACGCCACCACCGACGCGCCGGACGGTACGCACCGCGAGGAGCGTCGCATCACCCGCACCACGCATCACCCGCACGGCAAGGGCGACCAGAAAGCGGGCACCCAGGGTAACCCCGATGGTGACGCCGAGATTATTGATGTAGGCGAACCTGAAACGCACACCACGACTATCCGCACGGTCACCCGCACCGTCACGGACCCGCCGCGTCGCGCCCCGCGCACCCGCCTGTTCCGCACGCTCAGCAAGTACCGCGGCGAGAAGAACCTGGCGGCGTGGGAGGAACGCTCCTCCACGCCCATGTTCGTGGCGTCCGTACTGTACCTGCTCGCGTTCGCCGCGCCCATCATGAGCACACGCATTCAGGAGCCGTACGACGCGTACCTCAACATCATTCAGATGATCCTGTGGGGCCTATTCGCCGCCGACTACTGCATTCGCCTGTACTTGGCGCCGCGGCGACTCTACTTCATCACGCATAACCTGATGAACCTGGCGATTGTGCTGCTGCCCGCGTGGCGTATTGTCAGCTTCCTCTCCATGATTTATATGACCGCCAACCGCCAATACAAGAGGCTCTCCGAACTGGGGATGAAGCTCTTCGGCTACACCGCGATCTTCATCTTCATGTTTGCCCTGTCGATCTATTCGGTGGAGTCCTCCGAGCCGGGCGCGATGATTCGTGACCTGCCCACCGCCTACTGGTGGATGTTCACGACCCTCGCCACGGTCGGCTACGGAGACGTTTACCCGGTCACCGGTATCGGCAGGGTCATCGCCGTGATCGTCATGCTGTACGGCGGGGGCTTGGTCGCGGTTGCTACCGGTGCGCTCGCGAGCTGGATTATCGAAAAGTTTGGTGGCAGGGAGGAGCAGGAGTACCCCGCAACCAAGGCTGACGTGGACGATCTTCGCCAGGAGATTTCTGAGTTGCGTGCCCTGCTGGCTCGTGAGTATGCGCGCCGTGAAGCCCGCGACTACACGTTGCGTGAGGTCGTGGATGAAGACGGTGTGCACCCGGTTCCTTCGGATGCGGAGGCGGCACGCCGCGCCGGTTTCAGCGCCGCCGCGGGCTTTACTGCCCCTGGTACTCCTGGCGCTCCGGGTGCTGCTGCGGCAGCTTCTGCGGAGGCTACCCCGAACACCGCGCCCGGCGCCGCGCGGGCTGGTGAACCTGCCGACTCCTCGGCATCTCATGAGGTTGCGGTGCGCGAGCAGGAGCCGGTCGCCCTGCTGGAGGAGACCCGCCAGACGTTCACGATTATTCGTGAGAAGTTCTCGCTACGTTCCCGCAAGCAGTAGTCCGCTCGCAAATACCCTGCGGACAGTAACCGGGCTGTAGCGGCTCGGTTGCGGTAGCGCAGATAGCAGCGCAGATATAACAGTTCAGTTGAGGCTTGGCGCTCAAACCCACACCGCATACTTATTGAAGCGGTGGGTTTGGGTGCCGAGCCCACGCGAAGGCAAGACGAAGGCAAGAAAATTGCCACCCACGCCACCGTGCGGGATATTTCGCCTTGTCGAGGCAAAATTAGCCCGTGGAGAGTGCAAATTGGGGCTCGTGTGCGCGAAAAACCCCTCAACTTAAGATCTAATGTGACCAAACTATCTTTTAAAAATGGCCGCCACTGGTGAAACTCCTAGCCAGAGCCTATAAACTATCTACCGTGCCGGTTATCGAACGCCCTGTAGCCTCAATGCGCTACGGGGTGTCGTCGTATCCCCACCTCACTCACGGGGAGGCACCACTCAACTCACAAACTCACTCAAACACATAACTCTGTTAGGACACGTTCGTGGTACCTAAGTCCACTCTGGGCGCGCTCGCTCTACTCGGCGCGCTCTCCCTCACCGCGTGCGCACCCGCACCGAATAACGCCTCCGCAAGTGCGGTTGTTGACCCCGCAGCTTTTGAAACCGTCGAGCCTAGTGCCGTTCCCGCCCCCGGCGACGACAGCACCGGAATTAAGGCGGCGGTTAATGTCTCGCATGACCCGTCGATTCACCCGACTGCGACCCAGCCTACTGAGACCCCCGCGCCGGACAACACGAGCAACCAGGAGCCTGCCGCATACACCGCGGCGCCCATGCCTTCCTCGGCAGCCGTTGCGCGCTCGCAGAAAATCATGGACGGCACCTGGGTTCAGCAGGACTCTACCAACCTTGAGAACTACATGGACGCAGTCATTCACGACGGCATTATCGAGGTCACCTACCACCTGAACCACGAAGAGCTGGCAACCCCCTTCTGGGCTGGCACTTTCGAGGCGAAGACCGGCAACTTCAGCTACATTTCGCACGTGGACCACGCGAAGCTGAGCCACGCACCGTACGCCTCCGATAAGGAAACCAAGGAATTCGTCATGGAGGACGGCGTGCTGAGCTTCCCCATGACCTTTGAGGGTGCCACCCGCATCATTCACCTGGAAAAGCAGCACAGCTAAGCGCGCTGCCGGGGGAGTTATCTCATATCTGGCACGCATGACGGACGGGGCGTTCCCGTTGCCGCGTGCGGGCTATAGAATGGGACTATGAGCGAGAACA
>ERZ772990.31-NODE-31-length-33909-cov-5.48665_pt1 | contig 33909 bp, 20 predicted proteins | sample MGYA00511674_ERZ772990 | MGnify/ENA primary metagenome ERZ772990 (study PRJEB29015, sample SAMEA2738045) | human oral metagenome | biome: human oral; feature: human-associated habitat; material: saliva | place: China | collected 2233 ...
GCGGCGCGGCGCTAGTAGCGTCCGCAACCCTCGGTTTGGGGGGAGCCCTCGCGCCTGCAACTCTTGCTCCCGGCACCTTTGCATCCGCCGCTTATGCGCAGACTCAGCTGTCTCCGAAGCCTGAGCTTCCCAACGCTGTTGCCGCCGACGTCGTTCAGCACAGCATCACCTTGGATCTGCTGGCTCAGACTGGCGACTACACTCTCCTGCAGGTCAGCGGTGTAACTTCCCTGGATCAGGTGAAGGTTCGCCTGTCTGCTATCTCCGTTGAAGATGGCGTCGTGGCGACCATGACCGTACCCGCTGCTCAGCTGACTGCCTCAAAGAATGAAGAAGGCAACATGGAGCTGAGCATCCACCAGCGCCTCAACGTTGAGCAGCCGTACATGGTCGAAATTGAGAATCTGAGCAACGGCGAGACTGTCTCCATTGAGTTTATGCCCGAGCACGGTGTAACAATCGACGAGATTATGGCTAGCCGCCAGAACATTTTCTTCCCGGACACCCCCGGCGTTCGCCGCGCCCCAAAGGTGGAGGCGAACCCCACCCCCGAGGTGTCCGCAAGCCCGAGCGCATCCCCGAGTGCTGCGAAGGATAGCCCCCGCCCTACGGTTGCCCCGGCTCCTTCTGCGGCGCCGTCTGCCTCGCAGAGCGCTTCGGCGCGTCCTTCTGCAAGCGCATCTGCTAGCGCCTCGGTGAGTGCATCCGCGAGTGCGTCTGCCAGTGCTTCTGCTTCGGCGAGCTCTTCTGCTGATGACGCGGCACCTGCCGAGGTGACTGAGGACCGTCTGCTGGTGCATAACCGCCCTGACGGTCGTGCCCCCGCAGGGACTCGTGAAGCGACTCTGGAAATCTCTACTGCAGAGCTGCGCGGGTCGGCTGATTTTCAGCCTATTAGCGTCAGCGCTAGGAATGTGGCGGAGAGCAGCCTGGGCTATGACGTGATGGTCTTTGAAATGCCTACTGATGGTGGCGCTGTGGGTTCGCCTCTGGCTACTACTCACGTGAATCCTCAGCAGGTTGCTGATGGTGCTTTCTCCACCGATTTGCAGGTTCCCGGTACCGCGTTGAACCCCGGCAAGCGCTACCGTGTGGTTGTGGTGGGTGGTGACTCCACTGAGGAGCTGAAGCTCATGGCGACCACCGCTTTTGGTGTGAGCGTGGTTCAGCGTGCTGTTCCGGTGAATCACACTTCGAGGCCTGCAGAGTCTAGTGCCCGTCCGGTGGGCCCGGTGATTTCTGAGGTGAATCGTCGTGTGGTTCCGTCGGCTTCTTCTGCGCCTTCTATGGTGGATGAGTCTGCGGTGGAGTCTGCTAATCTTGCTGCCGATTCTGTTGCCAAGATCCCGTCGGTGGAGGGCGCCCTGGGCTATATTGCTCAGGCTCAGCGTTCTGCTCGTGCGATTACTGCGCAGGCTCGAAGCTCTGTGGCTGATACTTCTGTGCAGGCTCCTGGGACGATGATTATGTCTGGTTATGCGACGCTATTGCCTGGTCGTACCGTGGTGAACCTGCTGGGCTATCAGCCGTTGGAGTCTGAAACGGTGACTGTTGCTTCTCCTCAGGAGAATGTGGGTGCTGCTGGTTCGGGTAGTTTCTATACTCGTAGTTCGAAGTCGCGCGGTGATTCTTCCGGTTCGAAGCTGGAGGCGAGCGCCCAGGATAATGGCCCTCTGCCGGAAGGCACTTTGCCGCTGAGTATTGCTCTGCTGGGTTCGGTTGCCTTTGTGGGTACTGCTGTGGCGGTGAATGTGTATCGTCGTCGCATTGAGGATGCTGAAGAATTGGACGCGGAGTAGTTCAGCGTATCTGTTTCTTCGTGCTGTGAGGCATGTAGGCAAGCTCTCTGTGGGGCTGCTGTGATGCGGGAGGTGCCCTGTCGGGTGCGCACTGATGGGGTGCGTGTTCGGTGGGGCGCCTTTTGTGTGTCTGGATATTTGACGCTGTTGTGCGTTGGGTTGTGCGTTGGGAATGGTGTAAAAATCTCTTTTTAGTGCACTGTGGGGAATATTTTCTGGTATTTGAATTTTGCGTTATTTATATCTCAGTAAAGTATTTAATTCCCTTTTATTTTGGCGATTATTGCGACATAAAGTTTTAGCACATGAATGCAATGCAACATTAAGTGCAATATCCGTGTTAGTCTAGGGTGTAACCGACGTACTGATGCGCAAATACCTGGATCAGAAACACCGGCTTGTGGTGAGCCTTCCCTAGTCCAGGCTTTGTGCCTACATCGCTTGAAATGGCACATATGACTATCACTCAACTTCCGAAACGAATTCATGCTCTTTCGCTTGCCGCCGCTTTGGGTGCAAGTGCTTTTGTGCTTCCTGGCGCCTCCGCAACCGAGGCTGAAGCAATTAATGTAAACGACTGCTTGGCATCTTTGATGAATAGCGAATTTGCCTCCAACTGCCCATACGAAAATCTTGAACTTGAGGTCGATACCGTAGAGGTTCTCGTGCAGTCCGTCGAGAACGGCAAGGCGACCCTGAAGCTTGCACCCCTATACGAGGGCGGCTACGTGGGTGACGCATCCAAGGCCTACCTGGTGTTGCAGTACTACAGCACCTCTGGCGCGCTGCTCGGATCTGACACCTACGAGCCTTCTGCCCTGCAGGTTGAGCGCGCCGATGACGGCTCGATGCTCGTCACCTTTGAGATGCCGCAGATGCCCCAGGAAGGCTACTACTCCATTAGTGCCATGGATCTGGTGACCTCCGATGCGGGTTACGGCGAATTCATGATTTCTGGAGGCTCCCTCGTACCGCACGCTATTCCGGTTGAGGACGACTCTGACGAGGTTATGGTGGACAAGAAGGAGAGTGCCCACCATGTGCCGACCATTGATGAGCTGAAGGCGCTGGATAAGCTCCGTGAAGAGGAGCAGAAGAACCAGCAGGCTGCAGATCAGAAGGGCAACAAGGACAAGGTCAAGGTAGAGATTCCCTCTGATTCTTCTGAGCAGCCGAATTCTTCTGAACACCCGGATCTTGAAACCCACACTCAGAAGCTGGAACAGGTCCCGGGCGGATCGACCTCTTCTCGTGATACTCAGACCCTGAGCGTTTCGGAACTGAAGGTTGCGTATGCTGAGGTGCGCTCTGATAAGGAAACCAAGCCGGTGACCATCAGTGCAGAGCGCCTGCCCGCAAACGCGGCTGGCTACGACCTGATCGTGGTTGAAACCGATATGAGCGGCAAGCACAAGGGCGATGCGCTGTCCATTACGCACATCAGCTCTAATCGCATCGTCAATGGCGCGTTCAAGGAAGAGATTGGTATGCCCGGTTCTCTGTTGAAGACCGGCTCGGTGTACACAGCTTACCTGGTCCGTGCGGACGATACTGAGTACGCGGAAGAAGTTGTCTCGGTGCGATTCAAGGTCAGTGGCGAGGCGACCGGTAGCTCAACCTCCTCGACGAAGGCTGAACAGCCGCGCCAGGATGCGAGCGCTACGGTGGCACCCAGCACCAAGACCGATGCGGCTACTAGCCCTGCCCAGCGCAGTGCCCAGAGCGGCGTCTCTACTTCGGGCTCGAAGGAACCCGCCTCGAGTGCGCCTCAGTCGACTTTGGCGGCAGTGAGCGCTATGTCCCAGCAGCAGGAGGCGAAGGCGGAGCGTCAGCGTCAGGCCCTTCTGGCTTTGGCTCAGGCGCGCACGATGACTCCGCGTTCGGCTATTGAACCCACGCGAACTGATTTGGCGTCCGCGTACCGTTCTGGTTCTGACCCGGCATCTATTGCGGCTGCCGCAAATTCCGGCGCGGTCGCACAGGGACCCACGAGTGATGCCACCTCCGGTAATGGCAATAAGGGCTTCACGCCCGTCATCCACTCGGAAACCAATACTCGTTCTGCCGCGGTGAACTCGACCACCACCCATGTGCAGTCCAATGCGAATGCTGATCGTCAGGATGGCGTGAAGGCTGCGGCTTCCGTTGCGGCTCCTACCAGCGAAGAGGTGGCTCAGCATGGTACGGCGTTATGGGCTATTGGTGGCGTTGGTCTGACCCTGGTGGTTGGCGCCGCGTGGACGGCTCACCGCAGGGGCTTTCTGAGCTCCTAAAGCCCTTGGTGCGCTTGCGCGTTGTGCCTGCTGGTAGGGCACTTATTCATGCCCTCAATATGTCTTGAGATATCCCTCACCCCCGTAATCTGTAGTTGCAGATTGCGGGGGTGAATTGCGTGTTCAGGGTGTTCAAAAAGCATCTACCCTCGCGTGAATAAACCTTAAGGTTCGTGATAGGGTTGAAATAACCGATAAATAGATGCGCGCTACTTTTGTGTTTTCACCGGAGGAAATGCGAGGCGGAGTAAGGTACGACTTTTCCGGGGACCTTACATCCCGGAAAGGCTCCCAAGAGCATACGAAGACATGCCGCTAGCACGCATCAATTCCACCATGAAAAGACGCATCGCATGAGCACTCATTCAACAAAGTACCGTGTTGTCACCGCAACCCTTTTGATTGCGGGGCTTCAATGCGGGCTTGTTGCACCTTCCATGGCGGCGGAAATCCGCGTCACCACGCATACGGCGGTACCCAAAAGCGTTGGACACCGTGTGGATGGGCACCGTGTGGAACAGAATGACGTTGCACCGAACGGGCAGAAGCAGAACGCGGCATCTAAAGTCACCATGAAGGCGCAGCTTCAAGAGGGCGGTTTTCTGCTGCGGTGGAACGGACTCCCTCAAGAACTGATGGCTACAGACATTCTGGTAGACATCGACTTCTACACTGTTACTGGCGAATACGGCGGTTCCATTGTTGAGAACCCGCAGGTATCCGAGGGGGAGAACAAGGGCGAATATAGCCTCCTCATGAGCCTCGCCAGGGGAAAAGAAGTTGTGTACGTCATCGTTCTGACCGACAGCGTCAACAACATCGCCTACGAATTCTTTGTTAAAGAAGATGGGAGGCGTCTAGTTCAGGCCGTCGACCCGCGCAACGGTAAGGCAAAGCCCACCGAGTCGACGGTCGATATTGAGCATGAAGAAGCAGAAACTTCCGAGGCGAGCCCCACTCCGATCTCTGGCGCGGAGAACGACCAGGACGAAGACAACCAGCTCTCACCCACTCTTAGGGATACGTTGCACCCCACGCCGGAAAGCTCAACGGCAGCCCCGGTTAAGGTGCCGCGCGGACGGTACATTGTCTCCGAAGACACCAGCGTGTACGACCCGCAGAACCAGAGGAAGGGTAAACCGCGCCTGTCCGTACAGGATTCCCAGGGTGACTCCCAGGACGACACGAAGCCGGTTACGATTCTCGGCACGAACTTCGCGCAGAATACCAGCGGCTACGACCTGATGGTTATGGAAGTTGACTCTGAAGGCAACACGGTAGGGGACGCGCTCGCTATTGTGCATGTTGACGCCTCCTCCATTTCTGCCGGTTCTTTTGAGGCCGTTATTGGTGTGCCCGGTGCGTCCTTGCAGATTGGCAAGACGTACCTGGTGGCAGCATTTGACGCCGCCGATGATGGCAACCTTCAGTTGAATACGGTTCGTTTTACGGTGACTCAGGCTTCTGCCGAGAATGGTGGCTCGTCGTCTGATTCTTCCTCTAAGAACGAGAGCGAATCGGCTGCGGAACCTTCTGCGAATCCTACGATTGCCACTGATACTGCAGGTGCATCCGGCGCGAGCACACCCGCCGCAGGTTCTAGGTCTAAGACCCGCGGTATTCAGGGTGATACCGCCATGGCTCCGGGCACTAAGGACGCCACGATTTCTGTTCCGCGCCCCTCGGGTGGTTCTGTTACCGAGTCTTCCTCGGCTCTGGGGTACCGCACTGAGGAGGCGCAGCCTGTTCAGGTGCCGACCCCCGACTCTAATCTGCCTTCGGGTATCGACTCGGCGGCGCAGTCTCGCCGCGCCGCGATTCTGAATGGTTCTTCCTCTCAGGTTCGTACTGAGCACGGGTCGCCGGATGGTGTGAAGGCAACGGAGGCGCAGATTACCCGCAACACGGATAAGAGCTTGCCTCTTCTGCCGATTTTGGTAATTTTGGGTGGCGGCTTGATTCTTGGCGCCTTGGGCGTGTCGCGTGTACACGCTTCGAAGAAGGATTAGTTGCGTAGAGGCTGGGGGAGTGGCGGCCCTCGGTACTTGGGCGGCATGCTGGCGTGGGTTAGTTGTATCCCCGTTAGTGTGCTGCGAAGTGTTCTGTCATAAAACGGTTTCTTGGAATCTGATGTTGAGAAATACTCACACTGTCGATATAGTGAGCCTGTCCTAACAATGTCGATAGTATGGATACACACCAATGAAGATTTTCACATCTAGCACCCGCCTCTCCAAGGGAGCCTGCGCCCTCGCCGTCGCTGGCGCTGTCGCCCTGCCCCTGGCACCCGTTCTCGCCGAGAACATTAATATCGCTGCCCAGAACGTTGCCGCACAGAACGTCGCTGCAGGCGACCAGGCAACCGCTGGCGCGTCCTTCGGTTGGGGCGTGCGCGCATCCTTCCTGTCCTATAACGGTATGCCCCGCGAAATGACCGACGGCGCAGCCTGGGACGCAACCGCGAAGCAGTTCACCTTCACCCCGACCTCCACCACCGTCTCTGAAGACGGCAAGCAGGTCACCCTGCAGGCTGCCGGTCGCCTCTGGTTCACCGGCCACTGCGCCGAAGGTCAGGACCCCGAAACCGGCTGCGCCCTGAACCTCACCTTCTCCAACCCCCGCGTGGAACTGAACCTCGCTGACGGCACCGGCTCCCTCTACATGACCGTGCGCACCAAGAACTACGCCAGCGGCAAGTTCGAGGGCCCCATGGAGGTCAAGATGGCGACCCTGAGCACCGGCACCGCCAAGCAGAGCGAGAAGGACGGCGTGGTCAGCATCAGCGGCATCTCCGCGAACCTGACCGCCGACGGTAACCACGCCTTCTCTGACTTCTACAACGAAGGCGCTAGCCTCGACCCGCTGAGCATCTCCTACACCGGTAGCGCAGCTAACGCCCCCAAGAGCGCCTACAGCGCCGCCGAGTCCTACAACACTGGTGCGGGCGTGAACCAGCCCCAGAACACCGCACGTCTGGGCCAGAACCACATCGTGCACGTGGCACCTCCGAGCTTCAGTGGCGACACCACCTACACCGTGCTGAACAGCTCCAACCTGAAGATGACCGACACCGGTGTTCTGAAGGCAATCAAGGGCGTTTTCGCTGTGGACGCTGACGGCAACCGCATGCTCGTCATCGGCAGCGAAAGCAACAAGCCCGAGCTGTACACCGTGACCGCTGAGGGTAAGCTCGTCTCCTCCGGTATCTACTCCGACGCAGAGCTCGGCGCCACCACCGTCAAGGCGATCGGCTACAACCCCGCCAACAACACCTGGGGCATCCTCAGCATTGACGGCCAGGGCGGCGGCAAGCTGACCATTATTGACGCATCCGGTAAGGCAACCTCGCAGGCTCTGCCGAAGCCCGACTCCATCGACCCGCAGGTTGTGAACGCCTACTCGCTCGACGAGTACTACGGCGACTCGTTCTCCAACAACACCGTGACCCTCGCGCCGCTGCCCGACGGTAGCTTCGTGTACGCGCCGTCGACCTCCATCTACGATGCGTCTGGCGAAAAAGTGGTCCAGAAGGGCCACCTGCTGCACCTGAGCAGCAACGGCGTGTCCCTGGTGCCGAACTCCTCGCCCGAGGGCTACACCACCACCCTGTCCTCGACCCTGGTCAGCCCCAAGGGCTACATTTACCGTTGGAACAACTGGTCCGGCGGCAAGGTCCAGGTCCTCAAGTACGAGAACGGCACTTTCAGCGTGGTCCGCGAGTCCTCAACCCTTGAGGGCTTCGAGAAGACCGAGGTCGCCACCATGTTCCTGACCCGCGCGGGTAACGTGGTCGTGGTGGACGCATCCGGCTCCCGCCTGGTGTTCATGGATGACACCCTGAACAAGGTGAACGAGGTGGTGCTCTCCTCGATGCGCAAGACCGACAAGAGCGGCGGCTACAACGCTCTCGAACTGCCCAACGGCGATATTATCTACCCGACCAGCTTCGAGAACCCGAACACCTACGAGGATCAGCTGTGGCTGAACCGTCTGGCAGTGAACTCGGCACCGGCTCCTGAGCCGACCAAGGCACCGGAACCGACTAAGGCACCCGAGCCGACCAAGTCTGCTGAGCCGACCGTTGCTCCGACCGTGGCACCTACCGCTGAGCCGACTGTTGCCCCCACCGCGGAGCCCACTAAGTCTGCTGAGCCGACCGTTGCTCCCACCGCGGAGCCTACCGTGGCACCCTCTGCAACTGCAGAACCCACCGTGACGCCTTCTGCAAGCGCTGAGCCTACCGCGGAGCCTTCGGTAACGGCTGAGCCCACTGCGACCGCAGAACCGACTGCTGAGCCTTCTGCAAGCGCTGAGCCTACCGTGGCACCCTCTGCAACCGCTGAGCCCAGCGTGACCGCAGAACCCACCGCAGTGCCTTCGGAGGCGCCCACCTCGCCGTCTCTGCCGACCGCGTCCGTGGCGCCTTCTGTCGCCCCGAGCGCTTCTGCAACCCCGAGCGCATCGGTGAGCGCATCCCCGACCGCAGTTCCGAGCGTTCCCGCCGTGACCCCCTCGGCGACCATGACCCCCTCGGCGACCGTGTCCGCATCGGCGTCCGCTAGCGCGTCTGCTTCTTCGAGTGTTTCTGCGAGCGCGTCGAGCTCCGCAAGCAGCTCCAGCAGCGCTTCGGCGAGCGAGTCGGCATCTTCGAGTGCCTCCGCTTCCGCGAGTGCTTCCGCTTCTGAGAGCAGCACCGCCGACCAGAACACTGCCGGCCACAAGGGCGGCTCCAACGGTGATTCTGACGCTGGTTCCGGCGCATCCGACAACTTGGGTGTGAGCGGTTCCAACGGTGGTTCCTCCCTCGGTGGTTCCTCCCTCGGTGGTGGTTCTTCCGCAGGTAGCTCCTCGACCTCCGGTAGCTCCTCCTCGAAGCTGGCTCAGACCGGCGCATCCGGCGCTATGTTCGCCGCTGCAGCTGGTGCTATCACCCTGGCTGCAGGTACCGCACTGGTTGTGGCACGCCGCCGCAAGAGCTAAGATTTAGCCTTCGCGCAACACCCCGCTTCGTTACTCGTGTTTATGAGTAGGGAAGCGGGGTGTTCCTTTCATACAATGGAAATATGACTATTCTGAATGTAATCGCAACCTCGCACGGCACCGACTCGGCCGCCGGTCGCGAGGCTATCACGCTGATTCGTGAGCAGATTAAGTTCCTGCTCGCTCAGCGTAACGACGGTGTGGAGTACCGTGTCCACGCCGCATATGTGGATGTGGAATCTCCCAGCGTTGATGATGCCGCAGCCTCCCTGCCCAATGATGAGCCCTGCGTGATTGTGCCGATTCTGCTGTCGACCGGCTTCCACACTCAGGTGGATTTGCGCCGTGCCGCACGCAATAGCGGCATTGAGCGTATCAGCATTGGTGAGTCTCTGGGTCCGGATCCTCGCCTTGCCGCGCTGACCCGCGCCCGCTTGGAGGAAGCTGGTTGGACTCCCGGCGACGGCCCTGTGGTTCAGGGTGCTGCCGGTTCTTCTCGTGCTGATGGTCGTGCGGATATGAGCCGTGCGGCTGAGCTGCTGGCTGAGGAGTTGCACGTTCCGGTGCATCACGGCTTCATTGCCGCGATTGATCCGAAGTTCCACGAGGTGGTTGCCGAACATCAGCCTAAGTTTGCTGCGACCTACCTGCTGGCGGAGGGTTTCTTTGCCGGTAAGATGCGCCGTGATGCTGAGTCGACCGGTGTGCCGGTGAAGGTTGCCGCGCCGCTGGTGAACGCGCAGGGTGGCGCTTCTGCTGCCGTGGTGGCGGAGTGCTTTATTGACCGCATGGATGCGGCTATTACCCAGCTGGACGCCGCCTAACAACTCAGGTTTGCGGTGCGTGTAGATGCGCTCGTAAGTCTGAAAGTGTTAATACAAAAAACCTCGGGACGTCATGGTCCCGAGGTTTTTGTGTTGCTGTGTTTGAGTAGCCGTAGGCGGCTGAACGTTTAGGCGGTCTTGAGGTAGACGTCGCCGTCACGGACCTCTACGGGGTAGACCTTGATGGAGTAGGAGGGGTCAGAGAGGCACTCGCCGGTGGTCAGGTCGTAGACCTCCTTGTAGAGGGGGGAGGTGATGGTGGGGTTGCCGTTCTTCTCGCCGACGATGCCGCGTGCGAGGACCAGTGCCTGGCTGTGCGGGTCGAGGTGGTCGCTGGCGAAGATGCCGTGCTTGGTCTTGTAGATGGCGTACTGGTAGCCGTCGACCAGGGCGACTTCACCCCAGTTTTCTTCGAGGTCAGATTCGGCGCAGATGCGTACCCAGTTCTCAGCCATGGGGGTTTCCTTTCGAAGTGGTGGTCTGCGCCGCGCGGGGTGCAGGACACAATAGCGATTCGTGTGTTCTTTGTTTGGAGTTTACCTTATGAAACCCACATTTGGAAATGGGGCGCGCGGAGGGTGCTAAAGGTTATTTTTACCCTAAAAGATGACCTTGAATTTTATAGATTAGCCTTACCTAAATTAAATCTAGATAAGGTGAGAATACCCTATTCTAGCCCGGTATTCCGCGGATTTTTTTGGAAAATTTTCCCAAAAAATGCGGATTTTCGATACTTCAACCCCGCGCTAGCGTGTACGATAAAAGTCGTAGTTTAAAACGCCTTTTGACTGCCTGAAAAAACAACATAATCCCACACAAAAATGTTTCGTAATTTTCAGATGCATTCTAAAGAAGCGGGCGCTTCAACTACTCGGTACGCATCAGGTACGAGCCCAACGGCACGGAAACTAGGAGTTCCAACGCCGGGTACGCTCCTGCCGCACACTGAGGGTAGATAAGTGCCATGAACTACCTGCATTACAACTAGGAAGGAAAATCCATGTCGCACACCCCCCGCAACATTCTCGTTGTCGGCGCAGGCCCGGCTGCGTGGCGTTTTGTACGCGCGTACCACGAAGGCGCTGAAGCTGCCGGTCGCGCAGCGGACACCATCACCGTCCTCAACGATGAGCCCTACATCCCCTACGACCGCGTTGCTATCGAGCAGATTTTCAAGGACACCGAGAAGGACCTGACCCTCGGCGATCCCGAACTGTGGAATGCAGAGAACATCAACCTGGTCAACAACTGCCACGCAGAGAAGCTTGACCGCACCCGCCGCGTCGTCACTGACACCGAGGGCAACGAGTACCCCTACGACGTGCTGGTTTTCGCAACCGGTTCCCGCGCGGTTCGCATCCCCATTCTTAACTCGGACGCCGCACACGTCTTCCGCACGATTGATGACGTGAAGAACATGGTCTCCGAGGTCAAGCGCCTGCAGGAAACCCTCGGCCGCGCACCCCGCGGTATCGTCGTCGGTGGCGGTCTGCTCGGCCTCGAAGCAGCTGAGGGTCTGAAGGACCTGGGCGCAGAGCCCACCATCCTGGATGTGGCTCCCTGGCTGCTGTCCGTTGAGGTTGACCAGGGCGGCGGTTACGCCGTGAACGCCCAGATCAAGGCAACCGGCATTGATATTGAGACCGGCGTGTACATCTCCGGCATCAACAAGGACGCTGACGGCAACGTCGTCTCCGTTTCCATCGCAGACTCTCCCTCTGAGGACGCAGAAATCCGCACCCTGCCCGCCGACATGGTGGTCTTCGGTGCCGGTATTCGCCCCAACGACGAGCTGGCACGTGACGCTGACCTGGCACTGGGTGAGCGCGGCGGTATTCTCGTCAACGACGCATGCCACTCCTCCGACGAGCACATTTGGGCTATCGGTGAGGTTGCCTGCGTGCTGGGCCGCACCTGGGGTCTGGTCGCACCGGCTAACGCTATGGCTGACGCTGTGGCAGCTAACCTGCTCAACGACAATGAAGAAGCTCAGGTTGAAGAGTTCGACATCGCAACCAAGCTGAAGTTCTCCGGTGTTCAGGTGGCTGGCTTCGGTGACCGCCGCGGCACCACCGAGGGTTGCCTCGAGGTTCTGTTCGCAGACCCCGCACGCGGCATGTACCAGAAGATTGTGACCAGCGGCGACGCAAAGACCCTGCTCGGTGGTGTGTTCGTTGGTGACACTGCTCCCTTCGACTCCCTCAAGCCCCTGCTCGGTCGCGAACTGCCCGCTGAGCCGAACGTCTACTTGACCGCAGCTGGCGGCGGCGACGGCATCCCCGACACCGAACTGCCCGACGACGCAATCCTGTGTTCCTGCAACAACATCAGCTTCGGTGCTGTCCGTGAGGCAATCGTAGACGGCAACCACGATGTCGCATCCCTGAAGTCCTGCACCACCGCGGGTACCCAGTGTGGTTCCTGTGTGCCGATGCTGCAGAAGACTCTGGAACAGCAGATGAAGAAGATGGGTCTGACCGTCTCCAAGGCACTGTGTGAGCACTTCGACTTCTCCCGTGCAGAGCTGGCTGAGGCTGTGCGCCTGACCAACCTGGACGACTTCGACTCCGTGCTGGCACGCTTCGGTCGCGGCGGCGACGGCTGTGCAATCTGTAAGCCGACCGTTGCGTCGATCCTCTCCTCCTTCCGCAACTCCTACGTTCTGGACGCTGGCCGCGGTGGTATTCAGGAGACCAACGACCGTGCACTGGCGAACATGCAGAAGAACGGTACCTACTCCGTCGTTCCGCGTATTCCCGCAGGTGAGATCCCCGCTAAGAAGCTGGGCGTCATCGCAGAGGTCGCTGAAGAGTTCGGCCTGTACGTGAAGATTACCGGTGCGCAGCGTATCGGTATGTTCGGTGCTCGCCTGGAGCAGCTGCCCTACATTTGGGAGCGCCTGGTGGATGCCGGCTTCGAGTCCGGTCAGGCATACGGTAAGTCCCTGCGTAACGTGAAGTCCTGCATGGGTTCGACCTGGTGCCGCTTCGGTGTTCAGGACTCCACCGGCATGGCAATCCAGCTGGAGAACCGTTACCGCGGCCTGCGCTCCCCGCACAAGTTCAAGTTCGGCGTTTCCGGTTGTAACCGTGAATGTGCTGAGGCACAGGGCAAGGACGTTGGTCTGATTGCAACCACCAACGGCTGGAACCTGTACCTGGGTGGTAACGGTGGTGCAAACCCCGCTCACGGTCGCCTCTTCGTGAAGGACGCTTCCAGCGAGGACATCATCCGCTACATTGACCGCTACCTGATGTACTACATCCGCACCGCCGACAAGCTGCAGCGTACCGCTCGCTGGCTTGAGGACCTGGATGAGGAGCACGGCGACGGTCTGGCACACCTGCAGTCCGTCCTCATTGAGGACTCCCTGGGCGTGTGCGAGGACCTGGAGCGCGACATGCAGCGTCACGTTGACTCCTACGAGGACGAGTGGGCAGCAACCCTGAAGGACGAGCGCCGCCTGCGCCGCTTCCGTGCCTTCATCAACGAGCCCAACGGCAGCGACGAGGGTTCGCACCTGTACGTGCTGGAGCGCGAGCAGATTCGCCCCGCAACCCCCGAGGAAATTGCGGCAGCAGAAGCTGGCGAGTCCAACACCGTCCTGCTGACCGGTGCCAAGATTCCCGTGGGTAAGCCCAGTGACCTCAACCCGGTCCCGGCAGCGTAGTATGTGCCCGAAGATTCCTCCGTTCCCGCCCCGCGAGTTCGCCACTATTGACGAGGTGCTCGCGGGCGGGGCGCCCGGGCACACCCTGGACGATAGCGTGACGGAACGCGGCATTCTTCTGCCCGGCGAGCCCGCTGAGAACCCCGGCAAGGTCTACATTGTGGGTGGCGGCCCCGGTGCCGCTGACCTGCTGACCCTGCGTGCGGCACGTGCCCTGAGCGAGGCTGACGTGGTCCTTCTGGATCACCTCGCCCCGCAAGAGTACGGCGAGTACGCACCGAACGCCCTCATCGTTGATGTGGGCAAGGTTCCCGGTAAGCACGCTGTTCCGCAGTCCCGCATTCAGCAGCTCATGATTGATTATGCGCTCTCGGGTAAGACCGTGGTGCGTTTGAAGGGTGGCGACCCGTACGTGTACGGTCGCGGCGCTGAAGAGCTGGATGCGTGCATCGCCGCCGGTCTGGAGGCTGAGGTTATCCCCGGCATTACCAGCGCTATTGCGGTTCCTGCGCGTGCGGCGATTCCGGTGACCCTGCGTAAGGTATCCTCGATTTTCACCGTCATTTCTGGTCACTCCGGCCTGTCGGAGACCGAAGTGTCGGCTGTTGAGGCGACCCTGCGCGCCCAGGGCACCGTGGTGCTGCTGATGGGCGTTCGTACCCTGCCCGATACGGTGGCGTCTCTGCTCTCTCGTGGGATTGAGGCTGACACGCCGCTGGCAACCATTGAGAACGGTTTCTCTGAGAAGGAGCGCGTGACTGTCACGACCCTTGAGAACGCTCAGGTGGATTGCGCATCGGTCAAGGCGCCGGCTATTACCGTCATCGGTGAGGTCGTGCATTATGCTCGCGATAATCAGAACCGCTTTGTGAGCGAGGTTCACGAGCGTCTGCGTGAGCGTTCCACCTCCTAGAGGCGGTGCGCTAGATAGCACGGTGCGTTAGATAATATTGCGCAGCCCCGCATCCTTGGTTTTTCCTAGTTGCCGAGGAGCGGGGCTGTTGCTGTGCCGGCCGGTATTGCTGTGCCGAGTTGTATTGCTGCACTGGGTTATATTGCTGTGCCGGGAACACCGGGAATGCTGGGAACGCCGGGCAGCGCCGGGAAATGCTGCGGCACAAAAACACCGACATAAAAGCGGCACAAAAACATATGAAAGCGGGGCGGGTATCAACTGATACCCGCCCCGCTTCCTCAGAGCCTAGACCTTGAAGTCGCTACTGCTACCGGAACTAGAGCTACCGGAGCCGCTGGACTTGCTTGCCGAAGCCGACGAGGAGGGACCCTCAAAGACCTTGCGGAACTGGTCGCTGTACTGCGACACGAAGTACTCGCGGCTGGTTACGCGCCACTTGCCCTCGGCGTACACCACGTAGATCACGACATCCAGGGTGCTTGCCTTCTGAACCTCACCGGTGCCCTTCTGGTAGATGGTGTATTCCTTGACGACATCCCGGCAGGGGAACGCCACAACAGCCAAATCGGTAGAGGCAAGAGCCTTCCCGTCCTTGTCGTCACGGATGCTCAGCTTGCTCTCGTAGTCCTTGGTCCAACCACCTGCGGCGTAGAGCTTAGCAATAGCCTTCAGGTTGTTGACCAGGCCGCTGTCAGCGCCGTGGACCAGACCCTTGAGGTACTGCAGGTCGCCGTTGTACATCGCGGCAATGTACGCGCTCTGGTAAGCAGCCAGGGTCTTGTAAGCGCCTTCGAGGGAGACGGTACGCTGAGCCACCGTATCAATGACCGGGATCGGAACATTCTTCGCGGGGGAGGTGTCGGTCGGCTCAACATAGTGCGCAATGGCGGGCTTGTACTCGTACTTGACGTCGCCAATGTACTTCTTATAGTCCTTCATGAACTCGTCGGACGGAATAATCTTCGCGGTGGTACGGCTTGACGAGGACGAAGACGAAGCGGATGCCGAAGCCGAGGCAGACTCAGAAGGCGAAGCCGAAGCCGAAGCCGAAGGGGATGCGGAGGCGCTCGGGGAGCCGGAGAAAGTATCGCCGGTACCGGTGGGGCGAATATCCTTGTTGAAAGCGCATCCTGCTAGAGCCAAAGCACCGGCGGTCAGACCGCCAAAAAGAACGGTGCGGCGGGTCAATCCGTTTCGGTCGTTAGCAGAGAAGTTGGTGTGTGCACTCGGCCGGAAGGACATGGTATCTCCTGAAAGTGGTTGATCGAGGTAGCTCGCTTCACAACGCTGTGATGCGTACGAAAGGATCCGCCTCATCGTTTTTGTATGGTGCGCGGTACCAAGGGGGTACCGGGATACGAGCGTGCCGGAGCGTGAACTGCGGCGGTATGAAGTATCCACTTCCCACTATAGAAGACAGGTTTTAAAACTTCGTCAAAAAACCCTGGACATTGTCTTTAAGGCACAATAACCCAAAGTCGGTGAGGTGCAGGGGTGATTGTGCCTCAACGACTTTGGGTTATGAGCTATTGGACTGATAAGACGGGGCTACTCTCAACCGGAGATAAGACCGGGGAAGGGGTAGTAGGCCCCTGCGGTGCTAGACCTTAGTGGAGCCGCGACCCGAGGATGAAGAACCGCTCGAACCGGCAGAGCCAGAAGAGCCTGAAGAGCCCTTGCCTCCAGCAAAACGCTCGTCCAGATAGCCGGTACTAATGCGCCACCACTTACCCTCGGTGTAGAGCATGATGTGCGAAACGGATACCTGAGTAATCGCCGGAACCTTGCGTTCGGTGCCATCCGGCTGATGGATGGCGGTGGCAGAATACTGGGAGTCCACCAAGATTTCTACGTAGCCGTCACCGTCCTTCACAGCACTGTCCGGTTCGGTATTCCGCATGGAAATGCTGCATGTGAACTCCATGTACCAGCCGTTCTTCTCGTACAGTTCCTTGACCGCCTTGACCTCATCAATGGCGCTCTTATCAGCCGGGTAGGTCAGCTCAATCGCCTGATCCGCGTAGCGACCGTCCTTGAGTGCGGCGATCTGGGCGCTGTAGTAGGCACGCAACGTCTCGTAGGCACCCTGGAAGGTCGGCTCCTCACGGTGCGGAACGCTCTTGAGGGGCTTGGGTACGTTCTTCGCCGGGGAAGAAGCAGTTGCCGGCTGGTACTCGCCCATGTACTCGCCGGTCAGCTTCAGGGGTCCGGGGTACTTCTGCCAGCCCTCGACCAGCGCATCCTCGGAGACGGGTACGCGTGCCGCACTGGACGAGCTGCTTGTGGCATGTGCTGAAGCACTTGCCGAAGCGCTCGCGGAGGAAGTAGCGGTAGCGGATGCCGAACTAGATGCAGAAGGCGAAGCGCTCGCGGAAGGGGTGGGGGAGCCTACCTTAGCTTTTGCCTCTTCGCTCAGCGGGCGAATATCGGAGGCGCAACCCGCCATGAGGGAAACCGCGCCACCGAGCAGCAGGGTGCGGCGGCTTACAAGGCGGGACGTAGCGGAACGGGTGCTCGAAGAGCGGTCGGATGAGAGCATCGGTGAACTCCTTGATCTTTTCCGAGGCGGGCTCGGGGCACCCGGCGGCGGGCGCGTGGTTATATGGCGTGTTAGGTGAGGTCGTGAAAGGGGTAAAAACTTTAGGCAAATGCCGCGGTTTCAGACTCCGTTCCGGAAGTGACCTCGGGTGTACCTCACGCCGTGGGCGAGGGGTACGGGTGAACTCATCATTGAGACTGCTGTTCTCTCAGACTTGCTGTTCTGGGACTGCTGTTCTGAGACTGCTGCGTTTACACCCCGGTGAGAGGGTGGATGCTGTCGAATCATCATTGATGTGTTGCACGATTCATTTTAGACTATTTTGAGGTCAAAATGCACGAAAAAGCACCTTAGTAATCCCTGGGAGTCTATAGGGTGCTCAAGATGTCAATCACTGTAAAGTATTGCGACCATGCCCTGTTAATGGGGAGTTATTGGATGGAGTCAGGGGCCCGGTGAGGGGTGCATGCGTACGCCAAATTAAGTGATTTCAGTCATAATTATGACGTGAAAAATGAAAGAGCTACACCTCGGCGCTCCCAAAAGATGGGGGAGAGGAAGGTGCTTAGCTCAACCTTCTGCCCGTGAGAAGGTCTTCAAAGCCTCAGGAAAAATCCCCGATTCCCAAGGGAAAACCCGCTCGATCAACCCCAAATATGCACTCTATTCACCCGCTATGCATTGGCGAATAATCCAGAAAAACCGGTTCCCACACGGGATGCTGCGGGGGTGAAAACTTGCAGGGGTGAATATCTAGTGGAATTACATCGGTGTTCACCCCATATCTTGTGGTTGCACTGGGGGCAATTCCATGGGCTCCCCTGAAAAAATCGAATCCCACTTAAAGCAACACTTGAAGAATGTAAAAACATACATCCTTAAACACGCCCGAGTGCGGGGTGAGGCAAGACCCCTTAAGCCCCTACTCGCTCTAAATATCGCCGAACGAAGAACCACTCTGTTTTACGCCTCCAGCATTGGCACATCAGAAAAGTGCTGTTCAAACCCACACCTCGCGGGGTTGCATACAGACACAAAAGCCACATAAACTATTAGTGTTTGCAACGACCCGGCCATCACCGGCGAGCAATTCGGAAGAACGGACCGCACCTGCGGACACCCGCCAATCGCTGCGGCGAGGGTGTCTTAGCGGAAGAGATGTAGTCCCAGTAGAACCGGACGGTTAAGCCCGATATAGCTGTAATAAGCGACTGATACCCGCCCAACGCGCCGCTCTTCCGGTGGCTAGGTATCGCGGACATACACCGCGGCACCCCGTAGCCCCGGGAGGGTTCGGTGCGTTGAGCTGTTAAATCAGTAAGCAAGGTGGTACCGCGCCGCATCCTGCCCCCGGCACAGCCCGGATCAGTCAGCGATGCCCAGGCGTCCTTGCACCCGTCATGTCAATCCTCATCCGCTGAAACGGTGCGGACGACGAGTGCTACGTACCCTGTCGCCCCAACCTCTCAGCGTTGAGAACAACAGATAAGGGCGCACAAACACATGTCCCATGTATATCCCAAGGCGAGCGCCTTCGAAGCCGCAGGAAGCGGCGTCACCGCATCGCCCAAGTTCCCCGCACTTGAAGAAGCAGTCCTCGACTACTGGAAGAAGGACAACACCTTTTCCGCATCCGTCGAGAACCGCCCCGCAGGCGAAAACGGCGAAAACGAATTCGTCTTCTACGACGGCCCTCCCTTCGCTAACGGCCTGCCCCACTACGGCCACCTGCTCACCGGCTACGCCAAGGACCTCGTCGCACGCTACCAGACTCAGCGCGGCCACAAGGTAGAACGCCGCTTCGGCTGGGATACCCACGGCCTGCCCGCAGAACTCGAGGCAATGAAGCAGCTCGGCATGACCGACAAGCGCGAAATCCTCGAAATGGGCATCGACAACTTCAACGACGCTGCCCGCGCATCCGTGCTCAAGTACACCAACGAGTGGGAAAAGTACGTCACCCGCCAGGCACGCTGGGTCGACTTCGAAAACGACTACAAGACCCTGAACGTCGAGTACATGGAATCCGTCATCTGGGCGTTCAAGCGCCTCTACGACAAGGGCCTGACCTACCAGGGTTTCCGCGTGCTGCCCTACTGCTGGAAGGACGAGACCCCCCTCTCCAACCACGAGCTGCGCATGGACGACGACGTGTACAAGGACCGCCAGGACCAGACCGTCACCGTCGCATTCCGCCTCACCGCAGACACCGCCCTCGGCGCTGACGAGAAGGTCGCTGCAGAACTCGACGGCGTCGAAGCACTCGCATGGACCACCACCCCCTGGACCCTGCCCACCAACCAGGCGCTCGCCGTCGGACCCGAGATCGAATACTCGGTCGTACCCGGCGCAGGCAAGTTCGAGGGCCGCTCCTTCCTGATTGCCTCCGAGCTGCTCGGCTCCTACGCCAAGGACCTCGGCTACGAAGGCGACCAGCCCGAAAAGGACGCAGCCGCAGCCGTCACCGCACGCTACACCGGCTCCCAGCTCGAGCACGTGCGCTACACCCCGCTCTGGGACTACTTCGCAGACACCGAAAAGTGGGGCACCGAAACCTCCTGGCAGATTCTCGTCGCCGACTACGTCACCACCGGTGACGGTACCGGCATCGTCCACCAGGCACCCGCCTACGGTGAAGACGACCAGAAGGTCTGTGAAAGCTACGGCATCCCCGTGATCCTCTCCCTCGACGAAGGCGCAAAGTTCCTGAACCTCTTCGCCGAGCCCACCGCCTCCGGCTCCACCGCCCTGGCTGAGATTGCAGGCGTGCAGGCATTCGACGCGAACCGCACCATCATCAACGCCCTCAAGGCAGATGACGTGCTGATCCGCGAGAAGTCCTACGTACACTCCTACCCGCACTGCTGGCGTTGCCGCACCCCGCTCATCTACCGTGCAATCACCTCCTGGTACGTGAAGGTCACCGACTTCAAGGACCGCATGTACGAGCTGAACAAGCAGATCAACTGGATCCCCGAAAACGTGAAGTACGGCCAGTTCGGCAAATGGGTTGAAAACGCACGCGACTGGTCCATCTCCCGTAACCGCTTCTGGGGCTCCCCGATCCCCGTGTGGGTTTCGGACGACCCGAACTACCCGCGCATGGACGTGTACGGCTCCCTCGAAGAGCTCAAGGCAGACTTCGGTCGCCTGCCCCTGAACAAGGACGGCGAACCCGACCTGCACCGCCCGTACATCGACGAGCTGACCCGCCCGAACCCGGACGACCCGACCGGCAAGTCCACCATGCGCCGCGTGGAAGACGTGCTCGACGTCTGGTTCGACTCCGGCTCCATGCCCTACGCACAGGTGCACTACCCCTTCGAGAACCAGGAATGGTTCGAGAACCACTACCCGGCAGACTTCATCGTCGAGTACATCGGTCAGACCCGCGGCTGGTTCTACGTGCTGCACGTGTTGGCGACCGCGCTCTTCGACCGCCCCGCGTTCAAGAACGTCATCAGCCACGGTATTGTGCTCGGCTCGGACGGCCAGAAGATGTCCAAGTCCCTGCGCAACTACCCGGACGTCTCCGAGGTCCTCGACCGCGACGGCTCCGACGCAATGCGCTGGTTCCTGATGTCCTCCCCGATCCTGCGCGGCGGCAACCTGATCGTGACCGAGCAGGGCATCCGCGAAGGTGTACGCCAGGTCATGCTGCCGCTGTGGAACGTTTACCACTTCTTCGCCCTGTACGCTAACGCCGCCAACAACGGCGAAGGCTACAGCGCAAAGCTCAAGTACGACTCGCAGCACGTGATGGACCGCTTCATCCTCGGCAAGACCCGCGAACTCATCGAGCAGGTCACCGCAGCGATGGACTCCTACGACATCTGGAACGCCTGCGAATCCCTGCGCCAGTACGCCGACGCACTGACCAACTGGTACGTGCGCCGCTCCCGCGAGCGCTTCTTCAACGAAGACACCGACGCATTCGACACCCTCTACACCGCACTGGTGACCGTGTCGAAGGTCGCCGCATCCCTGCTGCCGCTCAGCAGCGAGGAAATCTACCGCGGCCTCACCGGTGAACGCTCCGTGCACCTGGCTGACTGGCCCGAGGCATCCGCTTTCGCTGACGAGTCCGACCTGCTGGCTCTCATGCAGACCGTGCGTGAGGTCTGCTCCGCCGGTTCGGCACTGCGCAAGGAAAAGAAGATCCGCGTGCGCCAGCCGCTGCAGAAGATGACCGTGGCGATCGCACCCGAGCAGTTCGCTGCCCTGGGTACCGCTTTCGGTGAGAAGGGCGCGGAGTACTTCGCGAACATCGTCGAGGACGAGCTGAACCTGCGCCAGGTGGAGCTGGTCAGCGCCGACACCGTCGACCCCGCCGACTACGGCATCTCCCAGCAGCTGAAGGTCAACGCACGTGCGGCAGGCCCCCGCCTGGGCAAGCAGGTGCAGGTTGCCATTAAGGCATCCAAGTCCGGTGACTGGACCGTGACCGAGGACGGTACCGTCCTGGTCGGCGTGGCAGCACTGGACGGCGGCCTGGCTCTGGAAGAGGGCGAATACGAGCTGGCAACCGTGGTTGCCGCTGACGCTGAGGGTGCTGAGCACACTGCGGCTGCGGTTCTGCCCGGCGGCTTCCTGGTCCTCAACATTGAGCTGACCGATGAGCTGGTTGCCGAAGGTATCGCCCGCGACACCATCCGCGCTATTCAGCAGGCACGTAAGGACGCCGACCTGAACGTTGCGGACCGCATCAACCTGAGCATCGCGGCACCGGAGGAAACTCTGGCAGCTCTGCGCGCCAACGAAGCACTGGTGACCGGCGAAACCCTCGCCGTATCCCTGCAGCTGAGCGAAGCAGCCGAGCTGAGCATTAGCGTAGCCAAGGCATAAAGCGCCTGAATCGTACGGCCGTCCCGCCCCCTTGACCGGGCGGGGCGGCCCGTCGTCTATCCCGCCGCACGGTTATCCCGCCGCACGGTGGGCCCCTGCCGGCACCGACCGGCTATCCCAGTGAGGAGAACAATGAGCGAGAAGAACTACCCCGCAATTCCCGACCCCGAGGGCGTGGAGCGGGTCTACGGTGAACTGCTGGCGCGAGCACCCGAAAACAAGATGGCGCCGCGCCTGGACGCCGTAGCGCGCGCCGTCGAAATTCTCGGCGACGTGCACCGTGCCGCGCCGGTCATCCATATCACCGGCACGAACGGCAAGACCAGCACCGCCCGCATGATTGAGGCGCTGCTGCTCGGCCACGACCTGCGCGTGGGCCGCTTTACCAGCCCGCACCTCGAAAGCGTCACCGAGCGTATCTGCATTAACGGCGCACCCGTACCCGATGCCACCTTCGTGCGTATTTGGGAGGAAATCGCCCCCTACCTGCAGATTGTGGACGCGGAGATGACCTCCCGCGGCGAGCCCGCCCTGACCTTCTTCGAGTCCGTTACCGTGCTCGCCTTCGCGATTTTCGCGGACGAGCCGGTGGACGTGGTGGTGCTCGAGGTCGGTATCGGTGGCACCTGGGACTCCACGAACGTTGCCGACGGCGTGGTTTCCGTGGTCACCCCGATTGGTCTAGACCACACCGATATGCTCGGTGATACCCTCGCCGAGATCGCGACCGAAAAGTCCGGCATTATCAAGCCGGGCGGCTTCCTGATTTCTGCCGCCCAGGACCCGGAAGCGGCGGACGTGCTGCTCACCTCCGCCCGCGAGAAGGAAGCATCCTTCGCCTTTGAAGGCGTGGAGTTCGGCGTGGTCTCCCGTGAGCTTGCGGTCGGCGGTCAGCTGCTGACCCTGCGCGGCCTGGCGGGCGAGTACCCGGATGTGCCGCTGTCCCTGCACGGTGCGCATCAGGCGCAGAACGCCGTGGTGGCTCTCGCCGCCGTGGAGGCGTTTTTCGGCGGTCAGCGTCAGCTGCCCGAGGACGTGGTGCGTACCGCGTTTGAGACGGTGCGCTCGCCGGGCCGTCTGGAGGTTGTGCGCACCGAGCCGCTGACCATCCTGGATGCGGGCCACAACCCGCACGGCGTGCGCGCGTCCGCGGCCGCGCTGACTGAGGCGTTCAAGCTGTCGCACCTGCACGCTGTGGTCGGCATCCTGGGTGAGAAGGATGCCCTGGGCATGTTTGAGACCATGCGCGAAGAGTACGTGGACGCTTCTGACGGCACGTTCCGCCTGTACTTGGCGGCGTCGGATTCGCCGCGTGCGATTGCTCCGGAGCGTCTGCACGAGCTGGCGCTGGATGCGGGCCTGGACGAAGACTCGATCGAGGTGTTTGAGCACCTGGACGAGGCGATTGCCACCGCCATGGAGAACGCCCTCTTTGAGCAGGAGTCGGCGGGTGTGCTGATTACCGGTTCGATTACGGTCATTGGTGAGGCACGTACCCTGCTGGCGGCGCATGAGGAGGCGAAGACCCCCGGCGCTGAGGCTGAGGAGCTGCCGGACGAGCTGGGCGCCGAGGGTGCTTATGCGGGTTCTGCGGGTGCGGCGTCGGCTTCGACTCTGGCTGCCGCGGCGGCTGCGGCTGCCTCAGCTGAGCCGGATGAGCTGCTGGACGGCATCATGGCTGAGCTGGGCGGCGAGTCTGCGGCGGGTTCTTCGCTGGAAGATTCGCTGGGTCTGCCGCTGGGCGACTCGTACACCGATGATTTCTTCGGCGATGATGATTCCGAGGACGATGCGGATCACTAAGGCGACCTGTTGAGGTTGCAGACATGAGGCGGGGTGTCCCTCCGGCTGGTTGTACTGGGCTAGTATTGACCGGTTGGGGGAGTGGCGCCCCGCTTTTTGTGCCTTCGCTTTTTGCGCCTCTATCTTTTTCGATTCTGCCCGCATGTGCTGCCCTCATGCTCCCACTCGAACACATGCACTCTCACGTGTTTCCATGTGCTCTCACCTACCCCCAATCGCTCAAATTCAACCGGCATCGCTCACCCTCACTCACCCAAACCCACCCAAAAATCGAAAAGAACGAAAATTTTCGGGCATCGGGGTACAAAACCGGGCACGCCGTCGCGTCTCGGTGCTATATTCGCTGAGGCGCCGGCCCCAATGCCTGAGGCCGCACCAACACACCCGCACACATACGCATACCAGTGACGGTATGCCACATAGTGAAAGGCACCCATCATGCCCGCACCCTTCACCGATTTGATCGGCACCGATTCGTTCACCGAGTCCCTACGCCAGGAGAACCTCGCCACCTGGCTTTCCGCCACGAATCACCGTTTTGTTGCTGAGCTTTTTGACGGCTCGATTGCCCCGCAGGTCATGGCAGGGTACCTGGTGCAGGATTACCGCTTCCTCGATACCTTCCTCGCCCTGATCGGTGGCGCGATCACTAACGCCGATACTCTCGCGGGCCGCCTGCGCCTCTCCAAGTTCGCGGGCGAAATCGCCGGTGACGAGAACACCTACTTCCTGCGCAGCTTTGAGACTCTGGGCGTGACCGAGCATCAGCGTGAATCCATGCCCGATACGGAGGCGACCACCGGCTTCAAGCGTCTCTTCCTGGATGCGGCGGCAAGCGGCAGCTACGCGGCGATCTTGTCGGTGCTGGTGGTGTGCGAGGGCCTGTACCTGGATTGGGCGTCCAAGGCTCCCGCCAAGCGCCCCGATTCTTTTGTGCACCACGAGTGGATCACCCTGCACGACTACCCGGAGTTCCGTGAACTGGTTGATTTCTTGCGCCGCGAACTGGACCGTGTGGGCCCGTCGGATGCGCAGCGCGCCCGCGAGTTCTTTAGCCGCGCGGTGGAGCTGGAGCAACTGTTCTTTGACGAGTCGTACACCCACCCGCTGCCCTAAGTAATACCCTTGATGAAACCCCCGGAAGGTTCCGCCCGCCGCTACGTTGCGGGCACCTCCCGGGGTTTTTGCGTGATGAAGAGGCCCTGAAGGCGCCACGAACGTGCCCCGAAAGTGCCCCGAAAGCGCGCCCATCTGCGTAAAATAGCGCGTCATAAAACAGAACATTTAGGCTGATGGCGTGCCATTTGGTGGTGTGAGAAGCTAGGATAAATGGGGTACTGCTTCCGGGGTGCTGGCTATGCCGCGCCGGTAAGTACCACCGTAAAACACTATCTAAAGGAGTCGTATGAGTACCGCCGCATCGAGTACTACCGAGTCCACCCACGCTGAAAAAGAAGCGCACCACGGGCACGCGGGAACCCGGGGCCGCTACTCAGACCGACAGCTCGGATTCTGGCTGGTTAGCGCCGGCCTGATTGCACTCATTTCTTCGGCGATTCTGGTGTATGAGCGCCTGCAGATTTACATTGATGCCGGCCACTCCACGGTCTGCGATATCAACGCCCTGCTCAGCTGCGGCACGGTGATGCGCACCCCGCAGGCGGAGGCTTTCGGCTTCCCGAACCCGTTCATCGGCCTGGTGGGGTTCTCGATTGTGGTGACTATCGGCGCCGCGATGATGGCGGGTGCACAGTTCAAGAAGTGGTTCTGGGTGTGCATGAACATTGGTTTGGCGGCGGCGACCGCGTTCATCATGTGGCTGTGGTACCAGACGACGTTCCAAATCAACGCCCTGTGCCTGTTCTGCATGATTGTGTGGATTATGACCATCACGCTTTTTGTGAAGACCACGGTCCGCAATATTTCGGCGGGGGTCATTCCGGCGTCGCAGTCTATGCGTGAGAGCGCTCGCGGCTGGTCCTGGTTTGCGATTAGCCTGTGGCTGATTCTGATTTTCGGCATTATTGTGATCCGCTTCTTCGAGGTCATTGTGAATATGATGCGCTAAGCGTTCACCTCTGAGCTTGGTTTGAGGGCCGATGCCCCGAACATGCAACGCCCCGGTGCCTGTTGGTGCCGGGGCGTTGCTGTGTCTGCGGGCGGGTGAGGTTGTGCTGGGCTGGGGTGCCGGGCTGGCTGCGTGGGCTTAGTTGTGCTGGCCTAGCCGTTCCGGGCTAGGGCGCCGGGCTGGGGTACCGGGTAGTGGGGGAGGCGCCGGTGACCCTGCCGGTGGCGGTCAGCGGGGAAGCGGTGCGGGTGCGTATAATGGTCAGGTATATTCTTGAGCGGCATCGGTCGGAGCGGTCCGCGGGTTTTACCTGCGGTGCCGGTTGCCTGCCGTTCTGATGGACACTAGATTCTTGATACCCCTTCGAGGAGAACCGTGAAGACTGCCGGAATTGCCGCAATGGGCGTTGCTGCCGTTATTTTTCTGACTGCCCTGCTGTTGCTGACCGCCGGTCACTTCTCGTTGCTGTGGGTGATTCTGCTGGTGGTTTCTCCGTTTGTTTTCATTCTGGGTGTTCCGTTTGCGACCGGTTCTGGTCCGGAGTACCTGCCGACCGACCCGAAGCTTGCTCAGCAGGCTCGTGAGGCGCGCGATGCGGAGCTGGGCCTGGACTAGCCCTTCTTCTAGAGGCTAGCCCCTCCTCTGAAAGTTTTTTGAAGCCGGGTGGTGCGTAGTGGCACGCCCGGCTTTGCTGTACCCGCTAGATGTCCGCCGTAATGTGTCCGCCGCAATGTGTCCCATGTAATGTACCCCGCGCATCCTGCCGGGAAGTGGAGTCCGGATAGGATGGGTGGGGTGGCTTAGAGGTACCCTCTACCGGGTATAATGGAACACGGTGTCTTGTGCGCCCCGCACGCGCATAAAGATCCCCACCAACGCATCGAGGGAGAGTACCCGAAGAGCGCCGGCTATAAGCCGCGGAGCATAACTGTCGCACCGCGCGTGCCGCCCGCCTCGGCGAAGAAACCCGAAGACCGGCAGGGCGCCCAGGAAGGGTGTGAGCGTGCCGTGCTCGAGAGCGAGGTGGCTGTGACCGTCGCGGCGCGCTCTGCGTTCCGCCCGCTCGCCCCCTACGGCAGAAGCACTGAACGAGATAGTGCCCGGTAGCGCCGATGAATGCGCACCGTAGGGTGAGGCTTGAGCCGCGGTGGCAGCAACTAGGCTTTGCGCTGTATGCGCGCTGTTAAAATCCTTGCGGTGCGGAGCAGGGTGTAACGAAAGAAGATTAATGTCTGACGAGAAGAACGTCGAACTTGGGGTTTTTGAGGCGCTGAACGCCCTCGCGGAGGAGAAGAACGCCTCTGCAGAGACCCGTGAAACTCTGCGTAAGAATGTTCGTGAGAGCTCTGACGCCCAGCAGGGTACTGAGCGTCGCCGTCCGGGTCGCCCGAAGAAGGAGAAGGCTCCTGAGGTTCCCCTGGATGAGGCAATTGCTGCTGGCCTGACCCACCTGCGTAACGCTAAGGCTAAGCACGCGCCGGCACCGAAGGTTGCCGCTCCCGTTGTGTCTGAGACCGAGGTTGCTTCTACTCTGGATAGCCTGTTTGAGGCTGCTGAGAAGAAGGCGGCTGAGCCTGCTGTCGCGGAGAAGACTGCAAAGGTTGAGACTGTCGAGAAGACGGCGAAGGTAGAAACCGTCGAGAAGACTGCGAAGGTCGAGGAAGTTGTTGCTCCCGCCGCTGAACCCGCTGCTGAGTCTGCCGTTGAGGTGAAGGAAGAGACCGCCAAGGTTGAGGTCGTAACCCCCGCAAAGGCTGAGAAGGCTGAAGAGCCTGCCGCAGAGCAGCCCGCTGAGGCTGCTGTAGCTGCTGAAGAATCCGCAACCGAAGAAGCTGCACCTGAGGCGCCCGCCGCAGAAGAGTCTGCAGAAGAGCCCGCAGCTGAGGCACCCGCAGCTGAGGCACCCGCAGCTGAGGCACCCGCAGCTGAGGAGCCTGAAGTAGCTCCCGAGCCGGTCAAGACCCTGAGCGATCTGCAGCGCGAAAAGCTGCAGGAGCTGCGCTCGCGTACCCCCATGGGTGCGATGCCGCTGTTCATGGCTCCCGAACCGGAGGAGCTGAGCGAGCTCGCTGTTGCCGCCAAGCTGGAGCGTGAGGCACGCCGCGCCGCAGCCGAGGAGCAGAAGCGTAAGGAGCGCATGGAGCGCCGCCGCGAGGAGGCCGCCGCTGAGGCTGAGGTGACGAGCCACCGTCGCCGTCGCCGTCGCCGCGGTACCGAAGATATTGAGATTGAGGGCGGCGTTGATGATGACGTTGAGACCGTCACCAAGGTGCGTGCACCGCGCCTGGCTGACTCTCACGCATCCAACACTGTGACCGGTGTGCGCGGTTCTACCCGCCTGGAGGCGAAGCGTGTGCGCCGCCGCGAGTCCCGCTCCCTGGGTCGTCGCCGCCACATCGTGACTGAGGCTGAGTTCCTGGCTCGCCGCGAGTCCGTGGACCGCCAGATGCTGGTTCGTCAGAAGGACGGCCGCATCCAGATTGGTGTGCTTGAGGACGGCGTGCTGGCTGAGCACTTCGTGTCCAAGACTCAGCAGGATTCCCTGATTGGCAACGTGTACTTGGGTAAGGTTCAGAACGTTCTGCCGTCCATGGAAGCTGCGTTCGTTGACATTGGACGCGGCCGCAACGCTGTGCTGTACGCGGGCGAGGTCAACTGGGATGTCACCGGTCTGGACGGTGCGCCCCGCAAGATTGAGAACGCGCTGAAGCCCGGCGATTCGGTTCTGGTGCAGGTCACCAAGGACCCGATTGGTCACAAGGGTGCCCGCCTGACCAGCCAGGTTTCCCTGCCCGGTCGCTTCCTGGTGTACGTGCCGGGTGGTTCGATGACCGGTATTTCCCGCAAGCTGCCCGACACTGAGCGTGCTCGTCTGAAGAAGATTCTGAAGGACAAGCTGCCCGAGGGTGCTGGCGTGATTGTTCGTACCGCGGCGGAGGGTGCTTCTGAGGAGGAGCTGACCCACGACATTAACCGTCTGCGTGCGCAGTGGGAAGAGATTCAGGAGAAGGCTAACTCCCGCAAGGTGCTGGCTCCGGAGATGCTCTACCAGGAGCCCGACCTGATGATTAAGACCGTGCGTGACGTCTTCAACGAGGACTTCACCGCGATGATCGTTCAGGGCGAGAACGCGTGGGATTCCATCGAGGCGTACGTGACCTACGTGGCGCCGGACCTGGTCTCCCGCCTGCAGCAGTGGGATAGCGACGACGACCTCTTCGACCACTACCGCATCAACGAGCAGCTGGCGAAGGCACTGGACCGTAAGGTGTACCTGCCTTCGGGTGGTTCGCTGGTGATTGACCGTACCGAAGCCATGACCGTGGTGGACGTGAACACCGGTAAGTTCACCGGTAGCGGCGGCAACCTGGAAGAGACTGTCACCAAGAACAACCTGGAAGCTGCTGAGGAGATTGTCCGTCAGTTGCGTCTGCGCGATATTGGCGGCATTATCGTCATTGACTTCATTGACATGGTGCTTGAGTCGAACCGTGACCTGGTTCTGCGTCGCCTGATTGAGTGCCTGGGTCGTGACCGCACTAAGCATCAGGTGGCTGAGGTGACTTCGCTGGGTCTGGTTCAGATGACCCGTAAGCGCCTGGGTACCGGTCTGCTTGAGGTCTTCTCGGAGCCCTGTGAGCAGTGTGGCGGTCGTGGCCTGGTGGTTCACGATCAGCCGCTGAGCGGTCGTAGCGGTGGCGCGTCGGATTATATCCACCGCCATGAGCGTAATGACCGTAAGCGTAGCCGTGCCGCTGCTCGCGAGGATTCTCGTGACCAGCAGAAGCAGGATGCTCTGGAGTCTAAGAAGGCTGAGCGCCGTAACGCTATGGCTGCGGTGGCTGCCGCATCCGCTCATAGCGAGGAAGCTTCGGAGGAGACCACTTCGACCCGCAAGAAGCGTAAGCGCCGCAAGCGTTCGCGCCGCGCGGAGACCGCTGAGCTTTCGCTTGAGCAGGAGATTCAGGGTATTGCCGAGGCTGCCAGCGAGCAGGCTCACGCGGAGGTTGCTCAGCGTGAGGATAAGGTCGCTGAGGTCACCGAGAGCAACTGGGTTGGCGAGCAGGGCGGTTTCTCCCTGGAGCAGCTGGCGAGCGCGTTCGACCGCGTGGAGGAGGAGTCCGCTGAGGGTTCCTCGAAGGATTCTGCTGAGGGCCGTTCGGAGGAGCGTCGTTCGTCCAAGCGTGGCGAGAAGAAGTCTTCTCGTAACCGCCAGCGCCGCGAGCTGACCGATGCGGATATTGCCGCTGTGGAGGGTTCCGGCGCGGGTTCGCTGGAGGACGAGCACCACGTTGACCCGGAGCTTGACCCGCGCTTTACCCGCTCTTCGGATCGTTTTGAGGCGATTCGTGCTGGTGAGGCGAAGGCTCGTGCTTCTCAGAAGGCTGGCCGTCTTGCCCGTGCTGAGGGTGAGTCGTTCCGTTCGGGCCGTGAGGATCGTTCGGAGGAGCGTCGTTCGTCCAAGCGCCAGAACCGCGAGCAGCAGAACGCTGAGGCAACCTCCGCTGAGGTAAACTCGGGTGTGCAGAAGGCTCAGGAGTCCAAGCGTGTTGAGCGTGAGGACCTGCGCATTGAGGATGTTCGTGAGACTCCGCGTGCGTCTCGCCGCCGTGCTCGTCGCGCCGCTGATGAGAAGCGCGCTGAGAAGGCAGCTGAGCAGGCAGCCGCAAAGTCTGATAAGGTTGAGAAGTCTGAGCCTCGCACGGTTGTGACCGGCGTGATTGGTGCTCCGGCTGTGACCGGTGTGGTGGGCGCAGCTCCCGCAGCGATTGAGGCTGAGGCTCCGGTTGAGGAGGCTCAGAAGCCTGCGGCTCAGGTGCCCGGTTCGACCCCGCGTAAGCGTCGCACTCGCCGTGCGGCTTCGAGTGCCGGTGCCGGTGCTCAGGTCGTGACCGTGGACGTTTCCGAGCGTGCTGAGGGTTCCGTGGTTGCTTCCGCTTCTGTTGCGGATGTGGCTCCGGTGTCTGATGACGCTTCGGCCCCTGTTTTGTTCGGCATTGGCGTTGCTGCTGCCGACATTAAGCGTGAAGGTAAGGACGATTAGTCTTTAGCTTCCGATCATCGGAATTCCGATGGTGTGTTGTATATGAGATAGCCTCGGTAGGGCGAGCCGGAACTTCCCTACCGAGGCTATTTTTTCTGTGCGTGTGCTGCGTCATTTTAAAGGCGCTATTAAGAGTGCGGTGCAGTATTAGAGGAGCATCACGTGCCGACTTCGAGCATTCCGCAAAAATATCTATTGCGCGGCGCGTAGATCATGCCGTATCCTTAAGGACTGGTGTTTATCTCAGTGAAGCCCTATCGACGCAGGGCCAGCGGGAGACACCGCTCCCACCCGCATCGTCTTCGGCGCGGTCGAGTATTCGGCTGAGTTTGGAACGTGCGGGAGAGAGACACCACCGGTGAGCCTCGCGTGTTGGCTTCGGCGGGCAATCCCGTCGGAACGCACGGGCCGTTCCTCCTTGTTCGCGGTTATTCGACTGGCGGGGGAGGGCGCACAGCAATGAAAGCGCAGGCTGCTCATTCGTGTGAGATTCAAGAAGCAAGTTGTCGAGAAAAGTGAGTCCCATAGTGGCATACGCGATTGTACGCGCTGGCGGCCGCCAGGAGAAGGTTTCCGTAGGCGACCTCGTTACCCTTGACCGTGTTGCAGGCGAGCCCGGCAGCACCATCGAGCTGCCCGTGCTGCTGCTCGTCGACGGTGACAAGGTCACCGCTGACGCAAAGTCCCTGGCTTCCGCCAAGGTTGTTGCTGAGAAGGTTGAGGACCTGCGCGGTCCGAAGATCGTTATTCAGAAGTACAAGAACAAGACCGGTTACAAGAAGCGTCAGGGCTTCCGCGCCGAGCTGACCACCGTCAAGATTACCGCTATCAACGCGTAATCGAAACGACCGGAATTCAACCCTAAGGTAGGAATACAGAATGGCACACAAGAAGGGCGCAAGCTCCACCCGTAACGGCCGTGACTCGAACCCCCAGTACCTCGGTGTTAAGCGCTACGGCGGCCAGTCCGTCAACGCAGGCGAGATTCTCGTTCGCCAGCGCGGCACCCACTTCCACCCCGGCCTGAACGTTGGCCGCGGTGGCGACGACACCCTGTTCGCTCTGGCAGCAGGCACCGTCGAATTCGGTACCCGCAAGGGCCGCAAGGTCGTTAACATCCTGGCAGCAGCTGAGTAATACTCACCGCTAGGGCAGAGGGGGTAGGCGTTAGTCTACCCCCTCTCGCTATGACCTCGAATGCCGTGGATGCCCGCCTGTGCTGGGCTCCACGATGAGGCGCACCCCAACCCGGTCGCGCCTGCCGCCGCATCCGCAGCATGATTGGTGTGTGCCGTGCGGTGGCGAAGTGAAGATTTTCCAAGATAAGGAGAACCCGTGGCAGAATTCGTGGACCGCGTGGTCTTGCATGTATCTGGCGGTCGCGGAGGTAACGGCTGCGTCTCCGTGCGACGTGAAAAGTTTAAGCCCCTGGGCGGCCCTAACGGCGGTAACGGTGGTAATGGTGGCGCGGTGATTCTGCGCGTGGATAACCAGACCACGACCCTGCTGGAGTACCACCACAGCCCGCATCAGCACGCCCCGAATGGCGATATTGGTCGTGGCGATATGCACCACGGCTTTAACGGTGAGGACCTGATTCTGACCGTGCCGCAGGGTACTGTGGTGAAGGACCGCGAGGGTAATGTTTTGGCTGACCTGCTGCGTGTGGGCGACGAGTATGTTGCTGCCCGTGGCGGTATGGGTGGCCTGGGTAACGCTGCGTTGGCTTCGGCTAAGCGTAAGGCTCCCGGTTTTGCTCTGTTGGGCACCCCCGGTGAAGAGGCTGATATTGTTCTGGAGCTCAAGTCCATTGCGGATGTGGCTCTGGTGGGTTACCCCTCGGCGGGTAAGTCTTCGTTGATTGCTGCGATTTCTGCGGCGCGTCCGAAGATTGCTGATTACCCGTTCACCACTTTGATCCCGAACCTGGGTGTGGTGCAGGCGGGCGATGTTCGCTACACCGTGGCGGATGTTCCGGGTCTGATTGAGGGTGCTTCGGAGGGCCGCGGTCTGGGTCACCGCTTCCTGCGCCATGTGGAGCGTTCTTCGGCTCTGGTGCACGTGATTGACTGCGCTACTTTGGAGCCGGGCCGCGACCCGATTAGTGACTTTGAGGTGATTCGCGGCGAGCTGCAGAACTATGAGGTTGACCCGACTGCGGGTGTGACCGTGCCGCTGCATGAGCGTCCGCAGATTGTGGTGCTCAATAAGATTGACGTTCCTGAGGCTCGTGAGCTGGCTGAGTTTGTTCGCCCCGAGTTTGAGGAGATGGGCTTCAAGGTCTTCGAGATTTCGACGGCTTCCCATGAGGGTCTGAAGCCCCTGATCTTTGCGATGGCAAAGCTCGTTGAGGAAGACCGCGAGGCTCGTGCCGCTGCCGAGAAGGAAGCGGAGCGCGTGGTCGTTGAGGCTCCTGTGGTTCGCCCGAAGGGCTTCCGCGGTAAGAAGAAGCAGGAGTTCATTATTCGCCGCGAGGAGCGTAACCTTGAGCCGCTGTTCCGCGTGATTGGTGAGAAGCCTGAGCGTTGGATTCAGCAGACTGACTTCAATAATGATGAGGCTGTCGGCTACCTGGCGGACCGCCTGGCGCGCCTGGGTGTTGAGGATGAGCTGTTCAAGGCTGGTGCTCGTGCCGGTGACGCCGTGGTGATTGGCGAGAACGACAACTCGGTGATCTTCGATTGGGAGCCGACCATGGTCGGTGGCGCTGAGCTGCTGTCCTCCCCGCGCGGTACGGACGCTCGTCTGGAAGAGATTATTCGCCCGACTCGTGCGCAGAAGCGTGTGGAGTACAAGGAGCGTATGGACGCGAAGGCGGAGGCTCGTGCCGAGCTGGAGTCCGAGCGTGTTGCAGGCGTGTGGACCGAGTCGGTTGAGTACCGCAAGAAGTTGAAGGAAGGCAAGGTCGACGAGAATATCGACATGCCGAACATCGACGACTAGTAGCCAAGCGTTAGCTGTTGCCTAGACAGTGAATGGTGCCGCGCACCGGGGTTTGCTCCGGTGCGCGGCGCTTTCTTATGTACTCTGCGGTTACCTCTCGCGCCGGATGTGCGCGTCGGAATATGCGGGCGATTATTCGGGCGATTATGCGGGTGAGCCTGCGGTGAACCTGTGGTCGGGCGTGCTGGCTGGGTATTCCACTGGC